>Ga0326597_10006382_pt1 | contig 16168 bp, 15 predicted proteins | sample RVTome_12_FD_203789 | JGI IMG/M metagenome (GOLD analysis project Ga0326597, IMG submission 203789) | Soil microbial communities from uranium-contaminated site in the Upper Colorado River Basin, Wyoming, United States - RVT100D185 | ecosystem: Environmental > Terrestrial > Soil > Contaminated >...
TGGGGCTGCTGCGCGGCAGCTTCATCTTCATCGCCGACCTGGTGCGCGAGATCGACCTGCCGGTCGAGGTGGATTTCATCGAAGCCTCGTCCTATGGCGACGAAATGACCTCAAGCCGCGAGGTGCGGATACTCAAGGATCTGCGCTCCGGCATCGAGGGGCGCGATGTGCTGGTGGTGGAAGACATCGTCGATACCGGCTTCACGCTGAACCATGTGGTGAACATGCTGCGCGCGCGCAAGCCGAAGCGACTTGAGGTCTGCGCGCTATTGGACAAGCCAAGCCGCCGCGAAGTGCCGATCAGGGCAACCTGGACCGGGTTCGAGATCCCCGACGAATTCGTGGTGGGCTACGGCATCGATTTCGCGCAGCGCAACCGCAACCTGCCGCATATCGGCAAGGTCAGGTTTACCGAGTGATGCTGCCCGATCTGGTCGCCCCCGGACTTGATCTGATTTTCTGCGGCACCGCGCCGGGGCTGACATCGGCGGCGCGCGGGCATTACTACGCGCGGCCCGGCAACCGGTTCTGGCCGCTTCTGGCGGAATGCGGCTTTACCCCGCGGCAGCTGCGCCCCGATGAAGACCACCTGCTGCCCGGGCTCGGGCTGGGGTTGACCGATCTGGCGCGCAAGGGCGTCGCCGGGCAAGACCGCGACATTCCACCCGACGCCTACGCCCCTGCCCGGCTGGCGGATCTGCTGGCGCGGCTGGCACCGCGCGGCGTCGCCTTCACCAGCCTGACCGCGGCGCGCCTGGCCCTGGGCGCGCGCCACGCTGCGGGGCGGCATCAGGGCTGCGGCGCGATGGCGGGGCAAGTGGTCTGGGTGCTGCCCTCGCCCTCGGGTCTGGCGCGCAGCCATTTTCAGCTTGCGCCATGGCAGGCGGCAGGCGCCTGGCTGCAGGCGCTGCGCCGGGCGCGGCTGGCATGAACCTGCGCTGGCTGGTCCGCGCCGCGCGATGGGCGCACAAGCCGCCGTCCTGGGGGCGGGTGAAGCTGGTGTTCGCGGTGATCGCGATCTGCCTTGCGCTGGTCGCGGTGGAACGTTTCATCGGCTGGCCCGACTGGGCAACCCTGAATACCCCGCGCGGCAGCGGGGTCAGGCTGCGGCCCTGACCGGCAGGCGGACGGGGCGCAATTCTGCATGCCGACGGCCCGCCCTGCGCCGGGGCAGGCGCCGCCCGTGCCGCTAGCCGTGTGTCGGTGGATAGCCCCTTCGCCCGCGCCCCCAGGGCAATCGGCCCACCGCCATTGCACCCCAAGGATTGCGCGGCTATAGTCCGCGCCATCAACATCTGGCGTGACCAGAGCGCAGCAGATCAAGGCTGAATCCCCGTGACCGATACCCCGGAAAGCACTGAAACCAATGGCGATTTGCCGCAAGCGCCGGTGACACGCATGGCCCATGCCGGGCCCAGCATCTCGATTTCCTCGGAAATGCGCACCGCCTATCTCGACTACGCGATGAGCGTGATCGTCAGCCGCGCCATTCCCGATCTGCGCGACGGGCTGAAACCGGTGCACCGGCGCATCCTTTACGCCATGTTTGAGACCGGCAACACCGCCGACAAGGCCTATCGCAAATCGGCGCGGCCGGTGGGCGATGTGATGGGCAAATACCACCCGCACGGCGATTCCGCGATCTATGACGCGCTGGTGCGCATGGCGCAGCCGTTTTCGATGAGCTTGCCGCTGCTGGACGGCCAGGGCAACTTCGGCTCGATGGATGGCGATAACGCCGCGGCGATGCGCTATACCGAAGTGCGGATGGACAAGCCCGCCAACGCGCTGCTGGCCGACATCGACAAGGACACGGTCGATTTTCAGGACAATTACGACGGCAAGGACCGCGAACCGACTGTGCTGCCGGCGCGCTTTCCCAACATGCTGGTCAACGGCGCCGGCGGCATTGCGGTGGGCATGGCCACCAACATCCCGCCGCACAATCTGGGCGAGGTCATTGAAGCGACGCTGGCGCTGATCGCCAACCCCGACCTGAGCAGCGAACAGCTGATGGAATACGTGCCCGCCCCGGATTTTCCCACCGGCGGGCTGATCATGGGCCGGTCGGGCGCGCGCAAAGCCTATCTGGAAGGCCGCGGCAGCGTCATCATCCGCGCCCGCACACATCTGGAGGAACCGCGCAAGGACCGCTTTTCGATCGTGCTCGACGAGATCCCCTATCAGGTCAACAAGGCCTCGATGATCGAAAAGATCGCCGATCTGGTGCGCGACAAGAAGCTTGAGGGCATCGCCCATATTCAGGATGAAAGCGACCGCGTTGGCGTGCGCGTGGTGATCGACCTCAAGCGCGACGCCACCCCCGACGTCGTGCTGAACCAGCTTTTCCGCTATACCCCGATGCAAACCAGTTTCGGCGCCAACATGCTGGCGCTGAACGGCGGCCGTCCCGAACAGCTGACGCTGCGCGATTTCCTCGCCCATTTCGTCACCTTCCGCGAAGAGGTGGTGGCGCGGCGCACCGCCTATGAGCTGCGCCGCGCCCGCGAGCGCAGCCATATCCTGTGCGGTCTGGCCGTGGCGGTTTCGAACGTCGATGAGGTGGTGCGCACCATTCGCAGCAGCGCCGATGCCGCCGAGGCGCGCGAACGGCTGATGACACGGCGCTGGCCGGCGCTGGAAATTGCCGAATACATCCGCCTGATCGACGACCCCGGCCACACCATCAACGCCGACGGCAGCTATAACCTCAGCGAGATCCAGGCCCGCGCCATTCTCGATCTGCGGCTGCAGCGGCTGACCGCGCTTGGCGTGAAAGAGGTCACTGACGAGCTGCAGGAACTGGCCACGAAAATCCGCGACTACCTGGCCATTCTCGCCTCGCGCGAACGGATCATGGAAATCATCTCGACCGAGCTGCGCGAGGTGCGCGACGCTTTCGCGGTGCCGCGGCGCACGGAAATTGTCGATTGGGCCGGCGATCTTGACGACGAAGACCTGATCGAGCGCGAAGACATGGTAGTGACCATCACCTCGGGCGGTTACATCAAGCGCACCTCGCTGGCCGAGTTCCGCGCGCAGCGGCGCGGCGGCAAGGGGCTGGCCAGCATGGCCACCAAGGAAGACGACGTGGTGACCACGCTCTTCGTGGCCAACACCCACACGCAGCTGTTGTTCTTCACCACCGATGGCATGGTTTACAGCCTGAAATGCTGGCGCCTGCCGCTGGCCGGGCGCACCGCCAAGGGCAAGGCAATCGTCAACATCCTGCCGATCCCGCCGGGGGTCAGCATTGCCGCGCTGATGCCGGTCGATGCCCCGGAACCGGAATGGCATGGGCTGCAGGTGTTTTTCGCCACCTCCGAAGGCGACGTGCGCCGCAACGCGCTGTCCGATTTCGCCAATGTCATGCGCAACGGCAAGATCGCGATGAAACTGCCCGAGGGCGTCAGCCTTGTGAATGCGCGCATCTGCGATGAAGCCGACGATGTGATGCTGATCACCACCACGGGCCGCGCCATCCGCTTTCCCACCACCGAGGTGCGGGTCTTCAAGGGCCGCGATTCGACCGGCGTGCGCGGCGTGCGACTCGCCCCCGGCGATCGCGTCGTGTCGATGTCGGTGCTGCGCCATTTCGAGGCCGAGGCGTGGGAACGCCAGGCCTTCCTCAAACGCCACCGCGCCGAAATGGGCGCCGAGGCCGGCGAAGACGAGGTCGGCGACAGCGATGAAGAGGCCGTCGCCGAGGGCACGCTGGGCGAACAGCGTTATCAGGAAATGCTGGCCGCGCAGGAATTCCTGCTGACCATTACCGCCGGCGGCACCGGCAAGGTATCGTCAAGCCATGACTACCCGGTGCGCGGGCGCGGCGGCGTTGGCGTGCGCGCCACGACAGGCCGCGGTGGGGCGCTGGTGGCCTCATTCCCCGTTGCCGCCGACGATCAGGTGATGTTGGCCACCTCGACGGGCCAGTCGATCCGGGTGCCGGTTGCGGGCATCTCGTTCCGCTCGCGCAGCGCGGGGGGCGTGAAGGTGCTTGACTGCGCGGCGGGCGAAGAGGTGGTTTCGGTCGCCCGCGTCGCCGATCAGGGCGACGAGGCCTGAGGCAAGGGCAATTGATGTGCGCAAATGCATAGTTTGCGCGCGCCTTTGCGTATTTATGTGCGGCCCAACCTGTGGTTTCTCGCCCCAGGCTCGCAGCCCGCGGGCGATGGATTACAGGAACCACAGATGAACCAGCTTGCCAAATATGCCCCGCTCGCGGGCCGCCTTCTGATCGCGGCCGTGTTTCTTCCCGCCGGCCTGATGAAACTGGCCGATGTCGCGGGTTTTGCCGGCTATGTCGCCTCGGGCGGTCTGCCCGGCTTTCTGGCCTGGCCGGCGATTGTGTTCGAGGTGGCGCTTGGCGCTGCGATGCTGGCCGGCTACCAGACCCGGATCATGGCGCTTCTGGGTGCCGGTTTCTGCCTGCTGACCGGGCTGCTTTACCATTTCGCGCCCGCCGACATGATGCAGATGACGATGTTCTACAAGAACCTCGCGATTGCCGGCGGCTTTTTGATGATCTTCGCCAATGGCGCCGGCGCGGTGGCGCTGGACAGGGCCTGACGCCTCGCGTCCGGGGCGCAGCGCCGCCCCTGGCGTGTTAAGCTTTCGGCAACGCCGCCGTGCCTAGACTGGCCGGCGGAGTTGCGAATGAATCTGTATCATTGCCATATCGAACTGAAATCCGACGCCAAGGCGCTCGCTTTCGCCTCGGCCGCCGAAACCTGGCTGGGCACGCTTGCAGACCGGCGCATGATCCGCAGCTGGCGGCTTTTGCGGCGCAAGCTCGGGCTGGCCTCACAGGCGCATTGCGATTTTCTGCTGGAGGTCGAGGTTGACGACATGGCGCAGCTGGATGCGACCTTCGGCGCGCTCGGCACACTCGATGATACCGCGCAGCGCCATTACGACCAGTTCCACCACATGATTGCACGTGCCGATGTTGGCCTGTTTCGTATTTTCCCCGATGCCGCCCGGCGCGAGCGCATTGCGCTGATCTGACCGCCCGGGTATCACCCGGATATGGCAGATCAGCTACACATCATTGGCGGCGGCATGGCCGGATCCGAGGCCGCCTGGCAGGCGGCGCAGGCCGGCGTGCCGGTCGTGCTGCACGAGATGCGCCCGCAGCAGGGCACCTTCGCGCATCGCACCGGCATGCTGGCCGAAATGGTCTGCTCCAACTCATTCCGCTCGGACGACAGCGAACGCAACGCGGTCGGCCTGTTGCACTGGGAAATGCGCGCCGCGGGCGGGCTGATCATGGAAATGGCGCAGCGCCACCGCCTGCCCGCGGGCGGGGCGTTGGCGGTGGACCGCGACGCCTTCGCGCGCGACGTCACCGAACGGTTGCTGGCGCATCCGCTGATCGCGCTGGTAACCGGCGAAATCACCGAACTGCAGCGCGACGGGCAATGGATCATTGCCACCGGCCCGCTGACCTCGGGGGCGCTGGCGCAAAGCATCCGCGCCGAAACCGGCACCGAGGCGCTGGCCTTTTTCGACGCCATCGCGCCAATCGTCTATGCCGATACGGTCGATATGTCGGTGGCCTGGATGCAGTCGCGCTACGACAAGGGCGAGACCGAGGCCGAACAGACCGCCTACATGAACTGCCCGATGGACCGCGCGCAATACGACGCCTTCATCGACGCGCTGCTGGCCGCCGACAAGGCGCAGTTTCATGAAGGCGAGACCGCGGGCTATTTCGACGGCTGCCTGCCGATCGAGGTGATGGCCGAACGCGGCCGCGACACGCTGCGCTTCGGGCCGATGAAGCCGATCGGGCTGACCAATGCGCACGATCCGGGCCGCAAGCCCTATGCCGTGGTGCAGCTGCGCCGCGACAATGCGCTTGGCACGTTGATGAATATCGTCGGCTTTCAGACCAAGATGAAGCACGGCGCGCAAGTCGATGTTTTTCGTATGATTCCCGGGTTGCAAAACGCTTCGTTCGCGCGCTTGGGCGGGATTCACCGCAACACGTTCATCAATTCGCCCACCTTGCTTGATGATCGCATGCGGCTGCGCAAGCGCCCCAACATCCGCTTTGCAGGCCAGATCACCGGGGTCGAAGGTTACGTGGAAAGCGCGGCGATGGGGCTTTTGGCGGGGCGCATGGCGGCGGCGGAACTGCGCGGCGGCGCCCTGCCGCCCCCGCCCGGCGACACCGCAATGGGGGCGCTGGTGCACCACATCACCGGCGGCGCCGAGGCGCGCAGCTTCCAGCCGATGAACGTCAATTTCGGGCTGTTTCCGCCGATTGACGCGAAGGGCGGACGCCGCGGCCGCAAAGACCGCTACAAAGCCTATACAGATCGCGCGAAAGAGGCTTTTTCACAATGGCTTGCGGCGCACAGCTAAAGCGCACCCGGTTCGCGCCATCACCCACTGGCCCGCTGCATCTGGGGCATGCCTATGCCGCGCTTGTCGCCCAGGCGCGCGCCGACCCCGGCGAATTCCTGCTGCGCCTTGAAGACCTCGACCCCGGCCGCTGCCGCCCAGAGTGGGAGGCGGCGATCCTCGACGATCTCGCCTGGCTTGGCCTGCGCTGGCAAACCCCGGTCTGGCGCCAGTCGGAACGCGCCCCGGCTTACCGGCAGGCGCTGCACCGCCTTGCTGCCTTGGGCCTGTGCTATCCCTGCGGCTGTTCGCGTGCCGATATCCGCACCGCTTCCGCCGCGCCGCAGGGCGCCGACCCCGGCCCCGACGGGCTGCGCTACCCCGGCCTTTGCCGCCACCGCAGCATGGCCGAGACCACGCCGCATGACGCGATCCGGCTGCACATGGCGCGGGCTCTGCACCATCTGGCAGGTGGCGCGCTGCAGTTCACTGAAACCGGCCCCGGCCAAGGGGGACTTCACACGTTGGATGAAGACTGGATGCTAAGCACCTGTGGCGACATCGTTCTTGCGCGCCGCGACATGGGCGCTTCGTACCACCTTGCGGTGGTGGTCGACGATGCCGCGCAGGGCATCACCGAGGTCACGCGCGGCGAAGACCTGTTCGCCGCCACCTTCGTCCACCGGCTGCTGCAGGCGCTGCTTGATCTGCCGACCCCGGCCTACCACCACCACGCGCTGATCCGCGACGCCCAGGGTGCGCGGCTTGCCAAGCGCGATGATGCCCGCGCCCTGGCACGCTACCGCGCCGAAGGCGCCACCCCGGCCGAACTGCGCCGCCTGCTGGGTCTTTAGCATCTCTATTGCCGAAATACCCCCGCCGGAGGCCGCCGCACTCAGATCATCGGCGCCATGATCTCTGCCTCTGCGCCACCCCGAAGCGCCGTGTAAAAGCAGCTGCGCCGGTTGGTATGGCAGGCCGGGCCCTGCTGTTCGACCAGCAGCAGCAGGCAATCACGGTCGCAGTCGAGGCGCATTTCCACCAGCCGCTGTTCATGCCCCGAGCTTTCGCCCTTGACCCAGAACGCGCTGCGCGAACGCGACCAGTAGGTGACGCGCCCACCCGCCAGCGTGCGCGCCACCGCCTCGGCGTTCATCCAGGCCAGCATCAGCACTTCGCCGCTGGCGGCGTCCTGCGCAATGGCGGGGATCAGCCCCGTGGCGTCATATTTCAGCGAAGCAGGGTCGAACGTCATGGCGCACCTTTGCAAAACCGGCTTGCACCGTTATCTAACGCGCATCCGCGGCGGGGAAAAGCATGAGCGACGATGATCTGATGAGGCTCTATTCGCAGCGCATCCTGGCGCTGACCACGGCAATCCCGCATCTGGGCCGGCTGCCGGCGCCGCAGGGCGAGGGGCGCAAGCGCGCGCCGCTGTGCGGATCTGTCGTCACCGCGCAGGTGGTGCTGCGCGACGGGCGTGTGGCCGAATACGCGCAGGAGGTGCGCGCCTGCGCGCTTGGCCAGGCCTCGGCGGCGGTACTGGGCGGCGCCGTGCTGGGCCGCAATCTGCATGAACTGGAACGCGGCCGCGACCAGCTGGCGGCGATGCTGCGCGACGGGGCCCCAGTGCCCGAGGCGCCTTTCGACGGGCTGCAGGCGCTGCAACCGGCACGCGACTTTCCCAACCGGCACGCCTCGATCCTGCTGGCGTTCGAGGCGGCGATTGCCGCGGTGCAGGCGGCCGGCGCTTAATTCTTTTGCAACGACGATGGTGTCAGACTGCGCCGCAACCAGCGCAGCGAGGACATATGTTTCACCAGCCCCGGATCAGCGTTGACGCGCCGAGTGACCCGATTCTCGATCGGCTTGCCGAAGATTCGGTGCGGCTGGGTCGCGACATCGTCGATATGGCCGGCTTTCTCGATCAGGCGGACGAACATGCCCATGACCGGCTTGACCGGCTGCGCAGCGCCCGCGCCCAGGCCGAAACCGTCAGCCGCGGCAACGCCCGTGTCATCGCCGCCGCCGAACAGGTCTGCACCGCGGCGGAAGAAACGCTTGCCACGGTCACCGGCACGGTGGCGCGGCTGCGCGAAACGGCGCCGCAGACGCAGTCGGTCGCCGCCTGGGTGCAATCGGTCGATCGTCGCATGGCCGAGGTGGCGCATACGCTGCAGGCGGTCGAAAGCTCCAACAGCGGCATCGCGGCGATTGCGGCGCAGGTCAACATTCTGGCGATCAACGCCAAGATCGAGGCGGCGCGTGCCGGCGAGGCCGGGCGCGGCTTTGCCGTGGTCGCCGAAGCCATCAACGATCTGTCGCGCAAGACCTCGGCCGCCGCCGCCACGATCGGCGAGGCGATCGCCGGGCTTGCCAACGGCATCGAGGCGCTGCGGGCCGGCGCCGCCACGGTGGCCGGCACCGCGGGTTCGGTGTTGAACGCCGGCCAGGAAACCGACGCCACCCTGGGCAAGATGACGCTTTCGGTCGAACAAAGCCGCGCGGCGGCGCGCGAAATTGCCGAACGCGCGCGTGAGGTGCGCAGTGCGCAGGCCGGTTTCGGCCCGATGTTCGACGAAATCGCCAGTGGTGTCGAGGCGGCGGCGGCGCATACCCACGAAGCGCACGATCGCGCCGAGGCGCTGATTTCGAGGTCCGAATCGATGGTGCAGGCGGTGGTGTCGCTGGGTGGCGCCACCTCTGATTCGGCGCTGATCGCGTTGGTCCGCGCCAGTGCCGCGAAGATCGGCACGCTTTTTGCGCAGGCAATCGAGGCCGGCACCATTGCCGAGGCGGCGTTGTTCGACACCCGCTATCGGCCGATTCCGGGCAGCGACCCGCAGCAGGTCATGGCCGCCTTCACGCGTTTCACCGACAGCGTCTTGCCCACGATTCAGGAACCCGTGCTGGATCTGGATCCGCGCGTGGTGTTCTGCGCGGCGGTGGACCGCAACGGCTATCTGCCGACGCACAACAACAAGTTCTCTCACCCGCAGGGCGATGACCCGGTCTGGAACGCCGCGAACTGCCGCAACCGGCGCATTTTCAGCGATCGCGTCGGTCGCAGCGCGGGCGCCTCGGTCGCGGATTTCCTGCTGCAGATCTACCGGCGCGACATGGGCGGCGGACAATTTGCGCTGATGAAGGATCTTTCCGCGCCGATCATCGTGAACGGTCGCCATTGGGGCGGCCTGCGCCTGGGGTTCCGGTTCTGAAAAAACGCCGCCCGGCCCTTGCAGGGCGGGCGGCGAGGCAATGCGCTACGCGGGGGACAGGCGAAGCGCCCAGGGGGGCGCGGCTTGGCGTGAGCGCGAGGCAAGTCAGGCAGTCAGGCAGTCAGGCAGTCAGGCAGTCAGTCAGGCAGTCAGGCAGTCAGGCAGTCAGGCAGTCAGGCAGGCAGGCAGGCAGGCAAGACCCGGCAGTCAGGCAAGACCCGGCAGAAACAGCCCGACCAGCAGCATCACGATCAGCGCAGCCAGCCCGAGCGCATCTTGCCAGGCGGCGTCGGCGCTGTGCGACATGGCAGATTTCAGATAGCGGGCCATTGGGAACCTCTCAGGCTATTTGTTGCTGCTTTGTTCTCACATTCTGCAAGTGCTGTAAAGAACTTATTAGCAACTTGCGCGAACATTCCGCTAACCTACGGAAATCAACCTGATCGCCCGGTCCTGCTCCATCAGCCACAGCAGCACCCGCGCCGCTTGCCCGCGCGGACCTTGCAGCCCCGGATCGCTGCTCAACAGCGCCCGCGCATCGCTTTGCGCCACCGCCATCAGCCCCGCCTGGCGTTCCAGATCGGCAATGCGAAACCGCGGCAGCCCCGATTGCGCGGTGCCGATCACATCGCCCGCGCCGCGCATGGCAAGATCTTCCTCGGCGATGCGAAAGCCGTCCTCGGTTTCGCGCAGAATCTGCAGCCGCCGTTCGCCGGGTTCGGACAGCGGCGGCTGATACAGCAGCAGGCAGGTGGAATCGCCTGCGCCGCGCCCCACCCGCCCGCGCAGCTGGTGCAGTTGCGCCAGACCGAAGGTTTCGGCGCGCTCGATCACCATGATCGTGGCATTGGGCACGTTCACCCCCACCTCGATCACCGTGGTCGCCACCAGCACCCGCGTGCGCCCGGACACAAAACCGGCCATCGCCGCGTCCTTTTCGGCGCCCGGCAGCTGGCCGTGCACCAGCCCCACGACGCCTTCGCCGAACGCCGCCCGCAGCACGCGAAACCGCTCTTCCGCCGAGGCGAGATCGACCAGTTCGCTGTCCTCGACCAGCGGGCAGACCCAATAGGCCTGCCGCCCCTCGTCCAGCGCGCGGCGCAGATGCGCAACCACCTCGTCGATCCGCGCGGTCGAGATCAGCGCGGTTTTCACCGGCTTGCGGCCCGGCGGCTTTTCATCCAGCACCGAAACATCCATGTCGCCGTATTGCGCCAGGCTGAGCGAGCGCGGAATCGGCGTTGCGGTCATCACCAGAACATCGGCGGCTATGCCCTTGGCGCCCAGTTCCATCCGCTGCGCCACGCCAAAGCGGTGCTGTTCATCAACCACCGCCAGCCGCAGATCGCCAAACACCACCTCGCGCTGGAACACCGCATGCGTGCCGACCAGAATGGCGATCTTGCCGGCGGCAAGGTCGGCCAGCTTGGCGGCGCGCTCGGCGCCCTTGTCGCGCCCGGTCAGTATCTCCAGCCGCACCCCTGCGGCTGCGGCCAGCGGCGCCAGGCTGTCAAGATGTTGGCGCGCCAATATCTCGGTCGGGGCCATCATCACGCCCTGCCCGCCCGCCTCGACTGCGACCAGCAGCGCCATGAACGCCACCAGCGTCTTGCCGGATCCGACATCGCCCTGCAGCAGCCGGTTCATCCGCTGCGCACCGCCCATATCTTCGGCTATCTCGGTCATCGCGCGGCGCTGCGCGGCCGTGGGCGCATAGGGCAAGGCGGCCAGCGTGCGGGCGCGCAACGCCCCGTCGCCGCGGCTGGCGCGGCCCTTGGCACGGCGCAGTTGCGCGCGCGCCAGGGCAAGCGTCAGCTGATGCGCGAAAAGCTCGTCATAGGCCAGCCGCGCGCGCGCCGGGGCAGATGCGGCAAGGTCGGCCGCGGCCTGCGGCGCATGCGCGGCGGCCAGCGCCTCGGCCCAGCCGGGCCAGGATTCGCGCGATTTCAGCGCCGGATCGACCCATTCGGCAAGCTCGGGCAGCCGCGTCAGCGTGCCCGCCACCGCGCGCGCCACCAGCCGCTGCGTCAACCCCGCCGAAAGCGGGTAAACCGGTTCGAACGCGGGCAGGTCGCGGGCCTCCTCGGGGCGCAGGATGTGGTCGGGGTGCACCATCTGCGCCACGCCGTCGAATATTTCGATCCGGCCCGAAACCACCCGCCGCTGCCCGCTTGGCAACTGCTTTTCCAGCCAGTCACCGCGGGCATGAAAGAACACCAGCTGAAACTCGGTGGCGGCGTCGCGCACCAGCACGCGGGCCGGGCCGCCCTTGCGCCGCGCCGGCCAGTGCGGCCCCACCACCACCTCGACGGTGACGACCGCGGGCGCCACGACATCGCGAATCGAGTTGCGCAGGCGCCGGTCCACCCCGGCATGCGGCAGCGTGAAAAGCAGATCGCGTGGCCGCGCCACGCCGATCTGCGCAAAAGCCTTCGCCGATTTCGCGCCGACGCCGGGCAGCGTTTCGAGCCCGGCAAACAGCGGGAAAAGCTGCGGCGGGCGGCTGCTCATGCGCTGCCCGCCAGCGCCAGCCAGGCCGCTTCGTCGATCACCCGCACGCCCAGGTCGGCGGCCTTCTTCGCCTTCGATCCGGCCCCCGGCCCAGCCACCAGCAGATCGGTTTTGGCTGAAACCGAACCGGCGACCTTGGCGCCCAGGGCTTCGGCGCGGGCCTTGGCCTCGGCGCGGGTCATGCGTTCCAGGGTGCCGGTAAAGACAATGGTCAGCCCCGCCACCGGGCTGTCGCTGGCCGCGGCAGCCACCGGTTCCACCGTCAGTTGCCGCACCAGCGCGTCGATCGCGTCGCGTTCGGCGGCGTTGCCGAAGGTTTCGGTCAGGCTGGTGGCGAGCGTGTTGCCGACACCGTCGATTGCGGTCAGTTCGGCCCATTCCGCGTTGCCCGGGCGCGCCGCGGTCATCGCCGCTTCGAATGCGTCCCAATTGCCGTAGTGGCGCGCCAGCAGGCCCGCGGCCGCCTCGCCGGCGTGGCGTATGCCAAGCGCGAAGATCAGCCGATCAAGCGCGATACTGCGCCGTGCCTCGATCGCCGCAAACAGCCTGGCCGCGGAAACCTCACCAAATCCGTCACGGTTCTTTAGCTTTTTCAGCGGGTTGGCAGCATCGCGCGCGGCAAGGGTGAAAATGTCAGCGGGGCTGTTCACCGGCAGGTCAGGGTCGTTGAAAAACAGCTCCACCTGTTTTGCGCCAAGCCCCTCAATATCGAACGCGGCGCGCGACACGAAATGGCGCAGCCGTTCCACCGCCTGCGCCGGGCAGATCAACCCGCCGCTGCAGCGGCGCACTGCATCGCCCGGCTCGCGGATCGCCGCCGATGCGCATTCGGGGCAGATGTCTGGAAAGACGTAGGGTTGCGCGGTTTCCGGGCGTTGCGAAAGATCGACATCGGCGATTTTCGGGATCACGTCGCCGGCGCGGTAAACCTGCACCCAGTCGCCCTCGCGCAAATCCTTGCCATCGCGGATCGGCGCACCGGTGGCGTCGCGTCCGGCAATGTAATCCTCATTGTGCAGCGTCGCGTTGGAAACCACGACGCCGCCCACCGTCACCGGCAACAGTCGCGCCACCGGCGACAGCGCGCCGGTGCGGCCAACCTGAATTTCGATCTTCAAAAGCCGGGTCCAGGCGGTTTCGGCGGGAAACTTGTGCGCGATCGCCCAACGCGGCGTGGTGGAACGAAAGCCGAGCCGGCGTTGCAGCGCGAGGTCGTTGACCTTGTAGACCACGCCGTCGATATCATAGCCCAATGTCGCACGCTGCGCCTCGATCTCGCGCCAGGTGGCCAGCAGCGCCGCGGCGCCGGCGCAGCGCCGCGTCAGTTCGTTGGTGCGAAAGCCAAGCGCGCGCAGCCGTTCGATCGCGCCGAACTGGGTTTCGGCAAGCGGCGCCGACATGGCACCCCAGCCATAGGCGAAAAAGCGCAGCGGCCGCGCTGCGGTGATGCGCGCGTCAAGCTGGCGCAATGACCCCGCGGCAGCATTGCGCGGGTTGGCAAAGGGCTTTTCGCCGCCGGCCCGGGCGCGCGCGTTCAGCGCCGCGAAATCGCTGTGCAGCATATAGACCTCGCCGCGCACCTCCAGCAGGTCGGGCGCGCCCTGCAGGCGCTGCGGAATATCACCGATGGAGCGCGCATTTTCGGTAACGTTCTCGCCCACCGCACCGTCGCCGCGCGTCGCCGCCTGCACCAGTTCGCCCGCAACATAGCGCAGCGACAGCGACAGCCCGTCGATCTTGGGCTCGGCGGTGTAGGTCAGGGGCGAATTGTCGGCAAAGCCAAGGAACCTGCGGATGCGGTCGTCGAAATCGGCGACATCTGCGGCATCAAAAGCGTTCTCAAGGCTGAGCATCGGTTGCGCATGCGTGACCTTGGCGAAACCGGCGGCGGGCGCCGCGCCCACCTGCCGGGTCGGGCTTTGCGCATCGGCAAGCGTCGGAAACCGTGCCTCGATTTCGGTCAGGCGGCGTTTCAGCGCATCATATTCGGCATCCGAAATGTCGGGTGCGTCGCGTTCGTGATAGGCCAGATTGGCCTGCGCCACCGCGGCGCGCAACCGCGCCACTTCGGTTTTCGCCTGCGGCATGCTCAGATCGGCCACCGCCAGGTCGGACCCATCCTGATCGGCCATATTGCCCCCCGTCACAGCCCTGCCCGAAAGTTCTAGGGTCAGCGCGGCGCCGGGTCCAGTGGTCAGGCGCCGATGGCAAGGCGGCGGTCCGCCGTCGCGGGGGCCGGGTCGCGCAGCACGTAGCCGCGGCCCCAGACGGTTTCGATGTAATTGTCGCCCGCCGTCACCTCGGCCAGTTTCTTGCGCAGCTTGCAGATGAACACATCGATGATCTTCAGTTCCGGTTCATCCATGCCGCCGTAAAGGTGGTTGAGGAACATTTCCTTGGTCAGCGTGGTGCCTTTGCGCAGGCTGAGCAGTTCCAGCATCTGATATTCCTTGCCCGTCAGATGCACCGCCTTGCCGCCCACATCCACGGTTTTCGCATCCAGATTCACTGCGATCTTGCCGGTGCGAATCACCGATTCCGCGTGGCCCTTGGAACGGCGGATGATGGCATGGATGCGCGCCACCAGTTCTTCGCGGTGGAACGGTTTGGTCATGTAGTCGTCGGCGCCGAAGCCGAAGCCCTTGAGCTTGTTTTCGGTGTCATCCGAGCCGGTCAGAATCAGGATCGGCGTGTTCACCCGCGCCAGACGCAGCTGACGCAGCACCTCATGCCCGCTCATGTCGGGCAGCGCGAGGTCAAGCAGGATCAGGTCGTAATCGTAAAGCTTGGCCAGATCGATCCCTTCCTCGCCCAGATCGGTGCAATAGACATTGAGATTGGCATGGGTGAGCATCAGTTCGATGCTGCGCGAGGTTGTGGGATCGTCCTCCACCAAAAGAATCCGCATCCTGAGTTCTCCGTCTTAATCCCTCGATCACCAAGACATTCGCCGCAAATGGTTAATCACACGTTACTGGCACCTGTCCTTGATACTAATCAACTTTGGGTTGTCTGAAATCCTGAATCCGGGTCACTTTCAATCCAGTGTCGCCATGTTTGCGCAGGGCTTCGCACCACAGGGCAAATTCCTCCTCGCTCAGCCCGTAGCGGTCGAGCACCTCGGCGCGCGACATCAGCCCGTGCACCACCGCCTTCACCAGCACCGCCTTGCGGCTGGCAACCCAGCGGCTGGTGTCTTGCGGGGGCAGGTCGGCACGGGTCAGCACGGTGCCGTCGGGCAGCGTGATGGCGCGTGGCCCATCGACTTTTTTCAGATACATCGGGCATCCCCTGCTCACGAAAACACCTTCTGTCTGGTCCGGCAGGCTTAATTTGCGGTGAAACGCGGGGTTGTGATTGCATCGCATTTTCCTATATTCCAGCGCACCCGACCCCGGAGACCCCATGACCGCCCCGTTCAATTCGCTTGGCCTGCCCAAGGCCCCGGCCGACACCCGCGTTGTGGTGGCGATGTCTGGCGGCGTCGATTCGTCGGTGGTGGCGGCGCTGCTGAAAGATCAGGGCTATGACGTGGTCGGCGTCACGCTGCAGCTTTACGACCATGGTGCGGCGCTGGCGAAAAAGGGGGCCTGCTGCGCCGGGCAGGATATTCACGACGCGCGCCGGGTGGCGACGGAAATGGGCTTTCCGCATTATGTGCTGGACTATGAGAACGCGTTTCGCGATGCCGTGATCGACGAGTTTGCCGATGCCTATCTGGCGGGGGCGACGCCGGTGCCCTGCATCCGCTGCAACGAGCGCGTCAAGTTCACGGATCTGCTGCAAACCGCGCGCGAGCTTGATGCCGATTGCATGGCGACCGGGCATTACATCCAGCGCAAGACCGGCGCCGCCGGGCCAGAACTGCACGCCGCCGCAGACCCGGCGCGCGACCAAAGCTATTTTCTGTTTTCCACCACGCCCGAGCAACTGGCGTTTCTGCGCTTTCCGCTTGGGCACCTGCCGTCAAAGGCCGAAACCCGGGCGCTGGCGGCGCGCTACGGCCTTGCCGTCGCCGACAAGCCCGACAGCCAGGACATCTGCTTTGTGCCAAACGGCAACTACGCCGCGGTGATCGAAAAGCTGCGCCC
>Ga0326597_10006383_pt1 | contig 16166 bp, 8 predicted proteins | sample RVTome_12_FD_203789 | JGI IMG/M metagenome (GOLD analysis project Ga0326597, IMG submission 203789) | Soil microbial communities from uranium-contaminated site in the Upper Colorado River Basin, Wyoming, United States - RVT100D185 | ecosystem: Environmental > Terrestrial > Soil > Contaminated >...
CTCGACGACGGCGGAGCGGTCGATGCTCTCGCCCGCGACGACGTCTACACCGCTCTGATGCCACGCCAGGACCACCGCACGCTCGTCCGCTACCGCATCCGAGTGACGGATACGACCGGAGAGTCCGTGACGGTGCCCTACGCCGACGACCCGTCGCTCAATTTCGCGGTGTTCGTCTACGACGGGGTCCCCGCGTACACGGCAACGACGCGTACGGTGCAGCCGGGAAGCGTTCCGTACACGTACACCGGGGAACAGATGAGCGCGCTCGCGGTCTACCACGTGCTGACGCGCAACGCCGACTTGTCGCACTGCATCGCGTACAACGGGTCGTTCCAGATCGCGAAGTCGAACGAGGGCGCGCGCGACAAGTTCAACTGGGAGTGCTGCTTCGTCTACGAGGGGATCGTCTACGACCATGTCCTCTACCGATTGCGGCAGGCAAACGACCGCTACGGCGGCAGCGGCAAGCGCTCGATGCGCTTCCGCTTCGCGAAGGGCAACTACCTGCGTGCGCGCGATCGTCACGGCAACCGCTACCCGACCCGCTGGCGCACGCTCAACACCGGGAAGATGTTCGACAACAAGCGAGTCGGCAATTTCGGCCTCACCGAGGAGCTCAACGACGAGATCTGGAATCGCGTCGGCGTGCCGGCGCCGTTCGTGCACACGTTCCAGATGCGCATGATCGACGCCGTCGATGAGGGCGGCCAGTACACCGGTGACTTCTGGGGCATGTTCCTCGCGTTCGAGGACTACGACGCGCGCTTCTTCGACGCGCACCGGCTCGAGGACGGCAACCTCTACAAGCTCAAGGATCAGCAGTTCGACGGCAACACCGTCAAACGCCATCAAGGGCGCTTCGCGGTGACGAACGACGCGGACTTCCAGAACATCCGCAACAACCTGCGCCCGGAACGACCCGACGCCTGGCTCGACCAACACGTCAACTACGACCGCTGGAGCTACTACCACGTGATCGTCGAGGCGATCCGGCACTACGACTTCGTGCCGGCCGATTCGCACCTCAAGAACCGCGCGTGGTATCTCGAGCCGGCCGACGGGAGTCCCTTCGGGCGCCTGTGGACGCTTCCCCACGACCACGACGCCAGCTGGGGGCCGAACTGGAACAGCGGCGTCGACTACTCGAAGAACGCGATCTTCGGCGGCGCGGGAAAACCGGCGTTCAAGCAGCAGTACCGCAACGCGGTGCGCGACGTGCGCGACCTCATCTGGCAGCCCGAGGTCATCCACTCGATGATCGACGACCTCGCGGCAGAGCGTTTTCACCTCGCGCGCGCGGACCGCGATCGCTGGCGCAGCGCGCCGGCCACGGAAGGCAGTCAGGAGTTCGGTTCGATGGAGGCGAAGGTCACCGACATGAAGGGCTTCGCGTTCACCGGCTGGTCTGGGAGCTCCGGCCCGACGGTTCCGGCCGGCGGTCGCGCGGCGTATCTCGACGCGCTCGCCGACGCCGAGGGCGACGCCGCCGCGATCCCGCGCACGCCGACCGTGACCTACGTCGGTCCTGGCGGGTTCCCTGCCGATCAGCTGATGTTTCGCTCGAGCGCCTTCAGCGATCCGCAGGGGAACCAGAGCTTCCGCGCGATGGAGTGGCGCGTCGGCGAAGTGACCGATCCGGCGGCGCCGGGCTACGACCCCAACGCGCCGCTGCGCTACGAGTGGGACGCGGTCTGGAAGTCCGGTGAACTGACAGAGTTCGTCTCGGACGTGGTGCTGCCCCCGCTCGTCTCCGTCGGGCTCACCTACCGGGTGCGCGTGCGCATGCAGGATTCGACGAACCGCTGGAGCCACTGGTCGGCGCCGCGCCAGTTCACGGTCGGCGAGCCGAGCGTTCCGTTCGATCACCAGCGCTTCCTGCGGGTCACCGAGCTGATGTACAACCCCGACGGCGGCAGCGACTTCGAGTACATCGAGCTTCAGAACACGGGGCCCACCGTGCTCGATCTGACCCCGGTTGCGTTCACCGAGGGGATCGAATTCGCGTTCGCAGGCAGCGGCGTCGAAGAGCTCGGACCGGGCGAGTTCGTGCTCCTCGTCAACAACCGTGTCGGCTTCACTTCGCGCCACGGCACGGCGGGACTTTCGATCGCGGGCGAGTATGGCGCCCGGCTCGCGAACGATGGCGAGTTCTTGCGGCTCACGCTCGGCGGCAACGTCACCATCCAGGAGTTCACGTTCGACGACGTCTGGCACCCGCTTGCTGACGGATTCGGCCACTCGATCGAGATCATCGACGCGCTGGGCCCGCTCGCGCTGTGGAGTCAGCGCGAAGGCTGGCAGCCGAGTGGCGAGCCCGGTGGGACGCCGGGTCTGCCGCCGTCGGGGCTGCCTCCGACTGGCGGCTTCCGCTTCCCGTCCGACGCCAACGGCGACAGCGTGATCGACGTGTCGGACGCGATCTCGCTCGTCCTGAAGCTCTTCGTCGGTGGCTCGCCGCTGCCCTGCGCAGGGGATTCGATCGACGCCGGCGGCAACCTCGCGCTCCTCGATGCGAACGGCGACGCGCGCGTCGACATCAGCGATCCCCTCTACCTGCTCAACTATCTGTTCAACGAAGGCCCGGGGCCGACAGGCGGCTTCCGCTGCGTGCGCGTCGAGGGTTGCTCGACCGAGTGCACGCAGTGATCTCGGCAGCCGTCGTCGTCACTCGAGCGACTTCGCGAGCTCGGTGAGTCGCGCGTCGTCGTGGAATCGAGCCAGCCCTTCGCGCGCTGTCGCGCGGGCGTCGTCCGTCTTGCCAGCCGCTGCGAGCACGCGGATGAGGACATCGTAGGAGTCGGCGTTCTCCTCGAGTGCGTGCAGCCGACGCGCCAGGCGCTCGGCCTCCTCGAGGCGCGCGCCGAGACGCGCGTAGCGACCCGCGAGCTCGAGGAGTGCCGGTGGAAAGTCGGGCTCGAGCGTCACCAGTTGCCGCAGGACTCGCAGGCGCACGAAGAACTCGCGCGGTTCGCGGAGTCCGCCGAGGAGCCGCTTGCGGACGATCGCGTTGGCGGGATCGAGGTCCGCTGCGAGGAGGAAGCAGCGGAGGGCCTCCGGCTGCCGCATGTGCGTCCGCAGGTCGCCGAGTTCCAGGTAGAGGGCGCTACTCTCATCGAGCGCGGTCGTGTCGATGCGCTCCGCCAGGTTCTCGAGCGCGTCGCGCAGTTCGGACGCTTTGCGGCCGCGCTCGGTCACCAGGTCCCGCGTGGACGCATGGGTTTTCTCGAGCGCGAGGAGCGCGTCGGCGAGGCGCAACTCGCAGTCGGCGGCGTCGGCCTGGCCGTACAGGGGCCCGCCTGCGTCGCCCTCGGCGGCGAGCGCGGCGAGCGCGTTGCGCAGTGACGTCGCGGCGTTCTCGTGGAGACCCTGCGCGGACTCGACGCGCGCCCGAACCGACCACAGTCCGGATCGCAGGCGTGGATTGCGTGCGAGTGTCTCGTCGATCGCCGCGAGCGCGTCGCGATAGCGCAGGAACTCGACGCAGAAGCCGGCGAAGTAGATCGCGATCCGCGGGTCGTCCGCGTCGGCCTTCCTGGCGGCCGCGTAGTTGCGGAAGGCATCGAGGAGTCGTTGCTGCTGCGCTCGGTTGATCGCGGTCTGCGCCAGCCCGATCCCCATGCGTCCCGCCGCGATCAGCTCCTCCTGCACGTGTTCTTCGAACGCGCGCTCGGAGAGCTCGCGGTAGATACTCTCGACGAACTTCGCCGGCGCGCGCCGGCGCAGGCGATAGAGAGTCTGGGACAGTTCGGCGTAGTACGTGCGTTCGGACGGATAGTCTTCGAGCAGCGTGAGGAACTCGTCCGCGGCTTGCTGGAGGCGTCCGGCGCCGCGCAGGGCTCTGCCGTACTCGAGTTGCGCCGTGCGACGTGAGCGATCGTCCGGCGTCGCGAGCCGAAAGTACGACTCGAAGAGCGCGATGGAGTCCGCCGGGTCGGCGAGTCGAGCGCGTAGACGCGCGAGCGAGAGAGCCGCGTCGTAGTGATCGGGGCGTTCGCGCACCACGACCTCGAGGACTTCCGCCGCCTCGGTCGGTAACTCGAGGCGTCGCAGGCTCTCTCCCTCGACGAAGCGCATGTCCGGGGTCGATTCTCCGGCCGCGATCGCCTGGCGCGCGGAGTCGAGCGCTTCCTCTACCATTCCGGCGCGGAGTTGCAACTTGGCGGCGCGTACCCAGAGCGCGGGTCGGCCAGACTCGTCGGCCGACGCGATCGCCCGCTCGATCTCCGCGGCGGCCGCGCGGAACTCGCCGGCAGCGGCGAGCTCGTCGACTCTCGAGACGAGCAGCTCGGTCGCGGCTCGCGAACCGTCGTCTCCGCCACCACCCGTCGCGAGCCCGAACGCCACGGCCGCTACGACGGCTCGGGCGACCGGCACCGAGCCATGGGTTGTCGCCGCGCGGTGACCGAGTAGAATCGCGGGGCGCCTTGAGGGAGTCGAATGGTTGCAGCGCATCGTCGTGGGTCGAGGTTGGCCGCGAGATCTCGCGTCGCGGTGCGCACGGAAGCATACCGGAACCGTCGCGTGGCCGGCGTTGTTTTCTCGCTCGCCGTGGCGATCGAGGCGCCAGCGCCGATGGTTTCCGAGGAGGTCTTCGTCGATGCGACGACGGCGGCCGGGATCCGCTTCCAGCACGTCAACGGCGCCGAGGGAAAGAAGTACCTCCCGGAATCGATGGTCGGTGGTGCCGGCTGGCTCGACTACGACGGTGACGGCTGGCTCGATCTCTACCTCGTGCAAGGCCACTCGGACTCGCTGCGTGCCGCGTCGCCCGGCGTCGAGCGCAACGTGCTCTATCGCAACCGTGGCGACGGGACCTTCGAGGACGTCACGGAACGGGCCGGCGTCGGCGACCGCGGCTACGGCTGCGGACTGGCGGTGGGCGACATCGACAACGACGGCGACACCGACCTCTACGTGACGAACTTCGGCCGCAACACGCTCTACCGGAACAACGGCGACGGCACGTTCGACGACATCACCGACGAGGCCGGTGTCGGGTGCCCGTACTGGAGTGCGAGCGCGGCGTTCGCCGACATCGACGGCGACGGCCGCCTCGACCTCTACGTCGCGAACTACCTGCTCTACGAGCCCGGAGTCCACCAGGCATGCACCGGCAATCCGAAGAAGCTCCCGGGTTACTGCCACCCGAACAAGTACGACGGGGCGCCCGACGCGTTGTTCCTGAACCGAGGCGATGGTCGCTTCGTCGATATCTCGCGCCAGGCTGGGATCGCCGTCACCGGGCGGATCGTCTCCAAGGGCCTCGGGGTGCTGCCGACCGACTTCGACCGTGATGGCGACGTCGATTTCTTCGTCGCCAACGACTCGGTGCCGAACTTCCTCTGGCGCAACCTCGGAGGCGGTCGCTTCGAGGATGCGGCGCTCGAGGCGGGAGTCGCGCTCGACTCCGAGGGCCGCTCGGAGGCGTGCATGGGCATCGATGGCGCCGATGTCGACGCGGACGGCCACATGGACTACCTGGTGACGAACTTTTCGGAGGAGACCGATACGCTCTACCTCGGCGAGGGCGACGGGTTCTTCCGCGACGGTACGCACCGCGCGGGTCTCGTCGAGCCGACGTATCTTCCGCTCGGCTTCGGCGTCCGCTTCATCGACTACGACCTCGATGGAGACCTGGACCTCTACATCGCGCGGGGCCACGTCATCGACAACATCGAGGAGACGCACCCGGGAACCGCATCGCGCTACGCGCAGCCCGACCAGTTGCTCGCGAACGATGGCGCGGGACATTTCCGGGACGTCTCGGCGGAGTCCGGGGAGTGGTTCTCGCAGCGGCTCGTCGGTCGCGCCGCAGCGTTCGCGGACTACGACAACGACGGCGACGTCGACGGCTTCGTCGTCAACCTCGCGCAGCGTGGCGTGCTGCTCCAGAACCGGGTCGCCGGCGCGGGAAAGGCGCACTGGATCGGCTTGCAAGTGCGAGGTGCGGCGCCAACGAATCGCGACGGATACGGCGCGCGGGTGCGAGTCGAGGCCGGTTCCCAGCGGCGAGAGTTCGAGGTCCGCTCGACTGCGAGCTACCTCGCCGCCAACGATCCGCGAGCTCACGTCGGTCTCGGAAACGCGGGCGGGCCGGTCGAACGCGTCGTCGTGACCTGGCCCGACGGTCTGGTCGAGGAATTCAACCAGCTCTCCGCCGATCGCTACCACGAGCTCGTGCGCGGTAGCGGCAAGCGGCGGGCGAAGTGATGTCGTCGTCTGCGCTCGTCGGGCTGCGCCGCGGTCTCGTCGCCCTCGCTTCCTGGGTGGTCGCTCTGTCCTTCGGATGTGGCGGGGCGGACTCGGGATCCGGTGACGCGCGGGACGCCGCGTCGAGCAGCCACCGGCGCATGGTCGCGGCGCTCGCGGAGATCGCCGAGCGGACGCCGGACGAGAACAAGTACCTCGGTGACAAGCTGCTGCGGGACATCCGCGCGGCGATCGCCGCGCACGACCCGGCCCAGGGGCCGCGGTCGCTCTGGGAGCTCGAGTACAAGGCGGGGATCATCGCGCTGCGGCTCGGAGACGAGCGTCCGGGTCTCGAGCATCTCGAGCGGGCGATCGCGTTGTTGCCGCGCACCATCGGGGAGATCTCGCAACAGCAGGCCGTCGAGAGCATCTTCGAGACCGGTGTCGCGTACCTGCGACTCGGCGAGAGCGAGAACTGCTGCGCGCGTGCGAGTGCCGCGAGCTGCATCCTGCCGATCCAGGGCGAGGCGGTGCACACGCGCGAGGAGGGCTCGACGAAGGCGATCGCATACTTCACGAAGGTCATCGAATCGACGACGGAGGGGGTGCCCGAGCACGACCACGCGATCTGGCTGCTCAACGTCGCCTACATGACGCTCGGGCGCTATCCCGAGGGCGTCCCTGAGCGCTACCGGATCTCACCGGACGCATTCCGGGCGAAGATCCCGTTTCCACGCTTCGAGAACGTCGCAGCGGTCGCCGGCGTCAACACGTTCAATCTCTCGGGAGGAGCCATCCTCGATGACTTCGATGGCGACGGCGACCCCGACCTGCTGACGTCGACCTGGAATACCCGCGGGCAGATCCGGTACTTCCGCAACGACGGCGACGGTCGATTCACGGATCGCACGGAGGCGGCCGGCTCGAGCGGCATCCTGGGCGGGCTGAATCTCGTGCAGGCGGATCACGACAACGACGGCGATCTCGACCTACTCGTCTTGCGCGGTGCCTGGCTGGGGCGTGGCGGCCGTCACCCGAATTCGCTACTCGAGGGGCGCGGCGACGGGACCTTCGAGGATGTCACCTTCGACGCCGGGCTCGGGCACGTCCACTTCCCGACGCAGACCGCTGCCTGGGCCGACTACGACCTCGACGGCGATCTCGACCTCTACATCGGCAACGAGACGACGCCGGAGCTCGACGCGCCGTGCCAGCTCTTCCGCAACCGCGGCGACGGGACCTTCGAAGACATCGCGGAGTCGGCCGGCGTGACGAAACGGAAGCCTCGACTTCTACTTCGGGACCGGAGATCCGTCGTACGGCAGCGTCGTGCCGAACGCTCTCTGCGTCTACCGCGATGGCAGCGGTTTCGTCGACGTCACCGTGCCGGCGGGAGTCGGTCATCTCCAGAAGGGACACGCGGTCGCGATCGCGGACTACGACGGCGACGGCGACCTCGACATCTTCGAACAGATGGGCGGGGCGTTCCCCGGCGACGCGTACTACGACGCGCTCTTCCGCAACCCCGGGTTTGCCAACCGTTGGGTCCAGTTGCGGCTCGTCGGCGTACGTTCGAATCGGTCGGCGATCGGCGCGCGGATCCGGGTCGTCGTGGTCGAGGCAGGGCGACGCCGGTCGATCTACCGCTGGGTCTCGAGCGGCGGCAGTTTCGGCGCGAGTCCGCTCGAGCAGACCATCGGGCTCGGTCGCTCCGAGGCGATCGAGCGCGTCGAGATCCTCTGGCCGCGGACCGGCAAGGTCCAGGTGCTCGGAGATGTGCGGCTCGACACGCGGACGGTCGTCACCGAGAACTAAGGGCGTCCCGTGCGCCGAATCCGGCGGGTCGCCGCGCGCAGGAAACCCCTCGCCGGCGCGCCGCGGATCGGGAAGAATGCGGCGTCGCGTCCGTTCGGGTTCAACACCGAGAGCTCTGACTTCCATGTCGAACGGTTCCAGCTCGCCGCCGCCAGGGGGCGGCCCCCTCGAGAGCCTCGGGGACTGGGAGGACTTCGTCGTTTCGCGATACCCGGAAGCGGGTTCCGAGCCTGCCGATCGCCAGAAGTCCTCGGGCGAGAACTTCCGCGACTACCGCGCGGAGGCTCGGGCCTGCGTGCGCGAGTTCTACCGTCTGAATCACCGCCACCAGACGCGCGACTTCGTGCGCGCTAAGAAGCACGAGTTCCTCCGGCTCGAACGTCGCGAGATGAGCATCTGGGAGGCGATGGAGTTCCTCGACACGCTCGTCGACGACAGTGATCCGGACACCGACCTCACGCAGCTCGAGCACTTGTTGCAGACCGCCGAGGCGATCCGACGGGACGGGCATCCGCGTGCGCTCATCCTCACGGGGCTCATCCATGACCTCGGCAAGATCCTCTGCCTCTTCGGCGAGCCGCAGTGGGCCGTCGTCGGCGACACGTTCCCCGTCGGCTGTCGCTTCTCCGAGAAGATCGTCTTTCACGAGTTCTTCGACGAGAACCCCGACTCCCGCACCCGCGAATACTCGACGCGGCTAGGCGTCTACGAGGAGGGCTGCGGGCTCGATCGCGTCGACCTGTCGTGGGGCCACGACGAGTACCTCTACCACGTCGTCAAGCCGTACCTGCCGGACGAGGCGCTCTACCCGATTCGCTACCACTCGTTCTATCCATGCCACAGGGAGCGCGAGTACGAGTTCCTGATGGACGACCGCGACCGCGAGATGTTTCGCTGGGTGCGCGCGTTCAATCCGTACGACCTCTACTCGAAGGACGACCGACCGCCGGAGGTCGCCCGCCTGCGTCCTTTCTACGAAGAGCTGATCGCGGAGTTCTTTCCGCCGAAGATCCGCTGGTGAATCCCGCGACACCCCGCCGGCGCGTCGACAGCGGGGCCCTGGCCGGTTACGATCCCGCCTCCCCGGCCGCGTCCGGATCCGGGCTCCGATCGTCCCTCTGACCGTCCACGGCTTCAGGATTCCGCATGCCCAGGAAGAAAGCAGCGAAGGGTTCCGCTGCCGACGCGCGTCCGTTCCGCAAGTTGCTGGTCGCAAACCGTGGCGAGATCGCGATCCGCGTGTTCCGCGCGGCGACCGAGCTCGGCGTGCCGACGGTCGCGATCTACGCGGAGGAAGACAAACTCTCGCTCCACCGCTACAAGGCCGACGAGAGCTACCGCGTCGGTCGCGGCAAGGGCCCTGTCGCCGCGTACCTCGCGTACGACGAAATCGTCGATCTCGCGTGTTCGATCGGCGTCGACGCGATCCATCCCGGCTACGGCTTTCTCTCCGAGCGCGCCGCGTTCGCGGAGGCGTGCGAGTCGGCGGGGATCGTCTTCATCGGCCCGCCGCCGGAGGTCTTGCGCCGGACCGGCGACAAGACCGAGGCGCGCAAGCTGGCGACGGCGGCGGGTGTTCCGGTGATTCCGGGGACCGACAATGCGGTCTTGGACGTCGACGAGGCGCTCGGAATCGCACGCGAGTTCGGCTTTCCGATCATGGTCAAAGCCGCGCACGGCGGTGGCGGCCGCGGCATGCGCGCCTGCCGCGACGAGGCAGGCTTGCGCGAGGCGTTTCCGATCGCCCGGCGCGAGGCCGAGCAGGCGTTCGGAAGCCCGGAGGTCTTCATCGAGAAGCTGGTCGAGCGCCCGCGGCATGTCGAGGTGCAGGTGCTTGCCGATCACCACGGCAACGTGGTCCACCTCTTCGAGCGCGATTGCTCGATCCAGCGCCGCTACCAGAAAGTCATCGAAACCGCGCCCGCGCAGAATCTCGACTCGAAGGTTCGCAACGACCTCTGCGACATGGCCGTTCGCATGGCCCGCTCGCTCGATTACCGCAACGCGGGGACCTTCGAGTTTCTCGTCGACCAGTCCGGGAAGCCGTTCTTCATCGAGGTCAACCCGCGAATCCAGGTCGAGCACACCGTGACCGAGGAGGTCACGGGTATCGACATCGTGCAGTCGCAGATCTGGATCGCGGCGGGACGCCGTCTCGACTCGCCGGAAATCGGCATCCCGTCGCAGGAGAGCGTGGAGAATTTCGGCTGCGCGATCCAGTGCCGGATCACGACCGAGAACCCGGCGCAGGGTTTCGCGCCGGACTACGGCAAGATCGCGGCCTATCGTTCCGCGGTCGGTTTCGGCATCCGCCTCGACGCGGGGAGCGCGTTCACCGGCGCTGAAGTGACGCCGTTCTACGACTCGCTCCTCGTCAAGGTGACATCGTGGGGGCGATCGTTCGGTGAAGCCTGCCGCCGCATGCGCCGCACGCTCGCCGAATTCCGCGTCCGCGGGCTGAGCACGAACATTCCCTTCCTCGCGAATGTCGTCAACCACGAGGACTTCCGTGCGGGGCGCTGCGACACCGGGTTCATCGACGGACACCCCGAGCTCTTTCGCTTCGCGGAACGCCGCGACCGTGCGACGAAGCTGATCACGTTCCTCGGCGATGTCCGGGTCCACGGCAATCCGACCGTCGGCGTCGGTCGCCGGCCACCGTCGAACGTCAATCCGATCGTGCCGAAGTACTCGGTGTCGGGGCCGATTCCGCCGGGCAGCAAGCAGATCCTCGAGGAGCGCGGCGCCGAGGGGCTCGCCGCGTGGATGCGCGAGGAGAAGCGCCTCCTGATCACCGACACGACGTTTCGCGACGCGCACCAGTCGCTTCTCGCGACCCGCATGCGTACGAGCGATCTGCTCGCGATCTCGAAGGCCTACGCGCGGCTCCTCCCCGAGCTCTTCAGCATGGAAGTGTGGGGCGGCGCGACGTTCGACACGTCGATGCGCTTCCTCTCGGAAGACCCCTGGGAGCGGCTGGAACGATTGCGCGAGGCGATTCCGAATATCCTGCTCCAGATGCTGATCCGCGGGAACAACGCGGTCGGCTATTCCCGATACCCGGCGAACGTCGTGCGCGCGTTCGTGCGCGAGGCCGCTTCGACGGGCGTCGACATCTTCCGGATCTTCGACTCGCTCAACTTCGTGCCGTCGATGGCTCCGGCGATCGAGGCAGTTCGAGACGCGGGGGCGATCGCCGAAGTCGCGATCTGCTACACCGGCGACATCCTCGATCCGGCGCGCCAGCGCTACACGCTCGCGTACTACGTCGAGCTCGCGAAGGAACTCGAGCGCCGCGGGGCGCACATCCTCGGCATCAAGGACATGGCCGGGCTCCTGAAGCCGTACGCCGCGACGGCGCTCATCAAGAGCCTGCGTGAAGCGGTCGCGATCCCGATCCACTTCCACACGCACGACACCAGCGGCGTGCAGTCGACCTCGATCCTCAAGGCGTGCGAGGCGGGTGTGGACGCCGTCGACCTCGCGCTGGCGTCGATGAGCGGTTGCACCTCGCAGGTCAACCTCAACTCGATCGTCGCGGTGCTGCGCGGGCAGAAGAGGGATCCCGGACTCGATCTCGACGCGTTGAACGCGATCTCCGAGTACTTCGAGGAGGTCCGCAAGTGGTACTACCCGTACGAGAGCGAGCTGCGCGCCGGCACCGCCGAGGTCTACGCGCACGAGATGCCCGGCGGGCAGTACTCGAACCTCAAGCAGCAAGCGACGTCGCTCGGTCTCGGCAAGCGCTGGCTCGACGTCAAGCGAGCCTACGTGCACGCGAACGATCTCCTCGGCGACATCGTCAAGGTCACGCCGTCGTCGAAGGTCGTCGGCGACTTCGCGTTGTTCATGGTTTCCAACCACCTCACGCCGGAAGCGATCCTCGAGGGCGGTCAGCTCCTGTCGTTTCCGGACTCGGTGATCGGTTTCTTCGAGGGGAACATCGGCAAGCCGCCGTTCGGCTTTCCGAAGAAGTTGCAATCGATCGTCCTGCGCGGGCGCGAGAAGGCGAAGGTCGCGGCGCCGCGAGTCGACTTGGAGGAGGTCGAGAGGGAGCTCGCGACGAAGATCCAGCGCCGGCCGACCCCGCGCGACCTCCTCTCGTACCTGATGTACCCGAAGGTCTTTCTCGACTACGAGAGGACGCGCAAGGCGGCGAGCGACGTCTCGAAGGTACCCACCCGGAACTTCTTCTTCGGCCCCGAGGTCGGCGAGGAGATCTTCGTCGAGATCGAGCAGGGCAAGACGGTGATCTTGAAGCTGGTGTCGGTCGGCGAGCCGGGCCCTGACGGCGTCCGACGCCTGGTATTCGAGGTCAACGGCGTGCCGCGCGAGATCGAGATCGAGGACCGGAACGTCGGCAAGACGACGGTCTCGCGGCGCAAGGCGGACAGCGCGGACTTGCACCAGCTCGGCGCGTCGATGCAGGGGGTCGTCGCCGAGGTGCGGGTGACGAACGGACAGGTGGTCGACGAGGGCGAGACGCTTTTCGTCATCGAAGCGATGAAGCTCCAGGTGAGCGTCACGGCGCCGTTGAGCCGCACGGTTCACGAGGTCTGCGTCGCGAAGGGCGACACGGTCGACGCCGGCGATCTGCTGCTCCTGTTCAGGTGAGGGCGCGGCATCGCCGAGCACCGCCTCGGGCGCCGGCGCACCCTCGATTCAACCCACGACGCGTGCGGTCGCGTGGATCGCCGTGCGCAGGGTCTCGACCACGTACTCCTGCTCGTCGGGAGCGAGGTCGTGGTAGATCGGCAAGAGCACGCACTGGTCTCGGGCCCGCTCGCTTTCCGCGAGCGCGTCGGGTCCCGGCGCCGCGCGCCAGGTCTCCGGCGGGTAGGCCGGCTCGCGGTGCGCGCACAGGATGCCGCGGCGCGTCGAGACGCCACGGTCGAGCATCGCTTGCATCACGAGATGGCGGTCTATGCCGTCTTCGAGACGCACGCAGTAGCTCTGCCACGAGCTGCGCGCGTACGCGGGCTCGTGCGGAGCGGAGACACCGTCGATCGAGTCGAGCAGCTCGCAGTAGCGGTCGGCCTGTTCGCGACGTCGCGCGATGAGCTCGGGGAGCCGCGCGAGTTGCACGCGCCCGACCGCCGCCTGGATGTCGGTCATGCGGTAGTTGTAGCCGACGATCGGATAGCTCTCGTCGATGACTCTCAGCGCGCCGTGGCGAACCGTGTCGGGCACGCTCATGCCCTGGTGGCGCAAGAGCCGGAGATGCGCGTCGATCGCGGTGCTCGACGTCGTCAGCATGCCGCCGTCGCCGGTCGTCAGCGTCTTGCGCGGGTGGAAGGAGAAGCAAGCGATGTCACCGTGCGGACGCCCGATCCGCTCCCAGCGTCCGTCGATCCGAATCTCGCTGCCGATCGCGCAGGCGGCGTCTTCGACGACACGGAGCCCGCGGCGCCCCGCGATCTCGAGGACCGCTGCGATGTCGCACGGCATGCCGATCTGATGGACGCAGAGGATCGCCTTGGTGCGCTCGGTGATGAGCGGCTCGACGCGCGCGGCGTCGATGTTGAAGGTCAGCGGGTCGATGTCGGCGAAGACCGGAGTGGCTCCACAGAAGCGCACCGAGTTCGCAGTCGCGATGAACGAGTGGCTCACCGTGATCACCTCGTCGCCGCGGCCGACGCCGAGCGCGACGAGCGCGAGATGGAGCGCGGTCGTGCAATTCGACACCGCGCACGCATGGTCGGCACCGACGTAGGCGCGGAACTCCTGTTCGAAGGCCGCGACCTCGGGGCCCTGGGTCACCCAGCCCGAGAGGATCGCACGGCGCGCCGCCTGCGCCTCGTCCTCGCCGAGGCACGGCTTCATGATCGGGATGGAGCGTTTTTCAGACGACAACTTCGACCTCCGGAGTTCTGTCGGGAACGCGAGCATCGCGCCACCACTCGACGAGCCGTCGCAGCCCGTCCTCGAGCTCGACCTCGGCGCGGAAACCGAGCGCGCACGCGGCGCTCCGCGTGTCGGCGAGCCGTCGGCGAACCGCGTTGACCGCGCGCTCGGGTCCGTAGCGCGGCTCGAGCCGGGAACCCATCACGCGCAGCAGCGTCGCGAGCAGGTCGTGGAGCGAAACTTCCTCTCCACTACCGACGTTGAACACCGCGTCGGTGGCCTGCGACCGAGCCGCCAGCACGTTCGCGCGTGCGACGTCCTCGACGTGGACGAAATCCATGGTCGTCGAGCCGTCGCCGTGGATCAACGGTGCACTTCCGGCCTCGATGAGCTCCATCCATCGGACGAGTACCTCGGTGTACGCGCCGTGGGCGTCCATGCGCGGTCCGTAGACGTTGAAGTAGCGCAGCGCGACGTAGTCGAGGCCGTGCATGTCGTGGAAGCTGCGCAGGACACCCTCGTTGAAGCGCTTCGCGGCGCCGTAGAGCGTGCGGTCGTTCCAGGGGTGATGGTGCTCGGGAGTCGGGAAGAGCTCGGCCATTCCGTAGACCGACGCCGACGACGCGGCGACCACCTTGCGAACACCGGCGGTGACGCACGCCTCGAACAGGTCGAAGGTGCCGTCGACGAGGACCTCGAGAGCGCGGCGTGGCTCCTGCGCGCAGCGCGTGATCCGGATCGCTGCCTGGTGGAAGACGACGTCGACGTCCGGGAGGATCGCCGCGAGGAGGGTCCGGTCCGCGATGTCGCCTTCGACGACCTGCAGTCTACCCGTTGCGAGCGCGCCGGAGAGATTCTCTCGCCGCCCGCGCGAGAAGTCGTCGAGCACGACCACTTGACGCTTCGGTCCGAGCGCGTCCGCGAGGACGATCCGGTCGACGATGTGGGAGCCGACGAGACCGGCGCCTCCGGTGACGAGGATGCGGGGCTTCGGTGTCTTCATGCGTGGGTTTCGAGCTCCGCGTAGCGCGGCTTGCACGTCTCGAGGATGGCGCCGGCCACCTCGTCGAGATCGGCCGCGCTCAGTTCGGGGTGGATCGGCAGCGAGAGCACTTCGCCTGCGAGTCGCTCGGAGTGCGGGAACTCAGAGGGGCGGTAGCCGAGGTCGCGCTGCGGCGGCTGCAAGTGGACCGGAACCGGGTAGTGGATCGCGGTCGCGATGCCCGCGCGCGCGAGCTCGTCGCGGAGCGCGTCGCGGCGCCGGCTGCGCACCGCGAAGACGTGCCAGACGTGTTTGCCGTCGGGTGCCGCGATCGGCAACACCAGGCCGGAGTCCGCCAGCAATTCCGTGTAGCGGGTGGCGCATGCGGCGCGGCGCTCGTTCCACTCGTTCAGGTAGCGCAGCTTGACGCGGAGGACCGCAGCCTGGATCCCGTCCATGCGGTAGTTGAAGCCAGGAAGCACGTGGTCTCCCTTCGACTTCTGGCCCCAGTCGCGCATGCGGCGCATGCGCAGCGCCTGTTCGGCGTCGTTGGTGACGACTATGCCTCCCTCGCCGCACGCGCCGAGGTTCTTGCCGGGGTAGAAGCTGAAGCACCCGGAGTCGCCGATGCTGCCGGCGCGGCGCAACCGGTACTCTGCGCCGTGCGCCTGACACGCGTCCTCGATGACGCTCAGCCCCTGGTTCGCGGCGATCTCGCCGATCGCAGCCATGTCCGCACACTGCCCGTAGAGGTGGACGGGAACGATGGCCTTGGTGTGTGCCGAGAGCGCGGCGGGAATGCGATTCGGGTCGATCGTGTACCTGTGGCGGTCGATGTCGACGAAGACCGGCCGTGCTCCGGTCGCGCGGATCGCGGCGACGGTGGCGACGAACGTCGACGGCGACGTGATCACTTCGTCGCCCTCGCCCACGCCTGCTGCGAGCAGTGCGAGGTGGAGAGCGCTCGTGCCCGAGTTGACGGCGATCGCTTCGCGGGTGTCGCAGAACGAAGCGAACTCGCTCTCGAATCGCTCGACCTCGCTGCCCAGAGCGAATTCACAGCTGTCGAGCACGCGCCCGATCGCCTCGTCGAGCTCCGGTCGCAAGCGCGCGTGCTGCGCTCTGAGATCGAGGAACGAGATCACGCGAGCACCTCGTCGAAGACGATCTCGCGTGGCGCGCCCCGCGCGCGCATCGAGCCGCTCGCGGCCTCGAGCATGCGCACGAGACGCAAGCCGGCTTCCCCGCCAGTGATCGGTTCGGAGCCGGTCTCGATGCAGTCGAGGAAGTGGAGCACCTCGGTCCGGAGTGCCTCGCAGCGTTCGATCTGCGG
>Ga0326597_10006384_pt1 | contig 16165 bp, 17 predicted proteins | sample RVTome_12_FD_203789 | JGI IMG/M metagenome (GOLD analysis project Ga0326597, IMG submission 203789) | Soil microbial communities from uranium-contaminated site in the Upper Colorado River Basin, Wyoming, United States - RVT100D185 | ecosystem: Environmental > Terrestrial > Soil > Contaminated >...
CGCTTCCAGCTCGAAGGCCTTCTCCCGGAGGTCCTCGGGGGCATCCTCGGGCCGCCGCTCGAACTTTCCCCTCGGATTGGCGGGCGGCTTTCGGATTTCGATGGGGATCATGTCAGCCTCTCTCTCGCACCGCGGGAGATCCCGCGCCGGGTCTCAAACTGCAAAGCCGGCCTCCTCGAGCTTCTCCTCCATCACGTCCACCAGGATCATGTGGAGGCTCTCGTCGAGGGTCTTGATCATGTCCATGACCCCCGTCTTGTGCCAGATGAAATAGAGCTCCGTCAGGGTCTTGTCGTCCACCTCCCAGGACGTGGTGGTGGTGTGCATGGTGTCGGGGGGCATGGCGCGGCGCCACAGCTCGAGGTTCTCGCCCGTCTCCTTGGCCGTGGGCCCCCAGTCGGGGAAGGCGTCGGGGCGGATCATGTCGGGGGAGACCTGGGTCCCCGTCGACATGATCTTGTAGATGATCCGGCTGTACCCCTCGAGCGCCTGCTTGGCGCTGTGGAGGCCGTTCCGGACCGCCACCTCGCGCATGACGGTGATGATCCCGCCCGGGTTGTTCTGCCGCGGGCAGCGCAGGCAGGAGAAGCACTGCGAGCACTCCCAGACGTCGTGGTTCATCTGCTCGTAGACGAGCTCGACGTCCTCGCGGGCCGCGGCCTGCGCGATGCGGCGCGGGCTGAAATCGTAGAACCGCGCCGAAGGGCAGACGGCGACACAGATGCCGCATTCGTAGCAGCCGTAGAGGTAGTCGGAGAAGCGCGGGTCGGACTTCACCTCGAGGAAGAGGCGCTCCTTCTCCTCGTAGGTCGCTTCGGCGGTTTTCTCGGCAGCGGCAGCGGTGGCCATCCGGACTCCTGGCGCTAGAAGCAGATCACCCGGTCGCTCTCGAGGGCCAGGTCGTTGAAGGCGGCCCCCCCGATCATCTGGACGCCCTCGATCAGGTCGTCCATCTGGAGGTCGTTGAGGTCGAGGCTGGGCTGGCAGACGTAGAGCTTGACGCCCAGCTCGACGGCCTGGTCGAGGAAGTGCCGCAGCGTCGCGCCCACCGAGCCCTTCTTGATCCGGAGCTGCTCGGGGTTGCCCTTCTTGAGGAGGGTGGGCCCGAACTGGGTGAAGTAGATGCCGACCTCGACGTCCATGGCCGCGGCGGCCGCGGCCAGGAAGAAGACGGTCGCGCTTCTCTCCGGGCTCTCGGCCCCGCTCGTCTGGACGTAGAGGATCTTCTTCGCGCGCTCGGTCTCCGGCGGGGCAGGGGCGACCGGCCCGGCGCTGGTCGTGGTGCTCAAGGCGCTCCTCCCCCTCAGATGAACATCGACACGTCGGCGTCCGCGGCGTAGCTCAGGAAGGCCGTCGCCCCCGCGCAGCGAGCCTGCGGGATCAGGTCCTTCTGCTCGATGCCCATGACGCCCATGGTGGTGCCGCAGGCGAAGAGCTCGACGCCGCCTTCGATGCAGATGTCGAGCAGCTCCGTCACCGACGGCATCTTGGCCTTGTCCATCATGCCCTGCATCATCATGGTGGCCATGGCGGTCATGCCCGGCAGCATCCCCACGACGTTCGGCACCTTGAGCGCTGGGAACTGGGGCAGGGGCGGCGGCATGGCCGGGTTGCCGATGGGCGAGACCTGCAGCCGGCCCATGCGGTCCTTGTGCAGCAGGTTCAGCCCGAAGAAGGTGAAGAAGATCCCCGCTTCCCAGCCCATGGCGAGGGCGGTGCTGGCCAGGATCATCGGCGGGTAGGCCTGGTCGAGCGTCCCCTTGGACGCCACCAGGGCCAGGCGTTTGGTTCCGTTCGCACCCATTTTCGGCCTCCTACTTCGTCCGCTTCACGACGAAGCGGAACGCGTCGCCCTGCTTCTCGTTGACCAGCAGCACGTGGCCGGTCTGCTTCTGGTAGGCCTCCATGTCGGGGACCGATCCCGGGTCGGTCGCCAGCATCTCGACGGCCTCCCCCGGCTGGACGCTCTTGATGGCCTTGGCCAGCCGGATGATCGGCACCGGGCAGAGCAGCCCCTTGCAGTCCAGCGTCTGAACGGCCTTGATTCCCGCCTCCGTCGCCATCGCAATCCCTCCCGGTCCGAACGGGACCCTTCGCGTTCTACCGCCCCGCCGTCCTCCGCAGGAGCGCGCTCGCCTCCCGGCCGACCTGGCGCATCTGACGCGCCAGCGCTTGACCGACCCCGTAGCAGGCTTCCTCGATCTCCGGGTAAGCGAGCCGATACAGCGCGTTCACGCCCCGGCGGCGGTCGGTCACGATGCGGGCCTTGCGCAGCACCGCGAGGTGCTGCGAGAGGTTGGCCTTGGTGATGCCGAGGGCGAGCTGCAGCTCGCCGAAGGGCACCTCCCTACGCCCGAGCAGGTGGAGGACCTCCAGCCGCACGGGGTGGGCGAGGGCCTTCAGGATCTCGGCTTGCATGCGGAAGATGCGCTTTTCCTGCTGACCGGAGGTCATCACTCCTCCAAAAAAAGAGTTGCGAAATCATGCAACTCCGCATTAGGCTTGTCAAGCTTTTCTTCGTGCCCGGAGGTTTCGGGCGGGGAGGTGGCCGTGGATGCCTTGGACCGGCTGGCGGGGATGGCCTTCCCCTGGGCGGTCGCGTGGTTCGCCCTGCTGATGGCGCTCCGCACGGGGGTCGTCCTGCGCCGCGGCTACCGGCTCGAGCTCGGGGTGGCCAAGGGCAGCCCAAGGCGCGGCATCCTCTATTCGCTCACCTTCTCGATGCTGCCCTGGAAGAAGGAGAGCACGCGGCTCCACCCCTGGACCTACGCGGCGGGGATGGGCATGCATCTCGGGATCTTCGCCTCCTTCGTCTTCGCGCTCGGGCGGCGCTTCGCGGACTGGCCGCCGTGGGCGCCGCCGCTGTTCGGGGTCTTGGCCGGCCTCGGCCTCCTGAGCGCGGCCGGGCTCTTCCTGAAGCGCGCGACCCGCCCGTTCATGCGTCCGATCACGAGCCCCGACGACTACATCTCGAACCTGCTCGTCCAGCTCTACCTGCTCGGCGCGCTCCTCACCGCGTTCTCGGGAGGCTGGGTGGGGCTGTGGCGGGCGGCGGCGGTCGCGCTCCTCCTCTACGTCCCGCTCGGGAAGATCTACCACATGCTCCTCTTCTTCGTGTCGCGGACGCTCTTCGGCCTGCAATTCGGGCGGCGCGGCGTGCTCCGCCACGACCTGCCGGTGAGCTACTGACGTGGCCGCGAGCCAAGAGACCGCGGTCGCGACCGCCCTCGACGTCATCGAGAAGAAGCTCAACCTGCCCCTGACCACCTACCTCGAGGCTTGCACGCACTGCGGGCTGTGCGCCGACGCCTGCCACCTGTACCGGGCCGACCCCGTGGCCAGGCACATGCCGGTCTTCAAGGCCGACACCGTGCGCAAGGTCTACCAGCGCTACTTCACCCCCCTCGGCCGGCTGTTCCCGTGGCTCTTCGGGACCCGCGATCTCACGGAGAAGGACCTGGACGGCTGGGTGGAGACGGTGTTCCAGTGCACCCTGTGCCGGCGCTGCAGCATCGAGTGTCCGGTGGGCATCGACAACGCCTCCCTCATCGCCACCGCGCGGCAGATCCTGACCCGGACCGGCAAGGCCCCGCCCACCCTGGCCGAGCATGCCCGGCTCTCCTGCGAAGTGGGGAGCCCGTTGGGGTTGACGCGCGAGGACTTCCTCGAGCGGATCCGCTGGATCGAGGACGAGCTGCGGGAGGAGCTGGAGGACGAGGCTTTCGCGGTGCCCCTGGACCTGGTGGGGGCCGATCTCCTGTTCATCCCCGCCTCGATCGAGCTCATGAAGTACCCGCGCACGGTCCAGTCCTGCCTCCGCATCCTGCGCGCGGCGGGCGTGCGCTGGACGATGAGCAGCGTCTGTTACGACGTGACCAACTTCGGGGTGTTCCTGGGCGATCCGGAGATCGGCAAGAAGATCGCGCGGCGCGACATCGAGGAGGCGGAGCGGCTCCGGGTCAAGACCCTGGTGACCTCGGAGTGCGGCCACGCCTACCGCGCCCTCCGCTGGGAGGCTCCGGACTGGTTCGGGAAGCCCCTGCCCTTCGAGGTCAAGAACATCGTGGAGCTGGCCGACGAGTGGGTACGCGACGGGCGTCTCAAGCTCGACCCCTGCGCCAACGCCCAGCCCGTGACCTACCACGATCCCTGCAACATCACGCGCAACGGAGGAGTCATCGAGGAGCCCCGCCGGCTGCTGGCGGCCGCGGTCCGGCAGTTCCGGGAGATGACGCCCAATCGGGAGCGCAACTGGTGCTGCGGCGGGGGCGGCGGGCTCCACTCGATGCCCGAGTACAAAGACGTGCGCCTACAGAGCGGGCTGATGAAGGCCGACCAGATCAAGGCCACCGGCGCCGCGGTGGTGGCCACCGCCTGCGCCAACTGCCAGCTCCAGCTCGGCGAGCTGAGCGAGCACTACGGTTTGGGTGTCCGATGCGTGAGCGTCACCGACCTCGTCGCCGAGGCGCTCGTCGGCCGCGGGAAGGCCATCGGCGGCACGACGGCCGCGCGGCCGGGCGAAGCGGGGCGGATCGACTGAGGCGATGACCCTGCGCCTCATTACCGAGGATGGCGTCACGTCCTCGTTCGGCCTCGCCGCCGACGAGGCCCTGGCGAACGGCGTGGGCGCGGGCGCCTGTCCACGCACGCTGCGGCTCTACACATATCGGTCGCACGCCGCCCTCGTCGGCCGGTTCCAGACGGTCGAGAACGAGGTCGACCTGCCGTTCTGCGCGGCCCACGGGATCACCGTGAACCGGCGCCCGACCGGCGGGGGCGCGATCCTGATGGGGGCCGACCAGCTCGGGGTCGCCCTCGCCCTGCCCGCCGGCCGGGACGACACGTACGGCCGGGCGCGCGAGTCGATGGAGCGGTTCGGCGGCGGGATCCTCGCGGCGCTGCGGGGCCTGGGCATAGCGGCGGGCTTCCGGCGCAAGAACGACATCGAGGTCGGCGGCCGCAAGCTGGCCGGCCTCGGGATGTACAAGAGCCCCACGGGGGGGCTCCTGTTCCACGCCTCCCTGCTCGTCGACCTCGACGTGCCGCTCATGCTCGAGGTGCTCCGAACCCCCTACGAGAAGCTCGCCGACAAGGGCATCGCGAGCGTCGCCGCCCGGATCACGACGCTCCGGCGGGTCCTGGGGCGGGACCTTCCGCTCGACGAGGCGCGCGAGGCGGTGGTCCGGGGCTACGCCGAGGCGCTCGGAGTCGAGCTGGCCGCCGGTGCTTTCTCCGCGGAGGAGCGCAGCGCGATCGAGGGCCTGGAGCAGGCGAAGTACCTCTCCCCGGGCTGGGTCTTCCAGGAATCGGGTGTCGACGATGCCACGGGCTCGGCGCGGGTCAAGACGCCCTCGGGGCTCGTCGAGGTGCGGGTCGCGCTCGCCGGGGGGGTGTTCAAGGCCGTCCACATCCGCGGCGACTTCTTCGCCGCCGAGCGCGCGATCGTCGCCCTCGAAGCCTCTCTACGGTGGCGGCCCGTCGAGCGTGGCGCCGTCCGGGAGGCCCTCTCCCAAATCGGGCGCGATCTGCGCGAGGAGGTGGCGCTTTCCTCCCTCGAGGGTCTCGAGGACGCCGTGCTCCTGGCGGCGGAGGCCGCGTCCCGGCCGTACGGCTGCTTCGTCGCACCCGGGGGGGCCGGGGGGTCGCCTCCATGACCGCGCTGCGAGACTACCTGTCCGATCCCTTCCTCGGACGGCTCTACCGCGCGGTTCGTGACGCGGGCCCGCTGCGGTCGATCTCGGTCGATATCACCCATCGCTGCAACCTCCGGTGCCAGGGCTGCTACTTCTTCTCCGAGGGCATGGACGTCCACCGGGCGCCGCCGGAGGAGGCGTTCGACGCCTTCCTCGAACGGGAGAAGCGGCGCGGCACGAACTTCGTCACCGTCGTGGGAGGCGAGCCGTCCCTGGAGCTGGCGCGGCTCGAGAAGATCCAGGCCGCCTTCTGGATGAACGTCGCGACCAACGGCCTCGTCCCGATACCGCGCGAAGGGTTCGAGAACATGCCCATCGGCATCTCGCTCTGGGGGGACGCCCTGAGCGACCGCAGGCTGCGGGGTGGCGGCAGGGTCGACGTCTTTTCCCGGGCGCTGCGGAACTACCGGGACGACCCGCGCGCCTTCTGGTACTACACGGTCGCCGCGGGACACGCCGACGAGGTGGAGGCCGTGGTCCGCCGCTGCGTCGAGAACGGAAACTACGTCCTCTTCAACTTCTACGGAGACATCGACGGCTTCGGGGGCGACCTGGATCACCGTCGCGGCTTCGACCGCGTCCGCCGCGAGATCGACCGGATGATCGAGCTCTACCCGGACCGCATCCTGATGACCTCGTACCTGAGCCGGATCGTGGCCACGGGCACGCTCTACGCCGAGAGCTGGGGCCATTCGGTGTGCACCAGCATCAGCGCCGACCACGAGGCGAACCGCGAGCGCATCCGCAACGGGAAGCCCTACAACCCGCACTTCCGCGCCTACAACGCCGACCTCCAGACGACCCGCCGCTGCTGCACCGGCGTCTCCCGCGACTGCTCCTCCTGCTTCGACGTGTGGGAACACTTCTCCTGGATCATGCTGAACCTGAAGCCGCACCTGGGCTCGGCCAGGGAGTTCACGGCCTGGCTCTCGACCATGTTCCTCTTCTACCTGATCAACCGCATCATCGACTTCGAGGCGAACGTGGCCCTGCTGCCGGAGATCCACCAGAGGCTTGGCACCCGGCCGGGGGCCGGCCCCGCCCCGAGCGTCTTGGGCCTCGATCCTCTCGGGGCCCGGGAGTCTACTCGGCGAGCTTCGCGAGGGCCAGCATCATCTCGCCGTGCTTCTCCGCAGGACAGAAGAGGCGAATGCCGTGGCTGATCTCCTGCAACACCCCTTCGAGGTGCTGCGCGGACAGCTCCGCCGGCGTGGCGTTCGCTCGCCGGCAGGCGACCTGCAGGGTGGCATCCGCGACGGCCGGGCTCACGTAGCGGACGAGGACGTCACGGACCTGCTCGTAGGTCCCCCCCATCGCGGGTCGCCTCCCTGTCGCCGGAGCCGGCCTGGCCTTAGCCCGCGCCGCTTCACGCCATCCGTCCGGCCGGATCTCTCGAAAGACACTATCGCCTTGCGCGACGCGCTTCAACCGCGAAGGCGCCGAGCTCAGCTACGGCGGCGTCGCCACCTCCATGGCCGACGCTTCGCGTTCACGGGTCACCCTCTTCATCTGACCGGGTGCGTCGCGTGAGGAAAACGGAGGTCGGGGTGGCGGAATCCGCAGCGGTCCGTTGGGCCAAGGTCGTCGACCAGGTGCGCTGCATCGGCTGCCACGCCTGCAGCACCGCCTGCAAGTCGGAGAACCAGGTCCCGATCGGCGTCCACCGCACCTACGTGAAGTACGTGGACGTGGGCCGCTTCCCGCAGGCGCGGCGCGCCTTCCAGGTCACGCGCTGCAACCAGTGCGCGGAGCCGCCCTGCGTCTTCGCCTGCCCGACCTCGGCCATGTACCAGCGCCCGGACGGAATCGTCGACTTCGACAAGCGCGTGTGCATCGGCTGCAAGGGCTGCATCGCGGCGTGTCCCTACGACGCGATCTTCATCAACCCGGAGGACCACTCGGCGGAGAAGTGCAACTTCTGCGCGCAGCGCCTCGAGGTCGGCCTCGAGCCCGCCTGCGTGGTCGTGTGCCCGACCGAGGCGATCGTGGTGGGCGACCTCAACGACGGCACCTCGCGGGTGTCGGAGATCGTCGGCCGCGAGACCGTCGCGGTGCGCCGGCCCGAGAAGGAGACGCGGCCGAAGCTCTTCTACAAGGGCGCCCACCAGGCGACCCTCGACCCGCTCGCGGCGCGCCGGCCCCCGGGAGGCCTCTTCCTCTGGAGCGAGCAGGGCAGCGGCCGTCAGCAGGTGACTTCCGGACATCCGGGAGCTCCGAACAACGCCGCGGCGGCCATGCTGGCGTATGACGTGGCCCACCAAGCACCCTGGGACTGGCGCGTCAGCCTGTACACGTGGACGAAGGGCATCGCGGCCGGCGCCTATCTCGTGCCCGCGCTGCTGCTGCTGGCCGGCCGGCTCGAGCCAAAGAGCGCGCTCTGGCAGTGGGCGGCGCCGGTCCTGGGCGGCGTCTTCCTCGCCGCGACCGTCGGGCTGCTGATCTTCGACCTCACGCATCCCGAGCGCTTCTACCTGGTGCTCACGCGCCCGCAGTGGCGGAGCTGGCTGGCGCGCGGGGGCGTGATCCTGTCCCTCTACGGCGCCGTGTTGGTGCTGCATTTCCTGGCCGCACTCCTGGGCCGGACCGGCTGGCCGCAGGCGCTTTCGTGGGCGGGGCTGCCCCTCGCGGCGCTCTGCGCCATCTACACCGCCTGGCTCTTCGCCCAGGCGAAGGCGCGCGACCTGTGGCAGAGCCCGCTCCTGCCCCCCCAGCTGCTCGTCCAGGCGGCGGCATCGGGCGCCGCCGCGCTGCTGCTCCTCGCGGCGCTGGTCGAGCCTCTGGCCGTCCGGCCGCTCGCGCAGATCGCCGCCGGCGCCACCCTCGTCCACGTGCTGCTCGTCGCCGGCGAGGTCACGATCGCGCACCCGACCGCGCACGCGCGTCTCGCGGCCTTCGAGATGACGCGCGGTCGCTACGCGGGCTTCTTCCGGGCCGCGGTCGCTCTCCAGGTGGCCGCCGTGCTCGTGGGCCTCGCCGCCCCGGAGGGCGTCCTCCTGGCGCCGCTCGTGCTCGCGGGCCTCCTGGCCCACGAGCACGCCTTCGTCCAGGCCGGCCAGGCCGTGCCTCTCGCATAGGAGGATCAGCATGAGCGACCCCACCAACGATCCCACGCGCGACCGCACGAACGACCGGGTGTCGGCCACCCGAAGCGCCACCGAAGCGCGCGGCGAGACCTTCTACCCCGGCCCGAGCCGCACCCCCCTCGGGGCGTATCCGCCGAAGGAGCGCTGGGACGACTGGGTCGAGCTCGACTCGCGCGCGTGGCCGCGGCGCCTCGAGCGGCACTACCTGCTCGTGCCCACGACCTGCTTCAACTGCGAGTCGGCCTGCGGTCTGCTCGCGTACGTCGACCGCGAGACGCTCGAGGTCCGGAAGTTCGAGGGCAACCCGGAGCACCCGGGCTCGCGCGGCCGCAACTGCGCGAAGGGGCCCGCGACGCTCAACCAGGTGAAGGACCCCGACCGCATCCTGTACCCGATGAAGCGGGCGGGCCGCCGCGGCGAGAACCGCTGGACGCGCGTGTCGTGGGACGAGGCGCTCGACGACATCGCGGGCCGCATCCGGAAGGCGATCGCCGAGAAGCGCAACCACGAGGTGATGTACCACGTCGGCCGCCCCGGCGAGGACGGCTACACCGAGCGGGTGCTCGCGGCCTGGGACGTGGACGGCCACAACTCGCACACCAACATCTGCTCCTCGAGCGGGCGCGCGGGCTACCAGTGGTGGATGGGCTATGACCGGCCGAGCCCCGACCACGCCAACGCCGAGCTGATCCTGCTCATCAGCGCCCACCTCGAGTCGGGCCACTACTTCAACCCGCACGCGCAGCGCGTGATGGAGGGCAAGGCGCGGGGCGCCAAGCTCGTGGTCTTCGACGTGCGGCTCTCGAACACCGCCACCCACGCCGACCACTGGCTCGCCCCCTGGCCGGGCAGCGAGGCCGCGATCCTGCTGGCGATCGCGAACCACCTGATCCAGGAGGACCGGTACGACCGCGAGTTCGTCCGGCGCTTCTGGAACTGGCAGGAGTTCATGGAGCAGGAGCGCCCGAAGGAGCCCGCGAGCTTCGAGGCCTTCGAGAAGGAGCTCGAGAAGCTCTACGCGGAGTACACCTTCGACTTCGCCGAGCGCGAGTCGGGCATTGCCGCCTCGGTGATCCACGAGGTCGCCAAGCTCGTCGCCGCCGCGGGGCCGCGGCTCAGCACCCACAACTGGAGGAGCGCCGCCGCCGGCAACCTCGGCGGCTGGCAGGTGACGCGCACGCTCTTCCTGCTGAACGCCCTCATGGGTGCTATCGGCGTCCCGGGCGGGGTCTTCCCGAACGCGTGGAACAAGTTCGTCCCCAAGCCGATCCACACGCCACCCCACCCGCGCCAGTGGAACGAGCTCTCCTGGCCGCAGGAGTACCCGCTGGCCATGAACGAGATGTCGTTCCTCCTGCCCCACTTCTTGAAGGACGGCCGCGGGCGGCTCGAGGTCTACATGAGCCGCGTCTACAACCCGGTCTGGACGAACCCCGACGGCCTCTCCTGGATCGAGGCGATCACGGACGAGAGCAAGATCGGCCTGCACGTGGCGCTCACCCCGACCTGGAGCGAGTCGGCCTACTTCGCCGACTACGTGCTGCCCGTGGGAGTAGGCTCCGAGCGGCACGACCTGCACTCCTACGAGACGCACGACGCGCAGTGGATCGGCTTCCGCCAGCCGGTCCTGAAGGAAGCGCACGCGCGCCTGGGCCGCCAGGTGAAGGACACGCGCGAGGTCAACCCGGGCGAGGTGTGGGAGGAGAACGAGCTGTGGATCGATCTCTCCTGGCGGATCGATCCCGAGGGCGCCATGGGGATCCGCAAGCACTTCGAGTCGAAGCGCGAGCCCGGCGGCAAGCTGGGTGTCGACGAGTACTACGGCTTCATCTTCTCGAGCTCGGTGCCGGGGCTGCCCGAGAAGGCGAAGGCCGAGGCCTTGACGCCGCTCGAGTACATGCGCCGCTACGGCGCCTTCGAGGTCGCCCGCAGCGTCGGTGCGCAGCACGCGGCTCGCGTGCCCAAGGCAGAGCTCGAGGACATGCGGGTGACGCCGCAGGGGCGCGTCTACACGCATTCCGAGAAGCCGCCCTCGGCGAACATCGTGCCGGTGCCGTCGCCCGACCCCGATGCGGAAGGCCGCCGGCCGGTCGGCATCGAGGTGGACGGCGACGTCGTGCGCGGCTTTCCGACGCCCAGCGGACGGCTCGAGTTCTACTCGTCCACGCTCAAGGCCTGGGGCTGGCCGGAGTATGCGCTGCCCACCTACATCCGCAGCCACGTGCATCCGCAGAGCCTCGAACCGGGCGAGGTCCCGCTGATCCCGACCTTCCGGCTCCCGGTGCAGATCCACACCCGCAGCGCCAACGCCAAGTGGCTCGACGAGATCGCGCACACGAACCCGCTCTGGATCCACCCGAGCCACGCCGCGACCCTCGGTCTCGCAACCGGCGACCTCGTACGGGTCGAGACGCGCATCGGTCACTTCGTGGTGAAGGCGTGGGTCACCGAGGGGATAAGGCCCGGCGTCGTGGCCTGCAGCCATCACATGGGGCGCTGGAAGCTCGATGGGCCCGGGCAGCGCCAGATGATGGCGACGGTGAGCCTGAAGCAGGAAGGTTCGCGCTGGCGGCTGCGCCGCGAGCGGGACGTCGAGCCCTTTGCGTCGGCGGACGCCGACACCTCGCGCATCTGGTGGACCGACGCCGGCGTGCACCAGAACCTCACGTTCCCGGTGCAGCCCGATCCCGTCTCCGGCATGCACTGCTGGCACCAGGCGGTGCGGGTGAAGCGGGCGGAGCCGGGCGACCGCTACGGTGACGTCTCGGTCGACACGGCTAGGTCGCGCGAAGCCTACGCCGGTTGGCTCGCGCTCGCGCGGCCTGCCTCTCGCCACTCGCCCGACGGCACGCGACGGCCGTACTGGCTCCTGCGTCCGCTGAAGCCCGCCCGCGAGGTCTACAAGCTGCCCGCCTCCCGCCCGGCCTCGAGGCCGTGAGTCCTTGACGAAGCTCCGGGCGGCGCTCCCCGGCGACCTCCAGGCCGGGCTCACCGTCGCCCTCGTGGGCCTGCCGCAGTGCCTCGCCTACGCCTTGCTCTCCGGCCTGCCGCCCGCCTACGGGCTGTCCACGGCCGTGGCCGCGGGCCTGGTCGCGGCTCTGCTGGGCCGGAGCGCGCAGGTCGTGACCGGTCCCACGAACACCACGGGCCTGCTGATCTTGGCCGCGCTCGCGCCGGTGCTCGGAGCGAACGGCCTCTTGGCTCCGGACGGGCTCCCGGCGCTCGCCACCCTGACCCTGCTCGTGGGGCTGATCCGGCTGGTGGCCGCGCTCCTCGGAGGCGCGGAGCTCGTGCGCTTCCTGCCCGAGTCGGTGCTGGTGGGATTCACGGCGGGCGCCGGCATCCTGATCGCGGTGATGCAGCTCGACGAGGCGCTCGGCCTCGGCGGCGTGCACGCGACCGGCCTCCTGTCCGAGCTCGGCTTGGTGATGGAGGCCCGCTCCGGGCTCGGCTGGCCGGCCCTCGGGCTGAGCGCGGCCACGACCGCAGTGGTGCTGCTCGGCCGCCGGCTCGCCCCGAGGCGGCCGGTCGCGCTCTCGTGGATCGTCCTGTGCGCCGGGGCGGCGGCCGTCTTTGGCCTGGGGCAAGCCGTGGGCTTGCCGCTGGTGGGCGAGCGCGCGCCGATCCCGACGGGCTGGCCGCCCTCGGCCTGGCCCTCGCTCGACCCGGCCTTGCTCGAGCAGCTGCTGGTGCCCGCGTCGGCGATCGTGCTGCTCGGCACCCTCGAGCTGGCGGTCAGCGCGCGCTCGGGCGGCGCGCGCCCGGACATGAAGCGCGAGATCGCCGCGCAGGGCGGGGCCAACCTGGTGGGGGCCTTCCTCGCCTGCTTCCCGGCGTCGGCCAGCCTGACCCGCTCGGCGCTCTTGCGCATGGGCGGCGCCCGCACCCGCGCCGCCGCCGCGGCCGGGGCCCTCTTCACCCTGCCCATCCTGCTGTTCGCGGGCCGCTTCGTGGGCGAGATCCCGGAGGCGTGCCTCGCGGGCGTGCTCTTCGCCACCGCCTGGCGGATGATCGACCGCGAGGCCATGCGCCGGCTCTGGCGCGCCTCCGCGGAAACCCGCCTGCTCCTGCTGCTGACGCTGGTGGCGACGCTGGTGTTGCCGCTCGAGTGGGCGGTCCTGCTCGGATCCGGGACCGGCCTCGTGATCCATCTCGCCAACACCAGCGCGCCGCGCCTGGGGCTGCTGCGACCCGCGGACGGCCGGCTGGTACCGGTCGCTCCGGGCGAGTCGCCGCCGGAGGTGGTGCTCGAGGTGAGCGGGAACCTGCACTACGCGGCGGTGCCGCCCTTCGTCACCGAAGCGGAGCGCCTCCTCCCTCGCGCGGCACGCCTGGTGGTGTTCGATCTGTCGCACGCGCACGAGATCCGCTTCTCGGCGCTGCGCGCCTTCGAGCAGCTGGCCGAGCAGATCGAGAGCGGCGGCGGTGTCCTCTGGCTGGCGGGCGTGTCGCGCGACACGCAGTCGCTCGTGGTGCGCTCGGGCAGCACGCTGCGCGTCATGCCCGGGGAGGCCGAGCCGGGCCTGAGCGTGCGGCGCTGCCTGGAGATGACAGACCGGCACTGAATCGAGCAGATCCGCAATGGGCGACAGGTGGCGAAGGAGTCGTCCACGGGGCAGTCGTCCACGGAGCCGTCCCACCGACACACCGTGACTTTCAACTGAATCCATCCCCGCGAGGGTAGGAGGGAGAGGTGATGGAGGTGGCTATTCGAGAGGAAGCTCCACGCGCTCCTCCGGCCCGGGCTGAAGACCCGGGTGGCGCATCAGGATCCGGGCACAGGCGTTCCAACGGAGCACCGCGTCGTCGTTGCCCGGGGGACGGATCTCTTGGGCCTTCTCGAAGCTCTCCATGGCCTGGCGGAAGAGGTCGTAGGCCGCGAAGCCGGATCCGGGCCCCCCGTGGTCGAGATGGGCCTTGGCCCGCCGCTCGCTGATGATCCCGGCGTAGTACGCCCTCTCATACTCGTCGCGGAGGCGGGGGAGCACCTCTCGGGCCTGACGCAGGTTGCCGCCCAGGCGGGCGAACTGGTCGGTCAAGGCCAGCAAGAGCATGACGAGCGCCTTCTGGTTGTCGGGATCCACCCGCAGCACGTCCTCGCAGATGCTCTCGGCCTCCACCGGCTCGTTGAGCAGGCGGTAGCGCTCCGCCTTCTCGAGGGCTCGGGGAACCGCCGCCTTGGACAGGGTCTTCAGCTCGAACATGGGTACCTCCCGCGTCCCGGCTAGGGAAGCGTCCACAGCGCGTAGGCGGCCACGAGGGTTCCGGCCAGCGCGGTGCCGTAGCAGAGGACGGCGATGAGCCTGGTGAGATGCTTGAGCTGCAGCCCATCGTAGAGCGTGTACCGGAAGCGATGGGCCCAGTGGAAGAGGGGCAGGGCGATGAAGGCGAAAAGATAGAGCCGGGCCAGCGGGTGGCGGACGAGGGCGAGGAGCGAGGGGTGGCGAGGAGCCTCGAGCCACCCCAGGGGGAAGGCGAGCCCGGTGAGAAGGAGATGGGCGGGATAGAGGAGCGCGGCGATCGTCCCCCCCACGCTGAAGAGGAGCCACAAGAGCGGCGTGACCGGTCTCGTCATCTATCCCCGCAGGAGGAAGAAGGCCACGGCCGCGGAGAGCACGAGCCAGGCGAGGTAGTTGGCCCCGGCCACGAGGGCGTCGGGCATGCGGTGGCCTCGGAGCCGCACCACCATCGCCTTGGGGGCCAGGTTGAACCAGGTGATGGAGTGGAAGAGGACGAAGAGCAGGGCCAAGGCGTGGCCGGCGAGGAAGAGCGGGCTCCTCAGTCGGGTGAGGAAGGCCTCGTAGGCCTCGGGCCCGTGGGCGACCGCCCGAACCTGCCAGAGAGTGACGAGGGCGAAGAGGGCCACGAACACGCTCGTGAGCTCGCGCAGAACGAAGCCGGTGTAGGAGCGGCTCTGCAGCCACCACCAGACCGAGACGCGCCGGCGATACCACTTGGGGTGGTGCAAGGTGTAGTGGGAAGAGGAAGCGCTCACCGATTCCCCCACGGGAGCAGGGTCTTCAGGGAGTGGACCGCCGCGGTGAGCTTGTAACGCTGGATGGCTCCCGCCGGGTCCACGTGCTTCGGGCAGACCTTCGTGCACTCTCCCACGAAGGTGCACTGCCAGATTCCGTCGTGCTCGGAGAGGATCTCCAAGCGCTCGCGCGAGCCCTGATCCCGGGAGTCCATGTTGTAGCGCTGGGCGAGGGCGATGGCGGCGGGTCCGATGAAGCTGGGCTCCAGGCCGTAGATGGGGCAGGCGGAGTAGCAGAGCATGCAGTTGATGCACATGCTGAAGGGCTTGTAGGCGTCGAGCTCCTCGGGGGTCTGGCGGTACTCCCCCTCCGCGAGCGGCTTCTCCTCCGTGCGAACGATCCAGGGCTTCACCTTCTTGAGCTTCCGCATGAAGTCGCGGAGGTCTACCACGAGGTCGCGCACCAGGGGGAAGAAGCGCAGCGGCTCCACGCGGATGGGGCCGGGCAGGTGGTCGGAGAGGAAGGCCGCGCAGGTGAGCTTGGGCTCACCGTTGACCGTCATCCCGCAGCTCCCGCAGACCCCCATGCGGCAGGACCAGCGGAAGGAGAGCGAGCCGTCGAGCTTGTCCTTGATGTAGTTGAGCGCGTCCAGGACCACCCAGTCCTTCCGGAACGGCACCTCGTAGGTCCTGGACGTGGGCTCGGCCTCGGCTTCGGGCCGATAGCGCGTCACGGTGAGGGCGACCGTCTCCGGCATGCTACCTCCCGTAGACCCGCTGGCCCGGGGGCCAGCGGGTGAGGGTAACCGGCCGGTGCTCGATGCGGGGAACACCGTCCTTCCCCCGGTAGGCCAGCGAGTGCTTGAGGAACTTCTCGTCGTCTCGGTCGGGGTGATCGGTGCGCTGGTGCGAGCCGCGGGATTCCCGCCGCTGCAAGGCGGAGTGCACGATGGTCTCGGCCACCGCGAGCATGAAGGAAAGCTCCAGGGCCGTGGTCAGCTCCGTGTTGAAGGTGTAGCTGTGGTCGTCGAGTGAGAGCTCCCGCGCTCTTGCTTGCAGCTCCTGAAGCTTCGCCGCCGCCCGCTCCAGGGTAGCCTCCGTGCGGTAGATGCCGGCGCTCTCCTCCATGGTGCGGTGCATCTCCTGGCGAAGAGCGGCGACGCGCTCCTTGCCGCCGCTCCTGCGCAGCAGGGCCTCGAGGCGGCTGTGCTCGTCGTGGGCCTCCAGGAGGACGGAAGAGCTCGATCCGTCCTCCTGGGTCGCGACGGCGGCGGCCGCCTTGCCCGCGCGCGCCCCGAAGACCAGCAGCTCGGGCAGCGAGTTCGAGCCCAGGCGGTTGGCCCCGTTGATGCTCACGCACGCCGCCTCCCCCGCCGCGTAGAGCCCCGGCAGGGGGGTCGCGCCCTGGATGTCCG
>Ga0326597_10006385_pt1 | contig 16165 bp, 9 predicted proteins | sample RVTome_12_FD_203789 | JGI IMG/M metagenome (GOLD analysis project Ga0326597, IMG submission 203789) | Soil microbial communities from uranium-contaminated site in the Upper Colorado River Basin, Wyoming, United States - RVT100D185 | ecosystem: Environmental > Terrestrial > Soil > Contaminated >...
CTGCCGGTATCGACCCGTCGCAGCAAGCCAGGCTCCCGGCATCCGAATTTGAAAGGACCGGCACTTCAAAGTAAGAATCTAAAGTTACTGGTGGCTTAGCCGCATCTCCCTGAAGGGGGATACGATGTGAGTAGGCTATTCCAAATTTATAAAAGACTTGACAAGGAATCCTGATTCAGCATACTGGGGAGCGGATTTGTAGTCATATGCAGCCATCAGGAGCAGAATTCGTGTTGTTTTCATTCGCTCCCCTAACAGGAAGCCGTGGCTAGTTGCATTTGATGGGCGGAGCTCGAAAGTGAAAGGACGCCTATCGCCCTAGCACTTGCGTCCACCCGCCTTCGTTAAGAAAGTCTTCATTCAAGTTATAGAGAGGAGAGAACGATGGAGATCGCTGGTGTCAGCCGCAGAAAACTCCTGCAAGGTATCGGAGGACTGACTGCTCTCGGGATGATGGGATCGGCGAAACCCTTTAGCTGGTTACAAGCCGCCCAGTTGCCGGTTCCCGGCGCAGCGGATTGGTCGCGTTTTGGATATGATATACACAATACTCGCTTTAATCCGATGGAAAAGACAATTGGTCGCAACAACGTAGAGCGGCTGAAGGAAAAGTGGCGCTTTGACACGGACGAAAACTGGGTGATCCAACAAACCCCTTCCGTCATTGGAAACACGGTTTTCTTCGGGTCCGGCCGCTATCAGTTTGCGGTGGACAGCGCCACCGGAAAGCCCCGGTGGAAATACGACTGGGGTGCCGATGGGGAATGGGAAAGAACTGTCTGGCAGGGGACGCTGAAGAATCGGGGCACGCGTTCCTCTCCGCAATATGCAAACGGCCGGATTTACTTCGGGACAGGGACTTGCGCGGTGTTCTGTGTGGATGTCGCGACAGGTCAGAAGGTCTGGAAAACGCGACTGCTCGACGACGAGCGCCTGGAGCGCATGGAAGGCCAGATCTTTTATTCCCCTGTTTTGTCCAAGGGAAAAGTCTTTATCGGGTACAGCGGCGGAGATGCCACTCTTTATTGCCTGGATGCCGAGACGGGCGCAATCCGGTGGGACTTCCGAATCGCTCAAGATGTGCCGAAAGAGGAGAGGACGGGAGGCGGTTCGATGTGGACTTCCGGTGCGGTGGATGAGGAGAACAACATCATCTATACCGTCACTGGGAGCAACAAGGCCTTCTTGCCCAATCTGATGCTATACAGCGAAAGTGTTTTGGCGCACGACATGGATACCGGCGAGTTGTTATGGTATTACCAGGCACATCCGCAGGATTCCTTCGACTTGGATTTCTGCGCTCACCCCATGGTGTTCGACGCGGAGGCTCCCGCTCGAGTTCGGGGCGATGTACGCCCCTGTGTGGCCGCAGGGAACAAGGCAGGTATCTATTGCTGGAATCGGTATTCGGGAGAACTGTACTGGAGGGTGATGCTGGGGAATCCCAGTTCCGCATCCGGACCTCTCATTGACGCGATTGCGACAGCATATAACAAAGTCTATTGTCAATATGCTTCGCCCACGAGCGCCCCGCCGATGGCGGTATCGGCGGCACTAAACGCTTACAACGGCAACATCGAATGGGTCCGGCCCAACGCAGATATGAATTCTGCGCCAATCGCTATCGCCAACGAGGTCCTCTACCAGGGCCTGGTGAACGGTGATTTCGAGGCGCTGGATGCTTTTACGGGCCGGAAACTGTGGGAATTCAAGATGCCAAGCGCCTTTCGAGGCGGAGCGGCAATTGCCAACGGGGCAGTCTACGCGGGCAATGGCGAGCCTTCGTCTTGGGATGGCGAGTCCATTCCGTACCGACATTCATTGTACTGCTTTACTTTGGATGGTAAATAACCCAGCTTGCAGGGATTGATTTCCATTGAGTTGGGTATGCAATTCATAGGTGGCATTTGTCGACAAGGAGGGTTTCGGATGGAATCAAAAATTGATCGTCGAGAAGTCTTAAAATATTGCGGGATTGGAATGGCTTCCTTCGTTTTCCCGTTATGGCGAGTGGAAGTGCTTGGGGCGCAAGGGCCGCAGTCGGGAGGTAACGAGTTCCGAGTTGGTAATGCCTATGGTCGCGGACAGTGGTTCTTCGACCCCGTGGGACTTTACATCGAAAAGGGCCAGACGGTGCGCTGGCTGGGGCAAAAGTGGGGAGCTACAGTTACCGCTTTCCATCCTTCCAATTTCAACCATGAATTGCGGATTCCGGAAAACGCCAAACCTTTTGACTCGGGCCTGCTCGGAGAGGACAGTAGCAGATATAACGTATTTGAGTGGACGTTTGATGTGGAAGGAACGTACGATTTTTTCAGCAAGAACCATGAGCCGTTAGGCATGGTGGGTCGCATCGTGGTCGGCTCGCCTGGAGGCCCGGCCGAAAAACCGCCCGGCTACGGAGCCCGAGATGGAAGGGCGCCGGTATTTCCGGCCCAGGCAGCCTTACTGAATGCGGCTCCGTCGGCGGAGATCGTCAGCAAGAAGAAGATTCCATATCCCAGGAATTTGGTCGTGCGCGAATTTCCGTATGGCGATGTAAAGTGAGCTTTAAGTCAGTAAGCCCCGGATTGTAGTCATCTGGCTCCTCGGCGCCGAAGGGCGAGTTTGTTTAGTGCAGATTAGTGCAGAGGGTTTGGCGAGAGTCGAAGGACGCCTCCGAACCAAGGAGGAAAGTATTCCATGCAATATCTAATCTGGAAAGGAGTATTTATGGTAATCGGGGAAAGATCGCGCTTTGGAGTGGAGGGTGTATGGCCTTGGATCTTGCGAAGTTCCATCGTTTTTATCGCTCTGGCGATGACTCCTGGCATCGTTCTGGCCCAGTTGCCGACCGCGACCATTTTGGGCGTGGTAAAAGACGCGTCGGGAGCTGTGGTGCCGGGAGTTGACTTGACCGCACGCAATGTGGAGACGGGACAGACGCGAATGACGGTGTCGGCGGGGAACGGTTCCTATCGGTTTCCGGCGCTTCCGGTGGGCAGTTACGAAGTGCAAGCACAACATACCGGATTCCAGTCCGAAGTGCGCACTGGCATGACCCTGACCGTAGGGCAGGAAGCTGTGGTGAACTTCACGTTAAACATTGGAGCGGTTGAGCAGACAGTGGCCGTGACCGCCGAGGCTCCATTAGTGGACACCACGAGAGGTTCGTTAGGTGGGCTGGTGAACGAAGACAGGGTCATGGACCTGCCCCTGAACGGGCGCAACTTTGTCACCTTGACGCTGCTGCAAACCGGGATATCGCAACATAAAACGGCCAGTAGCACATCCAACTCCCTGCGAGGGGTGTTATTCAGCAGCAACGGGGCTCCGTTTCGCTCCAACAATATGATGCTGGACGGGGCCGTGATGCAGGACTTCTCCGGCGCCACCTCCGCCTCGGTCAGCGGGTCGACCTTGGGGGTGGAAGGCATCCGGGAGTTTCGGGTGGTCAGCAATTCATTCAGCGCCGAGTACGGTGTGTCGATGGGAAGCCAGATGACGATTGTGAGCAAAGGGGGGACCAATACGTTCCACGGGTCTGTGTTTGAGTTCCTCCGCAATGACAATCTGGACGCCCGGAATTTCTTCGACCGCCAGACGGCGCTGACCCCGGGACGGCTGCCGGAATTCAAGCGGAACAACTTCGGGGTTTCTTTCGGTGGCCCAATCAAGAGGGACAAGACCTTCTTCTTTGGGGTATACGAAGGGCTACGGGAACGTTTGGGTACCACGAACGTCACAAACACCCTTCCCGCCAACGCCCACATCGAAGGCATAGCGAACGGGGGCATAGTGGACACGATTGCGCCGGTGATAAAACCACTGCTGGCAGAATACCCACTGCCCAATCTATCGGGTAATCGGCTAACTTTTCCCTTTTCCCAACCGACGGATGAGAATTACTGGCAGGCCCGGGTGGACCACACCTTTTCCGATAACCAGAGCATCTTCGGCCGTTTCACCACCGACGGGGCCAGCCTGACGGTTCCTGAAGACTTCCCGCAGTTCTTGAGGGTCGGAGAAAGTCGTTCAATATACACCACATTGTCGCATAACTACGTGATTAGCCCCACCCTGCTGAACACGGGCCGATTCTCTTACAGTTACACCAATGTTCCCTTTACTTCTCCGACCGATCTGATTGGTGCCCAGTACTCCTTTATCCCCGGCAAGCCGATTGGAAACATAGGCATAAGTGGCGTAGATGAGTTTGGGCCGAGTGGATCTAACCCGAATACCAAGCGGCAGAATGTCTTGACCTTTAGCGACGACATTTTCTACACCAGGGGAAGCCACTCGCTGAAGTTTGGCACGCTCATCAATCGTTACGTCCAGTTCACTGCGAATGGCTCGGGCACCAAGGGTGATATTGAATTTGATGACGTAAGGTCTTTCTTGTTGGGTCTGCCGACTACCTATGGTGGGGTCTCGCTGGGTTCGAATATTGACCGGACCTACGGTTTCACGACGGTGGGCTTTTACGCACAGGATGATTGGGGAGTGACGCCCACGTTAACGTTGAATCTGGGGCTACGGTACGAGTTCCATACAACGTACCAGGAGCTGCGAGGACTGGGGGCTTCCTTGCGCGACCTGAGGAATGATGAGTTCACTACCCTCGGGCCGCCCTTTGAAAACCCGTCTAAAAAGAATTTTGGTCCGAGGCTTGGATTTGCCTGGGATGTTCAAGGGAACGGCATGACCGCGATTCGAGGCGGTTTCGCTCTGTTGTATGACCTGGCCAGTTATGGCAATGCGCTGAGCAGCGGCGCTGGGAGCACGCCCCCGTTTTCTGGTAACAGCACGGTGCGGGCCACCGGCCCATTGGTTCTTCCGCTGGTTTTCCCTCCGGGGATAACGGGGACCAAGCTCCGTCCGCTCGACTGGAACATGGAACAGGCTCACATGATGCAATACAACCTGACGGTGGAGCGGCAATTACCCTTTGACATGGCAATGACGCTGGCCTATGCCGGTTCCCGCGGTTTGAATATTCTGATGTTCCAGGAGGGGAATCCCACGGTTCCTGAGGTGCGTGATGGGAAGTATTATTGGGATGCGAACTCCTGCGCTGTTGGAGTCAGCAGCACCGCCGCCCGTCCCTGCAAACCCCGTATCAATCCCTTTTGGGACACGACAGAATTGAAGACAGGGGCCGGGAATTCCTGGTACAACTCCATGCAGTTCGGAGTGACCAAGCGCCTGAGCAAGGGCCTGCAACTGCAAAGTTCCTACACCTGGTCCAAGGCGCTGGATGAGGGCCAGGCCCAACTTAACGTAGATCAGCGGGCCAGCAATGCCTGGTCGCTGATCCCGCAAGACCGCAGTGTTGACAAGGGACGGGCAGCATTTGACGAGGAGCACAACTGGAATCTCAATGCCATTTATCGGTTGCCTGGAATGGCTTCATCGGACGGTGTCGCCGCAAGACTGCTGAATGGCTGGTGGGTAAGCAGCATCCTGTCGCTACAGACAGGCAATCCCATTACCCCGGCAGTGAATAGGAACCGCTCACGTTCCGGGACAGGGGGAGGGGCTTCTAGGCTTGACCGACCCGACCTGGTCCCTGGCCGAAGCTTCGACAGCATCGTCCTGGGGGGGCCGGACCAGTATTTCGACCCGAGCGCGTTTAGCCTCCAGCCGTTTGGATTCCTGGGCACTGCCGGCCGGAATATCATAACGGGCCCGGGTTCGGCGAACCTGGATTTGTCGGTGGCGAAAGACACCGCGTTGGGGTTTCTGGGAGAAAGCGGGAAGTTGGAATTCCGCGCGGAGTTTTTCAACATCCTGAATCGGGCAAACTTCGCGACCCCGGAAAATAACCGGACTGTTTTTACGGGGAGCAGGGCTACCGAATCCCCGCTGGCCAATGTGGGGCGAATTGCCAGAACGACCACAACTTCACGGCAGGTTCAGTTTGCGTTGAAGGTGGTGTTCTAAGGGGGAGATTAAACATCCGGTAGATGTGGCTCGCCCGGCAGTTCGCTTGACTGACTTGGGGAGCCACCTTGCAGAGTATTTCATTTGGTTGACATTGTGAAGAGGAGAGGGGCAAGCAAAATGTACAAATCACTATTGGAATGGAAACTGCTTGTGAGTACCGCCTGTGTTGTAATTCTGGCAGGGACGGTGCTGGCATGGGGCCAGGGTATTAGCTCCGGCTCTCGACAATCGAAGTATCTGACGCCCGAGCGCCCAGAAACAGTGCCTCTGAAGACGGTTCCTGTGAAATTTGATAAGCAATATGGAGTTGCTATTGCTCGCTTTGGAAAAGGAGAATATGGTGAGGGACGCTTACACCAGATGGATGCCGTTCTGGTGGAACTCCCGCCGGGAGGCAAGCTGGCACCCCATAAGCACTTGGTCGAAGAAACGATGTATGTCGTATCAGGCAAGGGCTATACCACCATGTGGATGCCCGGCTCGGCAACGAAAAAGCGATATGACTGGTCCGAGTCCGACGTGATTTCTCCTTCGCTCAACTCATGGCATGAAACCGTAAACTCCTCTTCGACAGAGCCGGCTCGCATTCTGGTGATGACATCCACTCCTCTCATGATGCGTATTTTTGGGAATGCAGACTTCCTTTCGTCCAGCGACTTTGCCTTCAAGGAACGTTGGGAGAAGGGTATGCAGGAACCTAAGTTTCTGGAGCGGCCCGGCAGAAACGGCGGAAAAGTCGACATGTCGCTCATGGGCATCGGGCACTTCATCCCCAATATGCTTGGCATGAAAATGCCGATTGCTTTCGGAGACCCGGAGTATCCGGAAGAGGGAATCAACGTCGTTGCGCCCCTTGACACGGACACTGGCTCGGATGCGTTGGGCGGTATGGCCGGAAACAGGCTTTTCGAATGGCAGAACCGGGAAGTAATAAAAGTTGACGGCGAAATACACGACGAAGGAGACCATCATCACGCTTGGGAGGTTGTCTATTTCTGCCCCAAGGGAGAGATGCGCACGTACATAACCCCGAAGGGCGGTACCCAAAGAGAAATAAAGTGGAAAGAAGGCGACATGTTCATCCTGGAGGCCGACGTGGTTCACCGGCACAAGTTACCGGTGAGGGGCAGCCGCTTCCTTCAGTTTAAGCTGTCTGGGTACTTTCGAGGTGTCGGCATCCAACCAATGGCTGGTAGCAACTAATTCCAGGAAGCAGCTTGACGGTAAGCAGGGGGGACAGGTGCGAGTCGGCTTGTTCTCTTGGAGGATTAAGAATGAAACGCAGGCTTGTTCTATTGATGGGTCTTCGTCGCTCATCCTACAATCCGGGCCGCGGTGTCGAGCTGACACCGGAGGGATGGGGAGGGTTGCTAAAGTGAATCAGACCAAGGTTCTTCAGTTCGTTTCGATGTGCCTGCTGTTGACACTTAGTTCGGTCTCTCTCACTTTTGCCGAAGAGAGAGATTTGGTCTTCCGATCGGAGGACGGGTGGGAACTGCACGCCACTTTGCACTTACCAGCCTCGGCCAGTAAAGACCACCCCGTGGCCGGAGTCCTTTTGCTGCCTTCGCCGAAGCGTGAGCGGCAGGTCTTCGGGCAGTATGCCATTCCAGGACTGGGTATCGGGCTCGAAAAGCAGAACATCGCTGCTCTCCGTTTGGACTACCGGGGTATCGGAGAAAGCGTCGGTGACCTCCCCTTTGCTGACTTTACGCCGGTCCAGAGGGAGATGGTCCGCCTCGACGTCATTAAGGCAATCGAGGAACTGTCAAAGATAGCGGGCGTGGATCCAACGCGGCTTGCCCTCGTTAGCGACACCTTCAGCGCAACTCCTGCTGTAACAGGCTCGGAAGGGCATCCTGGGATCCGAGCCTACGTCTTTCTCGCCGGACACCTTAGTGATCAGGCAAAAAAGATTCTCGTGCAAAGACCGGAAATGCCGCTCCTGGCTGTACTCACCAAAGAAGACCGAGTCGCCCTTCGGGACTCTGTAGATGTCTACCTTTCAAGCCAAAACAGTGCAAGCGACCTTCGCGTGTTTGAAGACATGGGCAGCGGAACCAGCATGTTTCTTCGCTATCGAGATCGTTACCCGGATCTCAAACCTCTGGATGAGGAGATTGTCGATTGGCTGGCTGCCCAGGTGAAAGGACTTGGATACAAGAAGGAGGTCTCGTTCCAGACCGAAGATGGCTTTACGATTTACGGCAATCTCCGCATGCCTGATAGCGCCAGTGAAAAACAGCCGGTGGCAGGGACCGTGCTGCTGCACTCCGGACTGAGTGACCGGAACCTTCTTTACGATTTGGAACTGGACCTGGCACGGAATAATATTGCGGTCCTAAATATTGATTGGCGTGGCAGAGGAAAAAGCAAGGGCAAGGGGATCTACTTTTTCCTCGATTCGGAGCAGCAGAGCCATGCTTATCTGGATGCCAAGGCGGCCATCAATTTTTTAGCTAATCAGAAAGGGGTGGACCAAAGCCGGATCGGAGTATTCGGAACTGTTCTGGGTGCCGGGCACGTTGCTGGAGGCGCGGTTGGCGACCCGAGAGTCAAGACGATGGTTCTGGTCTCATCTTATACACCATCGCAGGCGGCCAAAGACAATATCGCTGCAAGAGAGGATATGCCGGTTCTGTGTATGGCCAGCCAGGGTGAGCCAGCCGCCGAAGAAATGAAGAGCGTCTGTGAGCTATCAAAAAACCCTGAAAGCAGATTGATGCTATTTCCCGGCGGAGGTCATGGTTTCTACCAGATACCCGGCGCTCATGAACCGGCTGTAAAGTGGTTGGTCGACATCCTTGGGAGAAAATAGGCCCGTTCGCCACAGTCTGGCAATAAACTGATGTCGCAGGAAGAAACCTGCGACCGGTTATCACTGTCTCGTGATGATAACTCCGTCGGCAGAGGCGCGCGGCGGGTAACCTGAATTTACCGGGTGGGGACGGGACGTGGACCAGACGTGGCTAGGGCGTAGGTATCCGTTGTCGAGGAGCTTATGGAGTCCCTGACATCTGAGCTTCACTTATGACTTACCGAGAAGGCTGTACAGCCCAAAGAAATTTCGCTTACATCCATCGTAGGCCGTTGTAGCTAGATAACAGGAAAATGATAATGAAACGATTCCCGGTGAAGGGGCTCTTGCAGCATGCATCTGTTCTGCTAGTGGTTTTGTCGGCATCAACGGTAATTCCTCTGTTTTCCCAAGTCCCGCCGGGGGCAACACGGGGAAGCAGAGATGTGAGCTTCCAGGCCGAAGATGGCTGGACCCTCTATGCGACCTATTATCCGCCAGAGCGTGCTCCGCAGGTTCCAGTGCCAGGACTGGTCGTGCTGAGTGAACCTGATTCCACCCCCCGGAATATCGGCAGCAATATCGCCAGAAGTGCGGCCGCGAACGGAATGGCCGCTTTGACCATAGACATGCGCGGAACCGCCGCCAGCTTTGGGAAAAAGGACTTCCAGGTGTTTTCCCTGGAAGAGCGAGATGCCATGCAGTTGGATATTCGTGCCGCCATCAAATTTCTCTCTTCTCAACAAGAGGTAGACAGCAAACGAATCGCGGTATTCGGAGCGGGTGTCACAGTTGATTATGTTGTGCGCGAAGCGGCCCTCAACGCCACCCAGATAAAGGCGGTGGTATTGAGCACAGGGTGGCTGTCAGACAAAGGTCGCGAGAGCGTCAAGTCCCGAAAGGATCTTCCCGTGCTGGCGATCGCGAGCGATGATGATGCGCGCAGCACTCAGTCGCAGGCCGCGGAACCGTTTTTTCTGTCGCAGGACAGGGGAAGCCGCCTGATGTTTCTCATGGACCGGGGGGCCTCTATTTTCAATCGCCCGGGCCAGCCTATGGAAAAGGTTACTGCTTGGCTGAAAGATAATTTGAGGGCGCTAGGAAAGGAAACGGAGATTTCCTTCAAGACCGAGGATGGCGTGACACTGATCGGTAATCTCTTTATGCCGGACGGTGTGGATGAGAAATCGAAGGTCGCGGGTGTAGTGTTTGTCCACGGGGCTAATCATGATGCCACCACGTGGTATCACCTCACGCGGGAGCTCGTGAAAGCAGGAATGGCCGCTTTGATATTCGATCAGCGAGGTTATCGAAAGAGCGTCTCGGACATAGCACGTCTCCCGCAATCAGCGGACTCAGTCAACACTAGGCACCTGGACATTAAAGCCGCAATCAACTTCTTGGCATCGCAAAGCTGGGTGGACTCAAACCGAATTGGCCTGGTAACCGCCACCTCCCGTGGCGGCCCTGCGGTGCGGGCTGTATATGGAGATTCCAGAGTCAAAACCGTTGTCGGCCTTTCGTTCTATGGGGCAGATGAAGACACGAAGCGGTTCTTGGCGGACATGGATATCCCATTGTTTATGATTGCGAGCATAAACGATGAAAATGCTGACGGCGGAAGTCTGGAGGAAGGCACGCGCGAAGCATACCGTCTGTCAAAAAACAAGGAGTCGGAACTTCTGATGTACGACGATGCCGGACGGGGCTCGAATATCCTAAAGACGAAGCCGGAGCTGACTGGGATGATTGTCCGTTGGTTTGCGGAAAAATTAGCTAAGTAATCAGCGGGTACCCGCGATGCTGTCCCACCAAGATACATGCCTCAGGATTGTTTCGCCGGCACGTTTTCAACTCCGAAGGCGCAAGAACTTTGCAGATCCCGTATCTCTAGTGACTACTCCTGATTTCGACTTCTTTCCGAAGCAAGTACCCAATAGGAACACCAAGGATAAGGAAAGAATTAAGGACCGATTGTTTTGACAGCGTTCCCGCATGTATTGCAGAACTTTAGTCGTTATAGCACTGGGCTGGGCTCGGAGGTTTTTGGCGTCAGCAGAAATTTAATTGGATGAGGGTAAACAGATGAGGTCATGGGTAGGTTGGATCGTATTGATGACATTTGTGTGGGGGCCGCTCCAGGCTAGTGGTCAAAACGAAACCCTGGTTTTGGAAGGCGGAACACTAATAGACGGCACTGGTCGAACCCCCCTCGGAAATCCCGTGGTTGTTATTGAAGGCGGTCGGATCAAAGCGGTAGGAACTAAGGGGCAAGTAACTTACTCCCAAAACGCAAGGGTAATCAATACGGATGGGAGGACAATATTGCCCGGCCTGATCGATTCCCACATTCACTTGCGGGATTGGATGCCGCAGATGTTCCTGCGTTATGGTGTGACTACTGTCGCGGACACCAACAATCACAAAGACTGGATTCTTTTGCAGCGGGAGGCCTGGAACAGCGGAAAGATTAAAGGTCCAAGATTGTTTGTGACCGGTATGGCCGTGGCGGGGCCTACTTATTCCCCGGATGACACTCACTTTCCCGTGAATACGGCGGAAGAAGCTAGGGCCTTTGTCAAGAACGCCGTGGATGCGGGTGTTGACATGATAAAAGTTGATCACCTGCCGCTTGAGCAGCTCAAAGCCGTAATGGAAGAGGCTTCCAAGAATGGAGTGACTGTTGTCGGACACTCCTACAACATCCGCAAGGCGGCCCAGGTCGGCCTAAAATTCATGGAGCATGCAGAACCTCTTGTAAATGCGATTTTGGAGGAGATGGGACCGGAGAAACTAAGTGCGGCTGCGGGGGAGGAAAACCCGGAGAACCTGATGCATTTACTGGACACTGGTTTGTACGATCCGCTGATCCAATTAATGGTTAAACAGGGAGTGTTCATCAACCCCACGTTTGTGGGTCGATGGCGGTTTGCCAGTCCTCGCGGACAGGAATGGGTGAAAGCGGCAGGGGAGATCATCAAGGATCCCGCCTTGGCGTTCGTTCCAAGTGATATTCGGCAGTCTTGGACTCGGGTGCCCAGAAGCAATCCCGGCAGTGAGGGATTGAAGAAGATCGAGGAGTTTACCCGGAAATACGCGGAAGCAGGAGGCAAAGTTGTCGCCGGCACAGATGCAGGATACATTCCGGGATTAAGCCTTAACTATGAAATGCAAATGATCGCGGATGCCGGCGTGCCGCCCATGAAAGTGATTATGAGTGCCACCAAGTGGGCCGCAGAAGTCATGGGGAAGGACAAGGATCTCGGAACGGTCGAGCCGGGAAAGCTGGCGGACATAACGGTGATCGAAGGTGACCCGTTGGCCGATATCGCTGCAGCGCAAAATGTCCGCATGGTGATAAAGGACGGTAAGGTTGTGGACACTTCGTACGATCCGATGTTCCGCAATCCGGTTCCGCGTCCTGTGGAGCTGCATCCGACGCTATCGGCGTTGAATCCACGAATAGCAACCCAAGGCAGTCCCAATGTAACCTTGCAGATTGAGGGGCGTTCGTTCAACCCGAAATCGGTGGTAAGGTTTGACAATGCTGATTTGCCGACCCAGTTTGTAAGCGATACCAAGCTCACGGCAACTGTAGCCTCCCGGCTGCTACAAAATCTCGGAGCGTACGCAGTTTACGTCGTAAACTCTGGTTCGGGAGGAGGCGTCTCTGACGCAATTTATTTCTTGGTGAATTTCAAAGACTAACCGCATGATACACCGTAACTATTATCCAACGATTCGAGAGTACCCGTGAAACCAACGACTGCCATCCCTCAGTTGTGATTCCGCGGAGGCCGAAAGCGATATCCAGGAACGTACTCGTTTTGAAATGGTTTAGTAAGACGGAGAGGAGTGGAAAATGATCAGATCTTTACTCATATTAGCGGCCATCGTTTACGGAGTCTCGCAATTGGCGGTGGCACAGGTGAAGAATTTTAGACCTGTTACAAAAGAAATGCTCTTAAATCCCAGCCCCAGTGACTGGCTTATGTTCAGTCGAACCTACAATAGCCAGCGTTTTAGCCCGCTAGATCAGATTAACCGGCAGAATGTTAGTCAGCTCCGCATGGTTTGGTCGCGAGGAATGATGCCCGGCAATCATGAAAATATACCGCTGGTTCATGACGGCGTCATGTATGTGGTCAACCCTCAAGCAGTAGTGCAGGCTTTGGACGCCACCAATGGCGACCTCATTTGGGAGTATAAGCGAACCTTGCCCAAAGATTTGGGAGAGACTATCAACCGGGCTGGAAGAAACCGGACGATGTCGATCTATGAAGATCTCATTTTCTTCGCCGCTCCGGATGGTTTCGTTGTTGCCTTGGATGCGCGGACGGGCAAACTGCGGTGGGAAAGCAAGACGCAGGATTATAAGAATGGGACGCAGCACACCGCTGGGGCCATAGTAATCGATGGCAAAGTCCTTTCCGGGCGGGGTTGTGGCGGAGCGATTGAGACACTCAACCGTTCCGAGTGCAGTTTCATAGTAGCGCACGATGCGTTGACGGGAAAGGAAGTATGGAGATTTTATACAACCGCGGCGCCGGGTGAGCCCGGAGGAGACACCTGGGGGAATACGCCGGAAGAACGGAGACAGGCATCAGCTTGGGGATTGCCTGGGTCATTCGACCCCGTGCGAAATTTAATCTACTGGGGCATTGCCAATCCCAAGCCGCACACCCGCTGGGCCCGACACAACGGAATTGTGGATGACATTCCCCAAACCGCCCCGGCCGAACTTTACAGCAATTCAACCGTAGCCTTGAATTCCAACACTGGAAAGTTGAAGTGGTACTATCAGGAACTGCCGGGAGATGACTGGGATATGGATCACACCCACGATCGAATTCTCATTCGAACGCCCATTAATCCCGATCCGAACGCGGTCCGCTGGATTAGCTCTCGGATTGCTCGCGGTCAAGAGCGAGACGTCGTGGTCTCGATTGGAGACCCAGGAGGGATATGGATAGTGGATCGGGACTCGGGAGAATTCCTCTGGGCTACTCCGTTTCCTTTTGACACTCCATATTTCCATGTGTCCAAGGTTGATAGTGAGACGGGCAAGTCTTACATCAATTGGGACCAGGTGATGAAAACTAAGGACGATAAGAGCACGGTTTGCTATAGCAATCAGAGAAGCTACGCGGCACTGGCTTACAGCCCGAAGACCAACTCGCTTTACGCCCCCTACCTTGATGTTTGCTTCGAGAGAACTTTCAATGCCAATAGCGAAGATATGCACCAGCGGAGAACCATCCCCCGTCCTGGTTCTGATCCCAATGCCCCGTCCGGGATCATGAAGATTAATATGGCCACAGGCCAAATTCAGAAATTCTATTCTTCCAAGGTGGACAACCGTGGAGCCATGCTTGCCACTGCTGGAGATTTGATTTTCTGGGGAGATTGGGACCGGAGATTTCGGGCGTTTGATGCCGACAGTGGAAGAATTCTTTGGGAAACAATTCTCGCTGGCAACGTCGAGAACAGTACCATAACCTATTCGGTCAACGGAAAGCAGTACGTGGCGGTGCTCACGGGAGATGGCACCCCGAAAGTTCCGGGAAACACAACGACTATCTCCGTATTCGCATTGCCGTAAAGGGTCAGCAAGCGGCATTCCATGAAGGGGGGATCACCAACTGATATCCCCCCACCGTCATCGGAATGAGAGCTGTCGGATGAACACGATGCTGGCGGCCTGCGACCGTCAGTTACTGCTCAAGGCTTTTCCAACGACCGATGGCGCCTGCGGCACAGCGAACAGAACTACCTTGGAGCGCTAACGTTTCTCAATCATTCGTACCACGAATGTTTTCTGGCGACCGCTTCACTCTCTAATCGCGCGCTGAGCCAGCGCACGATAACTGGCTCTAACTCAGGTTTTTCGTGTAGCATGTTGGCGCCGCGACCCGCATCGTCTAGCAGCAGCAAATCCGTGTACTTGCTCTTGGAGAGTCGGTATACCTCTTTGGTGCCTTCATCCAGGCTTGAACCATCCGCATTGATGTCATTTACGGTCGCCAACAAAAAGAGCGGGACGTCGCTGGTAGTGAGATACTGCTTGACCTCGGGTGAGGGATTGTAGAAAGACATCGCAACGATTCCTTTGATTCTAGGATCCCCCATCGAAGCTCTTACGGTCTGTTCGCAGGCTGCGGTCGCGGTGACCAGCGCGATCTTGCTGGCATCGACTCTGCCCTGGTTGGCCATAAACTGAATGGCAGCTTTCGCATCTTTAGCCGGTGTAGCGCCGCCGCCCTCTCCTTCGGCGTCCGGCTTCACGCTCTTGCGGTTGCCTCGTCCATCAAATAGCAATGCAGCCATCCCCATTTTGACCACTTCGCGGGCAAGAAAATAAAATCCCTGCTGGTCATGATGGGCGCCGTGAATAAAAACAACGCCAGGCACTTTGGAGTTTCCATCCGCATTCGCCGGCATGAGCAAGTTGCCTCGCAGCGGCCATCCATCTTCGCTTTGGAAGGAAATTTCCGTGTCGGTGCCCAGACCCGTTACGTTGTCATCCAGCCACGCGGCCACCTTCTCGGCTACTTGCGGGGGGCGGTTGAACATACCGGCCCCGCGATCTAAACCAAAATAAACCTTGCTATCTCTGTTTTCAGAGAGAAAATACGGTTCGGCAGCGATTTTCTGCACTGTTCGATCCTCCCTGTCCCCCACCAAGACGAGCAGTGGAAGCGTCCGCCGGTAGGAGATATATTCGCGGCTCTCATCACCTAACTTGTGCGCGGATGCCAGAACGATGGCCTGGATTAAATCCGGGCGTTCGGCAGCAGCCCGGACCGCGTAGTCGGCGGTGATACCGGAAGCGGCAATCACGAGGCGCCGCCCGTCTACCTCTTTGCGGGAGTGCAGGTAGTCCACAGCGCCGAGAATATCCAGCCGGAACCCTTCCATGTCTTTAAGCGAAAACTGTTCGAAGTCTTTCTTGCCATAGCTAAGCGAATTTCCACGCATGTCGATGGTCAGAGCCACCATTCCTCTCTCATTGACCGCGCGTGCCAAATTACCGCTGTGCGTATCCTGATTCCGTATTCCTGGCTCACTCAAGATAACAACGCCCGGGACCGGCATGGGACTGGCAGTTTGCGGGAAGAACAGTGTGCCGTGAATGATCCACCCATCCTCGGTCTGGTACGAGACGAGTGTCCGGTTCCGCTCTCCTCCAGTCGACTGAGGGGATGCCTTAGGAAGGCAGTCTCCCAGCATGTAGCAACCTGCGATAAATACCGAGAGAAGCATGGTTCGAAGTTTCATTTAACAAATTCCCCTTTCTGGTTTTTCGCACGGAACGAAATCCGGCAGTGCATATCCGCCCCGTCGTTTTCCAGCGAGTGCGTACCTGCCGGGTCGCTTGAAATATCGCCGATCGCTTTCTGGAAGAAGGGAAGCCGAACCGGCCCCCCCTCTCTACCTACA
>Ga0326597_10006386_pt1 | contig 16165 bp, 14 predicted proteins | sample RVTome_12_FD_203789 | JGI IMG/M metagenome (GOLD analysis project Ga0326597, IMG submission 203789) | Soil microbial communities from uranium-contaminated site in the Upper Colorado River Basin, Wyoming, United States - RVT100D185 | ecosystem: Environmental > Terrestrial > Soil > Contaminated >...
ATCGCAATTTCTTGAACCGCCGCTTTGACATGCCCGGCTCCTTTCAGGGCCAGGGTTCGGACTCCTCCGTAAGCGTATGCTTTGGCGGTGCGTACGTCAACTATTGCTAAACATGCAACGGCGGGAGGCGGCTCGGCGTTCTCGCGAGTCCTGGGAGAGGAGATCAGGCGGCGACGCGTCGCGTTGGGGCTGTCTCAAGCGAGCGTCGGGCGTCCCCTGAGTCGCGCGTTCATGTCGTCGGTCGAGAGCGGACGTTTGACTCCGTCGCTTCCAAGCTTGCTCTTGATTGCCAGGCGGTTAAATTCTTCTGGCGCTGCTATTCTCACCTCGGTCGAGACGCAGCTGGAGGATCGGATCAAGAATGCCAAAGCTGACGACGCGGCGATCCCACGTTGAGGCAGACCGACCGCTCGCTCGCCAGATCGGCGCCGGGCTGCGAAGGGCGCGCACGCAGGCCGCCCTGACGCAATCCCAACTCGCCGCGGGCCGTTACACGAAGGCGTATGTCAGCGCCCTCGAGAACGGCCTGGTCAAGCCCTCGATGGCGGCGCTCAACTTCTTCGCCGAGCGATTGGGGATTCCGATCGAGCGGCTCCTGTCAGATGGCGAGACGGCCTGGACACGGTTGGAGGCCGATCTCCGGCTGGCTGCCGGGGACTGGGAGCAGGCGGTGGATGCGTTCTCCAGCCTGCTTGAGGCGAATCCCTCGGAACACGTACGAGCCGAGCTCCTGTTGGGGCTCGCCGAAGGGCTATCGCGAGTCGGCGATGGCCAAGAGGCCGTGCGAGCTGCGTCCGAGTCAGCAGCTCTGTTCAAAGCGCAGCGGCGCCCCGCCGAGGCTGCCTGGGCGACCTATTGGCAGGCGTCCGGCCTGTACGAGATGGAACAGGGCGATCAGGCCGCCGGGCTTCTCATCCGACTGCTCGACGAGATCGCCGCGGGCCTGATGGTGGAGCCGGACCTCCCGGTTCGAGTCTTGATCGCACTTGCGATGGTCGCATCGCGTGACGAGGAACCAGAGCGGGCCCTCGGCTACCTGGAGCAGGCGCGTTCGCGAATTGCCGAGCTCGATGACCGAAAGCACGCGGTCTTCCTGTTCTCGCTGGCCCTGAGCTATCGCGAGCTCGGCGACTTCGAGGCCGCGATCTCGACCGGAACGCAGAGCCTTGCCAGATTCAGATCGGCCGACGCGGAGTTCGAGACCGCCTCCATTCAGAACGAGCTTGCGCTCGTCTACCTCGCGCTTGGGAGCCTCGATATTGCGCGAACCCATGCCGCCGACGCCCATTCCTACTTCAGCCGTCGGGACGACACGCGGCGGCTGGCCCACGTCATCGAGACAGAGGGGCAGATCGCCCTCGCAACCGGGTCGACAGCGGACGCCATGGAGTTGTCGACCGAATCGCTCCACCTGGCCGAGGTGAGCGGGGACAAGAAGGTTGCGATCAGCGCTCTGCTCTTGCTGGCACGCGCCAAACGGGCGACGGGCGACCTTCAGGCTGCCGCGGCGACCCTCGAACGCGCCGCATCGCTAGCGGAGGAGTACGGACGGCGCGGCCAGCTGCAGACCGTCCTCGGGGAGTGGAGCGACGTGGTGGCTGAGCTCGGTGACCTCGCCCAGGCGTACGCGTTGTCGCGTCGGGCGCTCAACGCCGGACGCCGATAGGGGGACCTGTCGGTCTGTCTGGGCGGTTGCTCAGACCCGCGGTTGCAGGACCGGTCGTTCGCGCGACACAGCTGCCAGGGTGCGGCCGGCCGCCGGTGAGATCTGCGCCCAGGGCACGCCGGGCCGGGCGATCGCGTATCCCTGCACGAAGAGTGGCAGCCCTGTCTTGCACAAGTGCATCAGGTCTTCGGTGCCCTCCACGCCCTCAACGATCAGCGTTGCGCCGACGTCCGTGGCCAGCATGGCGAGCGCGCGCACGAGCGCCTGCCGCCGTTTGTCCCGGCCGAGCCGGTGGGTCAGGAGGGCGTCCAGCTTGAAGAAGGTCGGCCAAAGCTCTGTGAGATGGCGCATCGATGCGAAGCCGGCACCCGCGTCGTCGATCGCGAATCTGGCGCCAAGCCCAAGATATCGACCCATCGCTCTTCGCAGCGCTGGGTAGTCGTCAACGGCGTCCTCCTCGGTGAGCTCGAGGACCAGAGATCGTAGATCCCGGGACCGGAGAACCTGCCAGAGCGCCGGGTGATCGATAACGAGCGGGCTGACGTTGACCGATAGGAACATGTCTGGCGCGAGGTTCGCGGAGGCTGCGACATCGAGCGCCCGTCGAACCGCCAGCGCCTCGAGCTCGGCCCCCACGCCAAGCGCGTGCGCTCGACGGAACATCGCGACAGGCGCATGCTCGAGATCGGTCGCCAGACGAGCAAGCGCTTCGAACCCGACGATCCGTCCCGTTTCGAGACTCAGGATCGGCTGAAACAGCAAGGTCAGCACCGATGGGTCCGCCATGACCCGCCGGATGAGCCGAGCCGTGACTCGATGTGACGGGACAGACCAGTGCCGCGGTTGGACGGGCTCGCCGGTCATCCGATGGACCGCGTGGCTCAAGCCGTGACCTCCAGACTGCCCCCAAGGCGCGCAGACAAGTATTGCTAATCTCAAGTATGCCCATTTCGGATACAAGGTTTCGGATCTTTGGCCATCGGCACGATTTGGGCGACGCCCTCGGCGCGAGTGGACCTGACGGTTCTCGACGCCGGGGTCCTGATCGCCGGGCTGAGCGCGGACGATCCGCAACACGACGCGGCGCGCGGCCGTTGCCGTTGCCCGCGATCGCGGGGACCGACTTGTCGTGCCGGACTACCTGTTCGTCAGCCCGGCATCCCGTGCGAGCACGATGGCCTGTGCGCGATCGGCCACCTGGAGCTTGCTGAAGATATTCGTGATGTGATTGCGGACGGTCTTGCCGCTGAGGAAGAGTCGCCGCGCGATCTCGGCATTGTTGTGGCCACGCGCAATCAGGCCAAGGACTTCACGCTCCCGCTCCGTGAGCTCTGGGAAGAGGCCCGCAGGGCCGATCGGCTTGAGGGTCGCGAAGTATTGCATCGTCCGATTTGCGATCGCCGCGCCAAAGACCACTCCGCCGCCCACGACCGTCTGGATCGCACGGAGGATCTCCGCCTTCAGCGCGCCCTTGAGCAGATAGCCGTGCGCTCCGGCCCGCATGGCCGCGAATACCGAATCGTCGTCCTCAAACATCGTGAGGATGAGGACGGCGATGTGCGGGCTCGTGGCAAGGATCCGGCGTGTCGCCTCGATGCCGCTGATGCCCGGCATGTTGATGTCCATGAGGACGACATCGGGTTGCAGGTCGGCGGCCAACCGAACGACCTCATCGCCGGTGGCTGCGTCGCCGACGAGGGCCAGGTTTTCGGCTGACGCGAGTAGGGCGAGGAGGCCGCTGCGGAAGGATGGTTCGTCGTCTGCGACGAGGACGCTGATCTTGTCCATGCCGTCAGGCCTGGCTGACGGACGGGGCGATGTCGAGCGGCAGGCTGGCCAGCACCAGCGCGCCGGACAACGGAGACGACTGGATCGTGAATGTGCCGCCCACCTCCTCGGCGCGCTCGCGCATCGACGACAGGCCGACGCCCATACGAGAATCCACGGGCAGGCCCGCCCCATCGTCTCCGATCTCGAGTCTCAGATCGGAGCCGATCGTCAGCGTGACCATGCCGCGGGTGGCGTTCGCATGACGCACAATGTTAGTGAGCGCCTCCTGCACGATCCGGTAGGCGGCCACTTCGATGGCGGCCGGCAGCTCGGGGAGCGTGCCGGGCGCGACGACCGAGACCTGCAGACCATTGAGCTGGCACTGGGCGGCCTGCTCTCGAATCGCCGCCAGGAGACCCATCTCGTCCAGGGCTGGTGGGCGCAGGGCGTACACCAGGCGCCGGATCTCGGTGATGATCCCCTGCGACTCGGTCACCGTCTCGGAAAGCAGGGACCGCGTGCGGGCGGGATCTCCGTCCAGCGAGTCGAGGGCAGCCTCCAGCTTCAGGCTCTGCCCAGCGAGCTTGGACCCGAGTCCGTCGTGCAGATCTCGACGTAGTCGGCGCCGTTCCTCTTCGCGCGTCGTCACCAGGCGCTCGCGGGCGCTCTGTAGCGCCGACGTGAGCCGGACGGCGTACGCCGCAATCCCGGCTTGGAGGGCGATGTCGGTCAGGAGACGGCGTTCGGCAGTATTCAATGTCTCGCTGGCGCCCCGCGGCGAGACGACCAGCCGTCCGAGGGCCATGCCCTGGTAACTGAGCGGGAATGACTCCGTCCGACCATGCGGAGGAGGGCTACCCGAGCTGGCCGCCGTCTCACCGTCCAGGCGGATGGCCACATACGGCAGCTTCAGCATTTGGGCGGTGGTGTCGGCAATCGCGGGCAATACCGCGTGGGGCGCGAGGGCCAGCTCGCTGCGCTGGTGCAGGCGTGAGAGCACCGCGTACGGGTCGTCGCGCTCGCCGTACATGAGGTGGTCGACGGCACGCTGCAGGCGGTCTCGGAGTGGCTGGAATACGACGGCGACGAGGCCGATGGTGAGCAGCGACACCCACCCGATGGCGTTCTCATGGAGCGCGGCGCCGAATGCGCCGACGACGCTGGCGTACATGACGACGACCACGAGCGTCAGGGCGCCGTAGACGATTGCGCGGTTGACGAAGAAGTCGATGTCCCACAGGCGATAGCGCAGGATAGAGAACGCGATCGCGACGGGCAGCAGGACCAGCACGGAGCCGAACGCCCAGGTGACGAACATGTACCTCATGGCCTCCGGTGTGCCCTGCTCCTCGCTCAGGATCGTGAAGCCCGGCACGAGCACGCCGAGGATCGACGTGACGAACACCGTCGCGATGACGACCACCACGGCGAAGACCACCCACCTCGTTTGCTGGCGTTCGACAGCATTCGAGATGCTTCGGTAGCGATAGGCCTGGCTGAATATCCACGACGCCCACCACGCCCCGATGACCGGCACGAACAGCCAGATCGGCCAGTTGAGCGGGGCGAACGGCGTGTCGGGCGCGTAGTTCCACATGGCGACCAAGGGGAGTTGCCCGGCTGCCATCCACCGCGTCCAGCCGGGCACGAAGCGTCCGTTGGGAAAGAGGTAGAAGAACAAGGCGAAGCCATACCAGGCGATGAATTCGAGCGTGCGCACGAGCAGGTCGAGCGCCGGATTCGTGCCGACGAGCGAGTGGATGGCCGGCGTGAACGAGCCGTTGCCGACGCCGAACACAACGAGGACGATCGACGTGAGCAGCGCGATGCGCTCACCACCGCATCGTCGGAAGACGATGAAACCGGTGAGCGCGAAGCTACCCGCGATCAGGACCTCCCAGGTCAACGAGAACGCCGCATAGAACGCCGGCGTGAGGCCGAGGGAGGTCAGGTTGGCGAGGTTGGCCGCCGATGGATGGGCCAGCTGGGCCCATCGGTGAGGCACGGCGATGACGAAGGTGAGCGTCGCTAAGACCGCGATGGCGAGCCAGAGGGAGCGGGCGATCAGCAGCGCGCGCCCGCTCATGCGATCCACGGTCACGCCATCGCGTATTTCGGTCGAGAAGTGCGACACGGGAACGCCCTCATGACGCCGGCAGCGCGTCGGTCAACCGCGAGGCCCACTATACGCAGCTGTCGGAGCCCGAGGACCATCGCCGTTTCCTCGAGCGCTGGGCGTCAAGGACGGGATGGTGCCGCCGCGGCGACCCCCGTGGTGGCCTGACCGGACGCCTGCCGCGCCAACAGCACGCCTGTGACGATCATGACGCCGTGGAGGGCGATGAACGCCGCGTATGCGGTCGGGTCGTACCCGCGTGCGATCAGGTACAGGTCACCGACAATCCCGTGGAAGACGGCGAGCCAGGCGACGAGCCAGGCAACGCTCACGTTCTTCGCGGGATCGCGCGACGCCCAGAGCGCGAACGTGCCGATCGCGACCATCTCGAGAGCGAACGCCGACCAGCCGTCGACGAACGCCTGGACTGCAGACGCGTCGGCAGCCATGGGCAGGGTGCCGCCGATGAACTGCGGATCGACAAGGCCGTAGGCGTTTGCGACGCCGAGCAGGACATAGAACGCGCCAACGAGGCGGAACCACCACTTGAGTCTATTCACGCGCGAACCTCCTATGAGCGGGTTGGCGCCGACCCTACGGCTCGCGACGCCCCGCCGTCATGGGACCAGGGTCCCGATCGCGTGGGACGGCCGGTCGACCCAGTGGTCGAGAGGGAACCATGAGACCCAGGCACCGACCGGGCTCGGCGCCGAGTGCGCCGCGCGTTCGGCTGGCGGCGGTCCGGTTTCCCGGTCGCGCTACGCCTCGGCGATGACGCCGATCGAGATCCGGAAACCGGCGCGGCGGAGCAACGGAGGCATGAGCGTGCCCTGGCCGATGGGCGCCTCGCCCGGGAACCAGCGCACCCACTCCTCGTTGAACACGTCGAACTCCGACTGGTCACGCAACGACCAGTTGGCCCAGACCACCTTGTCGAGGGAGCTCCCCTCGGCTTCGAGCCTCGTCTTCAGGTTGCTCAGGCACTGGCGGGTCTGATCCTTGATCGCTCCGCTGACGACCCGACCCGTTTCAGGATCGATCGGGCCGATCGACGAGACGTAGACCATGCCGCCGGCCGTGACCACGCGGCCCTGGCCGAGCCGTGCGTGCGCCGCATCGTCCGCCGGGAGCGCATCGCCGGCGACCCAGCGACCGCTTCCCTTGCCGAGCGGCGTTGGCCGGTTCGGGTCCTCGGGCGGGATACCGAACTCGCCGGGCGGCAGGGCGATGCCGTTGGCCTTGAACTTGGGCATGAACGTCGGCCGGACACCGGTCGGCTTGAGCTGGCCTTCGATCTTCCCGTCCCGAAACGCGGTTTGCTCGAAGACGAAGATGTCCTGGCTGAGGATCTCGTCGTCCTCGATCCCGTAGATCTCGGTGATGTTGACGATCTTGCGCGAGCCGTCCTTGAGGCGCGCGGTATGGACGATCAGGTCGACGGCCGAGGCGATCTGCTCGCGGATCGCCCGGAGCGGCAGCTCATAGCCGGTCATCAAGACCATGGTCTCGAGGCGGCGGAGCATGTCACGTGGGCTGTTGGCGTGGCCGGTCGAGAGCGAGCCGGCCTGGCCGGTCGTCATGGCCTGGATCATGTCCAGGGCCTCGCCCGCGCGACACTCCCCGACGATGATCCGGTCCGGGCGCATGTGGAGCGCATTGCGCAACAGGTGCCGCATCGTGATCTCGCCCAGGCCCTCGAGGTTCGGCGGGCGCGACTCCAGCGTGACGACGTGCTCCTGGCGGAGTTGGAGCTCGGCGGCGTCCTCGATCGTGACGATTCGATCGTCGTTCGGGATGAACGAGGAGAGCACGTTGAGGGTGGTCGTCTTGCCCGACCCGGTGCCGCCCGAGACGAAGACGTTGAGCCTGGCCTCCACGCACACCCTGATGAACTCGAACATCTCGGCCGTTGCCGTGCCGAACCGGATGAGGTCCTCCACGGTGTACGGCTTCGTGGCGAACTTGCGGATCGTGATGACCGGCCCCACGAGCGAGAGCGGCGCGATGACGCAGTTCACCCGCGAGCCGTCGGGGAGGCGAGCGTCGACTCTCGGGCTCGACTCGTCGATGCGCCGGCCGATCGGGGTGATGATCCGGTCGATGATCCGCCGGACGTGCTCGTCGTTCTGGAAGGCGACGTCGACGCGCTGGATCTTCCCGCCCCGCTCGATGTAGACATGGTGGGGGCCGTTGACCATGACTTCGGTGATGGACTCATCGGCCAGGAGTGGCTCGAGCGGCCCGAGCCCGGTGACCTCATCGATCATCTCGTCGATCAGGCGCAGTCGTTCGTCACGGGTCACGGCGAACTCGTACTGACCGATGATCCGGTCGACCATCCCCTCGATCCTGGAGCGGACCTCGGGCGCATTCTTGACGTCGAGCTTCGAATCGAAGGCGTTGACGACCTCGTCCTGCAGACGAATCGTCACGCCGCGCAGCATCTCCTCCCGACCCGGGACCCGAGCCGGCTCGGGTGGCGCGGGGATGAGGGCCCGACCGGTCTCGCCGGTCTTCAGGATGCCGGCTTCCTGTTGCGCCCTCTCAACCCGCTTGGCCAGCGACATGAGCTGCACCTCCCCCGGCCTAGGTCCGAGACTTGAACTGCGCGGTGATGGTATGTGCGTTCGCGAGGAAGCCGCGGTCCGTACGCCGCTACCTCACCCAGAGGATACTCCGCCCGATTTGCCGGCCGGCGCAGATCGGTGCGTCGACGCGCCGTGCAACGTGGCTACGGCGGAGGATCCTGACGGAGCGCCCGGGTCGGCAGTTCGCCGGCGCCCTCCTCGTGGCCGGCGATCAGCGCCGGCATCAGGCGATCGATCGCGTCCGTCGCGGCTTCGAGGAGACCCGTCGCGTCCGTCGCGTCCATGTCCCTGCGCCGCGCAACGGCGCCAAGCTCGTGCAGGAACGGCGCGCGGAATCGAAGGAACAGCGCGACGGTGTCTCGCATCGAGACCCCGTTGCGAGCCGCGATCTGACCATGCCGGGCCGCAGCCGACTCCGCGATCGCCAGGCGCCGCGCGGCATCCCGGGCGCCCGGGGCATCGAGGTACTCGACGAGCGCCCGCACGATGCTCCGACCGCACTCCCTGAACGGTTCACGTGCGCCCGGCGCGAGCGCGTCGATCGACGCCGGCCAGGCCACCGAGCGGCTGACATTGCGTCGGTACACGCGAGTGATCGACGCTGCGGTCGCGCCGACGCTGGCCATGGTCGGACGACCGCGGCTCGCCGGCGGCAGCATCCCGAGGACGGCGGCCCGGGCGAAACGGCGGTGGCCGCCGGGCGTGGTGAACGCCCGGACCTCGCCGGCGTTGCACCACCGACGCAGGGTGGCCGGGGAGACGCCCACGAGCGCACTCGCCTCGTGGATCGTCAGCCATTCTCGAGCTCGTTCGCTTGGCATCGGTCGCGACGTCTCGCGCCGCATCTCCTATTAGTCAAACCCGACCACCACGACGGGGCGGCCAGCCGTCGGGTCGTGACGAACGCGCGACCCGCCCGCAGGACTACGGCGGCAGCGCCGTCGCGCGATCCTCGTCCAGGGTGGGGAGCGCCCGGCCGTTGCCCGCCGGACCCTCGGGCAGGACCGGGTTCGAGTGGCACTGGGCGCAATACGCCGGCTGGTGGCAGTAGGTGCAGGAGGCCGCACCGATCTGTCGCGTGACGGTCGCGTGGCCGGTGACCATGCCGTCGTGGGAGACCTTGACCGCGGTCGTCGCGTGGCAGTTCTCGCAGTAGGTCAGCGTGTGGCATGCCGCGCACGTCTGTCCCGCGGGATCTGCCGACACGACGCTCGTCTTGTGGCCGAACACCCACAGGCGATCGTTGTGGGTATCGGGACGTTGCCCGATGAGGACGCCCGATTCGGTCGCTCCGATCTGCGGGAAGGTGTGGCACGTGGCGCACTGCGACGGGATGGTCTCGCCGGTGAGGGCTCCATCGACCACCTTGTAATGCGCACCGTCGTGACAGCGGAAGCAGCCGGGAGCCGTCTGGTGGCCGATGTTGTTCGGATAGGTCGCGGCCGTGACCCGCATGTCGGGTGTCGCAACGAGCCGATAGAGGACCTTCAGGCTCGAAATCGCTGTCTCGATCGCCTGGCCCCGATTATGGGCGACGAGCGGGTAGCGCTGCGCATAGAACTCGCGCAGGCCGTCGATCGCGAGGTCCGCGTCCGCCTCGGTTGCATACTCCATTGACAGGCGATCGCTCGCCTCCCGCTTGATGTACGGCAGCGCCGAGCTCACGGTGCCCGCATCGAGCTGCTCATCGATCGCCTGGTCGAGATCCGGAATGGCGTGGCCGATGCGGTTGTGGCAGTCGATGCAGTCCAGCCGTCGGATTCGGCCCATCTCCCTGAGCCGCTCGATGTCGGGCCCCACGGCATTGGACATCGTCACCGCGCTCGAGGCGATGAACTCCTCGCGCTCGCCGTCACCTCCGTTGACGGCGACGTAGTCGATCTTCTGGGCACGGCCGTCGGCCGCGACGTACTCGACGTCCGAGGCGATGTGCCAGTGGACCCCGCGCGTGTCGCCCGTCCCGCCAAAGCCGAACGGGCGCAGGACGAGGGCGATCGAATCACGGGTGACCTCCTCATCGAGGTTGTAGCGGTTGTGGAGGACGAGCTTGATCGGGCCGCCCTGCGCGACGAGTGGTGCGGTGTCGTGACACTTGAGGCAGGTCAGGCTCGTCGGCGGGAGGAGACTGTGATCGGGTGGCGGGATGGGCGTCGAGAAGGTTCCGGTGAGGATCTGGACCAGCTGTCGCGTGCCGTTGACCTTCGCCTTGACCCACCCGGCGACGCCGGGCTCGGTGTGGCATTCGACGCAGGCCACTTCGCGGTGCGGCGACAAGGCATAGGCCTTGAGCTCGGGCTCCATCGTGTGGCATTGCCCGCAGAACGCGGCGGTCTCGGTCCACTGGATGGCCACGACGCTGCCGATCGTGAGGACGGAACCGAGGCCCGCGACCAGGACGAACAGCACGAACAGGCCGCGCCGGCTCCGGAGCGGTGGGTGCGGGATCGGCGGAACGAAGCGCCTGAGAACGGCCAGTCGGCGCCCGCCTGCGGCAGCACCGGCGTCCGCCGCGGTCTCGGGTCGCCCCGGGTCGAGCCCGTCGGCCGCGGTCACCTCGTCCTCCGGATCGGACCCGGTCGTCACTCGCGGATCCCAGCGAGCGCGGCCTCCATCGAGGTGGGGTCGAGGCTCCCGATCTTGATCCGGCGGAGGACACCGCTCGCATCGATGAAGAAGTGCGACGGGATGCCGAGGATCCGGTACTGGGCGGCCAGGCGCTCGGATGGGTCGGGCACGGTGAGGTAGGTGAGGCCGACCCGCTGTACGTAGTCGCTGACGGTCGCGGCATCCTCGGCCATGTAGACCTGGAGCACGACGACGTCATCGCCCAGCTTGCGGTGGGCGGCCTCGATGTCCGGGTTCTCCGCCCGGCATGGCTGGCACCAGCTCGCACCGAACGTCAGCCAGACGGGCCGGCCGACATAGTCGCTCAGCTTGAATGGCGTCCCGTCCGTCGTCAGGGCCGCGAAGTCGGGCGCCTTGGCGCCCACGGCCGGGGCCGCTCCGCTCGCCGATCCGGTCACCGTCACCGCGGTGACGGTGCCGTCCGTGGCGATCGCCTCTCGACGATCGGACAGGTAGGCGACGGCCAGGATGATCGCTGCCGTGATCGCCATGACGACGATCGTGCCGCGCGCGCTGGCGCCCGTCCGCGATCCGTCCCGTGCCTGTGCCGTCGCCTGTACGTCCATGCCTCGTGCCTCCACCTGGCGGCCCCTGCGGCCCGCGCTCGTCCAGCTAGTCCAACCCGCTGTAGCTGTGCAGGCCGCCGAAGAAGAGGTTTCCGAAGTAGGTGAACAGGGTCGCGCCGAAGCCCGCCACGAGGAGCCATGCGGCCCGCTTGCCGCGCCAGCCACGCACGACTCGGGCATGCAGGTAGGCGCCGTAGAGCAGCCAGGTGAAGAGCGATGCCGTCTCCTTCGGGTCCCAGCTCCAGTAGCTCCCCCAGGCCACCTGTGCCCACACCGCACCGAGGACGATGACCAGGGTCAGGAACGGGAAGCCGATGACGACCGCGCGATACGAGATCTCGTCGAGAACCTCCGGCCGCGGGAGCGGGCGCCGACCGCCCTCGGGCTGGACGATGTAGAGCAGGGCCGCAGCGAAGGCGACCGAGAAGGTCCCGTAGGCCACGATGGCGACGGCCACGTGGGTGGTCAGCAGGAGGTTGTTCTGGAGGGCCGGAACGAGCGGCTCGGACGTCGAGGGGATCGTGGTCGCGTAGAACAGCAGCCCCAATGCCACGGGCAGCGCGATCAGGCCGAGGACTCGTTGGCCGTACCGGTGCTCGAAGTAGAGGTACATCGCGAGCACGCCCCAGGCGAACGCGACCGAGAACTCGTACATGTTGGCGAACGGGCCGTGACCGACCGCGATCGTGCGGAACATGAGCGACACGGTGACGAAGGCGAGGGCCAGCCAGGCGATGAGCGTCCCGTAGGTGGCGATGCCTCCCGGGCCCCTGCTGACGACGGTCACGGTCGCGCCGCCGGGGCCGCCCTCGGCGCCGAGCCCACCCGCCACCGCGAGGACCGACCGTCGCCTGGCAACCCTGACCGATGCGAACGCGATCCCGTAGCAGACAAGCGCCAGCGCCACCGCGAGCAGCCCCGCGACGAAGCTGTACTCCGACATCTTGAACATCGCTCTGCCCTTTCCTCAATTGGCGGCTTGCCCGAGGGCAAGCCGCATGTCGTTCACGAGCTTCTGGAAGTCGGGACCGAAGGTCGCGTCATGACGGGCCGTGGCCCCCAGGCGGACTTCGCTGCGGCCGTCGGGGCGCTCGCGGACGGCGGCCCAGATCCGGCGGTTCGGGAACATGAAGACGAGGAACAGGCCGCCGACCAGCAGGAACGAGCCGAACCACACGAAGATGACGCCCGGGTCGCGGGCCACGATCATCCCGGTGAACTGTTGCTCCCGCTGGAACGTGAAGCTAAGGTCGCCGATGGTCGCCGGCTCGCCCTGTGAGATGATCTCGATCGCGGACGGACGCTCGGCGCCCCGCTGGTAGACCTCGACCTGCATCTGTCCGGCCTTGATGGTCGGGTCCACTCGCCCGGATGCCGGACCCACCACGAACACGGTCAGGCCGGCGTCCACCAGGGCGAACTGGCCGATCCGGCGCTTCTCGTCGTCGGACGCCCACAGCAACGGCACGCCCTGCTCGTAGACGACCGCTCCCTCCGCATCCGAGACTTGCATGAGCGCGGCCGGCCCGAAGAACGACTGGTAGAAGGTCACGCCGTCGTACTCGAGGGGTTCGTTCACCCGGATCGTCTTGCTCGCAACCTCGACCCCGTCGCGATACAGGACGAGGTCGCTCGCGTAGTCGCTCGGTGCGCCGTTGGTGTAGTAGGAGTCGGAGAAGCTCCGCGCCAGGAGCGCCAGCCCGGTCCCCCCACCGACGTCGACCGTCGTGCCGACGGTGACTGCCAGCTCGTTGTTTCGGAAGCCGAACGCCGAGCCGACGAGCGCGCCGACGAGGATGGAGACGAGGCTGACATGGGCCAGGAGCGTGCCGAAGGGCGCCCAGCGGAAGCGGTCCGCGTACACGTGGACGATGTCGCCGTCCGCCTCGGCCACGGTCCGGAAACGGCTCGCTCCGAGGACGCCACGGGCCACCTGCACCGCGGTCGTGTGGTCCACGTCGGTCTCGAGGGTGTAGCTGTGCGGCGCGCGATCGTAGAAGGTTCCCGCCATCCTGGTTCGCGGATGGACGGCCGTCTTCCACAGGCCCCGGAAGCGGTTCACCGAGCACGCGAGGATGGACGTCGTCAGGCCGACGAGGATCGCCTTGAACCAGATCGACTGGAACACCGAGAGGAGCCCGATCCGGTCGAAGATCGGGACCCAGCCGCCGTATTTCGGGCGGAGCGCATCGAGCCACGCGGCGTAGGCCTGGGCGTCGGACTGGAGTCCAGCCGGTGCCTGGATGAGGACGGCCCCGATCAGGGCGAGCGTGGCCAGCGTGAGCATGAGCACGAGCGCGGTGCGCATCGACGTGAAGATCCGCCACAGGCGGTCGAGCGCGTCCGATGGCCAGACGGAAAACGCGACCTCGACCCCATCGACGTCGGCGCCCGGACCGAGCGGCCCGGTTCGGGAGAGCTGGCTCATGCGGGGGTCCTCAAAGGATCGGGGTGATCAGGGTCGACAGGCGCATGAACGTGTTCGTGATCATCAGGAAGCCGACCAGGACGAGCATCGCGCCGGTCACCCAGGAGACCGCTCGCGCATGATCGCGGAGCCAGCCAAGGCGGCGGCTGACCGAGGTCGCGCCCACTGCCACGAGCACGAACGGGATCGCCAGCCCGGCCGCATAGGCGACGAGGAGCAGGGTCCCCTCGGCCACGCTCGAGGTCACCGACGCGAGACCGATGATCCCGCCAAGGATCGGACCGATGCAGGGCGTCCAGCCGGCCGCGAAGACGACGCCGAGGAGCGCGGAGCGCGCATAGCTCGGGGTGGTCGGCCGCGGATCACCGAATCCGGCACCGGCCGGTGCCAGCGGACCGAGGGGGGGGCGGATCTCGCGATACAGCGCGCCGACGCTGATGACGCCCGCGACGTGGAGTCCCATGAAGACCAGGAGCGCACCGCCGAGCTGGCGCAGGAGTCCGGCACTGTCGCGGAACACGTAGCCGATCAGTCCGACCGACGCCCAGAGACTGATGAAGACCGCCGAGAAGCCGATGACGAATGCGAGCGATTGATAGAGCGCGGCGCGGCGTCCGGCCGCCGTCGGATCGGGCGTCGCCCCGACCATGTATCCGACATAGGCCGGCACGAGTGGCAGGCAGCAGGGTGAGGCGAACGAGACGATGCCCCCGAGGAAGGCCACGAGGAGGCCGAGGCTCGCCATGCCTCAGGGCGCCACGCTTGCGGGGGGCGCTGTTTGGCTGCCGGACGGGGCCGGGCTGGAGGCGGCGCTCGCTGAAGGCGTTGCGTTCGGCGACCCGGCCGGGCCGGCCGATGCCGCCCAGTCATCGAGGGTCGCGAGGTGCGTGGCGACGGTCTTGGCGATGCCCGAGTCCGGCGCGATCTCGATGACGCTGTTCCACTCAGCCCTGGTTCGCACCAGGTCCGGAGGATTCTGGCTGAAGTACATGAAGCCCAGGTCATAATGTGCTTCGAGGTTGTACGGATCGATGACCAGCGCGGCGCGCCACTGTTTCTCCGCCTCCGCCACGTTGCCCTGGTTGAAGTTGGCCGCGCCCAGGCCGAGGAGCGCCGTCAGGTTCCTGGGCTCGATGGCAAGCACTTTCGCCTCCCACTCCGCCGCAGCCGCGTAGTCGCCCGCCTGGAAGTACAGGTCGCCGAGCGCCTGGAGCGGTGCCACGTCCGTCGGGTCGGCCTGGATCTGCTGCATCAGCTCGCCGGCCTGCGCCGTGTCGACCTGTGCCCCGCCGGAGGCCTCGGGTGCGGGCGTCCCGGTCAGGCCCGGAACGGTTGGTGCGCCCGATGCGTAGACCGCGAACACGACGGTCGCGACCGCCACGACCGCTGCGGCGGCGACCAGCACGCGACGCACCTCGCGACGTCCGGGGCGCGCCCCGTCCCTGCCGGGAGAGGCGGCGCCAGGGGAGCGTGAGATTGGCATGCCGCGGCTCGGCGCCGGGCGTGACCGGATCGACTCGTCCGGCAGCTCGCCCGCCGCAGGTGGCATGCCAGGAAGCGGCTCGACCGATAGGTCCGTGAGGGTGGTCGTCGGGTCGGACAGCAGCGCGTAAGCCTCGTCCGCGATCGCGATCTGCCGCCCGGCCCAGCTGTGAAGCTCGTGAGGGGCGTCCTCGAGGAAGGCGATCAGGTCGTCATGGGCGTTTTCGAGGTCTTGGGTATTCGCGTCGACGGACAGGCCCAGCCGGGCGAGGAGCTCGCGCTCGAGCTCGGTCGAGGCGGCCTCGGACCGGCCCTCCGGCACCGCTTCCGGGGCGGAGCGGGCGCTCATAGCGGTGGCACCTCCGTAGGCGTGCCGGGCACGCCACCTGCGAAGGCCTCGTCGATCGCCGCCCGGGCGTCGCGCAGCGACATCCCCTGGGCGATGAGCTCCTTGGCCTTCAGCGTGATCTGGACGCAGATGTCGCAGAACGAGGCGTGCTCTTCGAACGTGATCGTGCCGTCGGCCGTGGGCTTGAAGTAGCAGTCGAGGTTGCTGCGATGGCCCATCGTGCCGCAGCCGCAATAGCACGGGAACCACTCGATGACGCGGGGGGTGTTGAGCGCGTAGGCGTAGGCGGCCTCGGTCGCGGCGCTGGCGTGGGTGAAGTCGGGTCGATGCGCCCAGGCCGATTCCGCGGCGGCGGGCGTCGCCGCGGTACCAGCCGTGGTCGCGTCGGGGGCGAAGGTCCAGGTGGCCGCGGTCGCGCCGGCGCCATGGTCGCCGCTGCAGCCTGCGAACGTCGATCCGCCAAGGAGGGCGACGGCGACGATCGGGACGAGCGATCGGACGCGCCGGTGGGCGCGGATCGAGCGAGCTGTCTGGTCCGGGCCCATCTGGCCTCCCGCGGGCGGACGCCGCCTTCG
>Ga0326597_10006387_pt1 | contig 16164 bp, 14 predicted proteins | sample RVTome_12_FD_203789 | JGI IMG/M metagenome (GOLD analysis project Ga0326597, IMG submission 203789) | Soil microbial communities from uranium-contaminated site in the Upper Colorado River Basin, Wyoming, United States - RVT100D185 | ecosystem: Environmental > Terrestrial > Soil > Contaminated >...
GTCGTAGGCAAAGCTCACGTCCTTGATTTCGACCAGATTTTCCATCGCCGAGCGGCGCCCACCGATCAAAAAGAGCTAATTTTAAACCAGTTCTCCAGACACCAACAATGACGGATGCGCGCCTTGCTTGATAGTCGGAAACGGACTGATCTGGTTTCTGCCGCTGGCTATGCCGAATGCCATCCAATCACCATTGACGGGGCTGCCTGTTCAACGTAAGTCATTTTTGTGGCGTCGGGTCTAGCGAATTCGAAGCACGGCTTCGGCCTAAGCCCATGTCGACCGTTGGTAGTGTTTCAAGACGCTATGTGTCGGTGCCAGACATTCCTCGATGAAACGGTGCCTCTCCGGATTCTTGTGCGCAAGACGTCGCCATGAAGCGCCGCTGCTGAGTCCAGCAAGCTCGTAAAAGCGGCTTGGGGGAAAATAGAGTGCCCCCGAGATTTGTTGGATCAGAGTTTTGCCTATCGCACCGAATAACTCCACGTCCAAGAAACGTCTCGTCTCCAGGAGCAGATCAAGTTGAGAGCAGGCGAAATTGAAGTGCTGGGCTTGGTCCGTAACATGAAGCGTACAAATCTGTCGTATCACGGGATGGAGCCGAGTACCATACTTGCGCAAACAACGGTTGAACCTGTCGGGCACGTCTCCCGCAATAAGTGCCGAAAGCCAGAATAGAATGTCGCTGACAGGCGCATTGCGGGCGATAAGATCGACCAACCGAGGCGGAGCCCAGGCCCCCGCCGGCACCGGAAGGTCGCTCGCCTCGATCATCTTGAGGACCATCAAACTGTGTCCGGCTTTCTCACGCACCATGCGAAGCGCCTGCGCCGATTCATGATTCCATAGGCCCACATGAAAGCGTCGGGAAACGTGCTGGAAAAACATACCATCTAACCACCGCACGCACTGCATTGCGCTTATGAACTCGTACTGCGATAGACGGAGCTTTACCTCGGGAGGAATCGTTTCATATTCCGGCAATCCATATAACGAAAGTGCGGACTCCGGCAACCAATCGCGCTCTGTGTCGAGTTGTTCCCAATTGACCTGGCCAACCGGGTCACGATACGACTCGGGCGTGTCGGATAGACTTCGCAGCGACGTAGCAGTATCCAGCATTGGCGCATTATAACCACGGGCTGGAGATCTCTGGGGTGCAGCTATCGCCGTTCGGCTAACTCATCTGACCGGGTATATCCGGATTTGTCATGCGGCTATCATCAGCTTGCCTGGGCATATATCCTGCAACCTGCGCCGAGAACCGCCGTAGGGGATTTATTGGCTCCTCCGGAATAGGCTCTTCCTTGCCTCCCCGAACCGGCCGAAGCGAGCATAAAGGCACGCTACTCGCCCGGCCGAATCGCAATCTGGCACAATATGGCTGTTCTCGCGGCATCTAAGGGGAGGGGCGCACGCCAGTGGCAGACCAACTTAAGCCGGAGTTACTCATCGTAGACGACGATCCGTCCATTACGGACCTGCTCGACTTCGTGTTGGGCGCGGATTTCGCCATCCACGTTGCCGATTCGCGCGTGGAAGCAAAAAAACTGTGGCAACAACTTACGCGTCCGCTGCAGCTAGCGCTGATCGATCTCGGCCTCCCGCCCACGCCGCACCGGCCTGACGAGGGCTTTCGCCTTATCAGCGAACTGGTTGCTTATTCACCCGGCATCAAGATCGTCGTCTTGTCGGGTCAGAGCGACGAAACCAACGCTCGTCACGCTCGCACGCTGGGCGCAGTCGACTTTGTCGCCAAGCCTTGCGATGCCGAGAAATTAAAGGAAATGCTCAAGCACGTGTTCGACGTGCGCGATGCTGAGCTTGGTGCCGCAACCACTGTTGGACTGCTCGGCAGGAGTTTGCTGGTTGAAAAGTTGCGCCAGCAGATCGGGCAGTTTGCCGACGCGCCGTTTTCGGTGCTGATTGAAGGCGAATCGGGCAGCGGCAAGGAATTGGTGGCAAGGTCCCTGCATGCCCGAAGCCGCCGTGCGGCTCGGAACTTTCTAGCGTTGAATTGCGCCGCGATTTCGCCGACGCTAGTAGAACCGACGCTGTTCGGATACGCCAAAGGTTCTTTCACGGGGGCGACCACATCTCGAAATGGCTATTTCGAGGATGCGAAAGATTCCACACTCTTCCTCGATGAGATCGGGGAGCTGCCACTGGAACTGCAGGCTAAACTGCTGCGAGTGCTCGAAAACGGCGAATTTCAACGCGTGGGCGAAACCCAGAGCCGCGTGTCAAACGCGCGCGTGGTCGCCGCCACTAACCGCGAAATGCGCGCGGAAATCAGGGCCGGACGGTTTCGCGCGGACCTCTATCACAGGCTTTCGGTCTTTACGATCAGCGTGCCGGCGTTGCGCGATATGGGTGACGACAAATGTGTCCTTCTCGATCATTACCGCGGGTTTTACGCGAGGCAAGGGAAGGTTGTGCCAGTCGACCTCGACCGGGATGCGATGGATCTCTGGCTTGACTACAGCTTCCCGGGGAATGTCCGTGAGCTGAGAAATATCGTGATCCGACTCACGGCAAAATACGCGGGACAGACGATCAGCGCGGAGCTGTTGCAGCCCGAGCTTGATTTGGAAAGCATGGATTTCGAACTGCCAGGATTGCCAAGAGGACACGACTTTAAGGCGCTGCTTGAGGCCGCAAAACGCCATATTCAAGCACAGAAGGACTTTAACCTGGACTTTACTCTGCGGGACTGGGAGCGCGGTTATGTCGAGGCCGCGCTGGAGATTACTAAGGGCAATCTTACCCAAGCCGCCAAGCTCCTCGGGGTCCACCGCACCACGCTCTATAGCAGAATGCAGAACTACACGAACCAAGTTGGACCGGATAGAACATTGGATGCAACATCAAAATGATGAGTGATTTACGCACAAAGTCTTTGCCCGAGGATACATTGTGCCTGGTGTAATAACTTGGGGCAGCGCAAGATTACCAATGGAGCACCGTTTCCGTGATCAGAACTGTAAAAGTGCCTCGGTAATCTCTAAGCGTGCACACGGAATAGGAACCCGCAATTTCACACTGGAGCCTTCGATATGGACGATAGCCGCGAAACCAACACGAATGGTGGGGGGAAAAAATGGAATAACCTTACACCGGTCGACATCGCTGTCGGATTGGTGGTAGTAGGTCTCATGCTAGGAGTTGTCTTGAAGTGGCTTCAATGGACCGGTGGTTAACGTAATTAGTGCGCTAATCTAGCGACCAAGCTGCTAATAAAAGTGAAGCGCTGCCTCTCGCCTTGGATTCTACAGCGACAGAAATATGCGAATCGCGGGCGCAATAAAATCTCTTCTCCAATGTCCGACCGCCGCAACAAGCGCCGTAGCCACTCGTAGAGTGTACAAATATGAGCCCGCTACGGAAAAACCGCCATCATCGCCTAAGCGAAAATACGTCAGCTGGCACAACGCCCGATACCGACCAAACGACAGTATCGACGACGCCTAAGCTGAGACACGACGCCATATTTCTGAAAGGCCTTTATTTATCGACCGATCATCACGCAGGCTTCGCGCAAGCGCACGTAGTCGGTCTTTTTGTGATTGCCGAGCACAGCCATGACGCAAAGGGCCACCGTTGAGGTCAAGCGCTATTTAGAACCCGTAGTTCCTCGTTTTCTGGCGAACTGTCAAAAGCGGATCGATAGCATGAGGACCGCCTTGCAGGAACACGATCTTATTCAGGTGCGGGTTGCCGGCCATCATCTGAAGGGCGCGGGCGGCGGGTATGGTTTTCCAGTTATCACGGAGTTCGGCGCACGCATCGAAAAGGCGGCTGCAGAAGGGGACGATGGCTCTATCGCGCTTTGCCTCGATGAATTCGCTACGTACCTCAGCAGCATTGAGGTTGTATTTGTTTGAGCAAATCACATCCCCGACGGCGGCACGAGTTCGTGTATTAAAAGTGACTGGAATGGGCATGAAGGCAGCCGACAGTATCGTGACGAAATCGCCATCAACCCCTTGCATCAGTGTGGCCGTTTTCGGTCACCTTGGGGTAATCTGCTACCTTGCTAGGGTTACCTCCTAACTCGAAATTATTGTGCAAAATATGGCACCTCAGGCCATTGCTGGGACGGACAACAGAAGCCCCCGCACCGAGCGGGAAACGCTACAGGCGCGCCTGAATTCGCTGCAAAGTGGAACTGGCTATGCCATCCTTGCAAATCTCGCAGCCACCGTGGTGGCGGTTGGCAGCCTCTGGGGTATCGCGAATGCCGCTCACCTTGCGGGTTGGCTGGCGTTTATGTTCCTTGCTTTAGCGACACGCTTTGTTCTACACCGGGCCTACGCTCGCGAACCGCTTTCTCTAAGTGAGAACCCCCATTGGCGTGTGCTCGTAACGGTAAGTGCGACTAGCATTGGTTTTGGATGGGGCTGGTTTGGGTTGATTCTTTTTCCTCTACTGCAAGGTGATCATAGACTTGTTCTCGTGCTGCTAGTACTTGTTTTGGTCACCGGCCACTTGATTGCTCCATTCCGCGCTACGGCCGGCGCGTTTCTTGTGCTGGCTGGTCTCCCTTTGCTGGCACAGCTTTTCGTCCGCGGAGACCCTTCCGCACCTGTCACGAGTGCGCTTCTGCTAATCCTTCTTAGCGTGCAATGGGGAACGATGGAAATCTTGCTCGCCGAGATTACTAAGAACATTCGATTGCGTCGTCAACAAGAATGGTCGGATCTCGAACGGGCAGAGTACATGCGAGGCGTCGAAAACGCGAACCGACTTCTTGCACAAGTGCTTAGCGAACGAGAGTTGGCGGAATCGGAGCTCAAGATCGCCAAGCAGGCCGCTGAAGAAGCCAATCGCGCCAAGGGTGAATTCCTCGCTTATACCAGCCACGAAATTAGAACGCCTCTGAATGCTGTTATCGGTCTCACTAGAGTACTGCTCGAGACACGACTGACAGAGGAACAGCGGGACTATCTGCGCCGAGTGCGGAATGCAGGGGAGCGGCTGCTATCGCTGATCAATGGTCTACTCGATATGTCGAAAATTGAGGCCGGGAAACTCGAGATTGAAAATCGCGATTTTCGCCTGCGAGAAATATTGGATGAAGTGGTTCAAGAGCAGATCGTGATGGCGCAAGAGAAAGGTATCAGTCTTGATCTGGAGGTCCAGGACGACGTGCCGAACTTCTTGGTAGGTGATTCTCTCCGAGTGGGGCAGATCCTCCGCAATTTAGTGAGCAACGCCATAAAGTTTACAGTTAAGGGCGGGGTCACTGTCATCGTGACGCTTAGCCGTTGTGACGGGCAAAGGGCCCATATTCTTTTCACGGTGATCGATACGGGCCTGGGTATCCCGGCCGAAAAACAGAATTCGCTGTTTCAGCGCTACCGCCAGGCGGATATCGCCACGAGCAGGACGTTCGGTGGTACTGGCCTAGGACTGGCGATTTCGAAGTCCCTCTGCGAATTGATGTCGGGCACGATCAGCCTGCGTAGTGACCCAAACAAGGGGAGCGAGTTCTTTTTCGAGCTGCCGTTCGAAATGCGGCTGCCTGGTCTAGCCGATAATCGCGTACATGAACGAGACGTGTCGCAATCCCGGAGGCAACTCAAAGTCTTGGTGGCCGAGGACAATGAAGATAACCAGTTACTGATTGAGTTGCTGCTTAATCGTTGGGGTGCCCAAATCACTATTGTAGAAAACGGTCAGCTCGCTGTCGGGGAGACCGGTGTAAATCAATTCGATCTTGTGCTTATGGACCTGGAGATGCCGGTCATGGACGGCTTCCAAGCAGTGGCAGCCATTCGCGAGAATGAGCGCCGGGAAGGCGGACATGTTCCTATTGTCGCGCTATCGGCACACGCTCTAGTCGGCTATCGCGAGAGGTGCTTGGCCGCAGGCATGGATGACTACCTTACCAAGCCCATAGATGCGGATGCACTTTACGCGCTGTTGGAGGACTTCGCCGAAGCGCAAGGCCAGGTTACATCCATACCCGCAGAGTCGCCGCAATGAATGAGAAAGTCGATATCACCCAGCTTACGTTGGGGATGTTCATTGCAGAACTTGACCGGCCGTGGATTGACACGCCCTTTCAACTACAGGGATTTATCATCGAGTCGCAAGAGCAGATTGAGCGTCTGCAGCAGCTTTGCAAGTTCGTCTATATCGATCGCCAACGGTCTCTCGGCGCAGCGTATCGGAGCCCAGAAGCGGGCGTCACCGAAAGACAACGTCGCGGCCCTCTGCAATCTCAAGGTGCGAATACATTGGGACCTGCTAAAGAGCCACTCAACACAGGATTGCTGGCATCTCTTAAAGCGATTTGGCACGCGGCCTTTGGAAGCAGTCCTCTTACTCGAGAAAGCGCCCGCATGGGAAGTGGCGACCAACGTGCGATCAGTGGAGCCCCTGCCAGCGGAATATCCATTGATTATGTCCGTCCGGACGGTCGAGAGCATCGGGGAATCACGGACGCGGAAATGCGGCATCTGGTTGGTGCACCATTGAACCGAGGATCGGGACTCTTCACAGAAGCGGGCTTTTACTTTCTTGCCCGTTTGACTAGCTTCTTCTCCTTACGCACCCGAATAAACAGCAGTGTAGCAGTGCCGGAAGCCGACTCCTCTGATCCTCGCAACGAGCCGGCGGTATATTCGGATCAAACAACATTTGAAAAAGAGCTTCCCAAGGCGGCAGAGGCACAGAAGAGAAGCGAAGACGCGATCTCCGCAATTATCCAAGACATTCGGGATAACAAGCCTCCCTCCCTTGAAACGGCGGAGGACGCCGTAGCATGGATGATGGAGTCGATCATACGCAATCCGGATAGCCTTTCATGGCTGGTACGCCTGAAAAGTCACGACCATCACACCTACGATCACTCTCTCAACGTATCAGTTTACTTGCTCAATTTTGGCCGGCATCTGGGCCTGCCAAAGATCGTGCTCCAACTGCTAGGCACAGCAGGTCTCCTGCAGGACTTGGGCAAGGTAAAGGTTCCACCGGAACTATTGGAAAAGCGTATTGCATTGACCGTGCCAGAATGTGAAATGCTCAAGGCACACGTGAACGATAGTGTTGAGATTCTCCAAGGTTCGCGCAATGTTTCGCCGACGCTGCTGGAAATCGTGGCGCAGCACCACGAACGATACGATGGTAGCGGTTATCCTAGGGGCTTGAAAGGAGATCAAATCAGCATGTTGGGCGCGATGGCCGGCATTGTTGATACCTTTGTGGGGATGACAAGCAACCGTCCCTACGGCGATCCGATCTCGCCGACGGCAGCTTTGCAGATGTTGTACCAGTGGCGCGGCCAACTATTTGGCGCGGAAATTGTGCAGGAGTTCATCAAGTGCGTCGGCATATTTCCGGTGGGTAGTCTGGTCGAGCTTAACACTGGAGACGCAGCTATAGTCGTGGCGCACAACCGAACGCACCGCCGCTTCCCGCGGATCATGCTAATCATGGATTCAATGAAGAGGCCCTACGTCAAGCCAATAATGCTCGACTTAAGTCTTGTGCCCGCCACACCCGGCGGTGACCCGTATCGCATCGTTCGTAGTTTGAGCAGCGACGCTGATGGAGTCGATCTATCCGTTGTGCCCTTTACTGAAGGGCTGCTCACATCCTCATAGCACGCTCCGGGGTAGAGCCCGGCTACGAATTTGAATTCCCGACCGCATTAATGCGTTGATCGGCATTTCGGTGGTTTCGGCGTAGACGCCGATCTAAATTTTCTGCTTCACCGCAAGGCGCTTTCCCGCCACCCGGCGCAATTAGCCCAATAACACCCTCTCGTTACACTCGACTCTGCGCTGGTCGCTAGCGGCCTCAGAGCGAACGATTTAGTTAGTGGTTTGTTTTCTTTCCTTGGAGATCAGTTACTTTGGATGCCAATGATGTCGACTTCGCAAGAGAGGTCTTCGCTGATTTTGTGGTCGCATGGACGTACAAACATTCACGGCTCCCCAAGGGGTCGGAGACTCACAGGCTCGCTGACATGGCTCTCAAGATGGCACAGTCGTTCAATCTGGCCAGCAAGCAGGCCCAGCTCATTCAGAATCGTGCTCACGCTTCGGCGCAACTCGAACCGCAATCAGCAGACCGTGCAGTCACGCTCGCGCAATTAGTGCGGGATTGGGGAACTAGGATCGTGGCTCGCGCTGCAGGGCGGAATGGGCGCGACCTCGTCAGTCGATTGAACCGCTATGTGTCCCCGCATCTCGGCAACCGCCCGGCCTCTGATCTCTTGCCAGTGGAAATTCTGTCCGTGCTTCGAGGTATTGAGGGGAAGGGTTTCCCACCCTTGGCGTATCAGATATTGCGTGATCTTCGCGCTATGTACCGATATGCGATCGTTGCTGGTCTGTGCAACAAGGATCCCACGTCGAGCCTCGGCAGCTACATTCGCAAGCCGAGAAGCCGGAGTGGCCCCGGCATATTTCACCCAGACTCGCTGGGTGAGCTACTCGTAGCGATTCGCGCCTACAGAGGAAGGAATCGTTCAACTGCGAATTGCATGTTTCGCCTTGCGCCGATGCTCTTCCTTCGCCCTGTAGAACTGCGAGAGCTCGAATGGCGAGAGGCCGACCTCGATGCAGCAACCTTAGCGATTTCTGCGGAGCGAATGAAATCTCGCCGTGTGCACATTGTCCCACTGCCGAGACAAGCGGTCCTACTCTTGCGCGATGTTCACAAAATCACCGGTGGCTTACGCTTTGTCTTCAATGGTGGACGTGGATGTGATCAACCCCCAACCTTTAGCGCCTTCTTTCAAATGCTTCGGCGCATTGGATATGCCAAGGCCGTTACTCCGCAAGGATTCCGCGCAATGGCGTCCACATGGTTGAATGAGCAAGGCTGGCGCGCAGACGCGATCGAAAAGCAGCTTTCACACGTTGGTGGAGGAGGCCACCTCACGCGCCGGACTTACAACCGAGCCGAATACTTATACGAGCGGAGAAAAATGATGCAGGCGTGGGCCGACTATCTGGACGTTTTGGAGTTGAGAGCCAGGCGTTCTCTCGGAAGCACCGGGCTACTGCCTGGCTAGGTTAAACGGCACGGTGCACCTATGCTGCCATACGATACCGAAAGACACGCTAAAGGCATCTTTGCAAGACTTGTTGTTGGGTGGCTGAAGGACAAAGGAGGGAGTCCAAGTGAGGCAGAGGCAAACGCTCTCGCGGTTGCGGCCATACGCATTGCGCAGGACTTCTCCCACGTTGCCGATCGGCTTTCTCTGCCACATTCGGGGACCGGTCTACCCCATATCTGTAAGGTTCTCACGTTTGAGCAGCTAGTTCACGAGTGGCAGCGCCACGCGCTAAAGTTATGGGAAAAAAAGGAGCGTAATAAAGTATTAAGCCGTTTCCAGCGGTATCTATTTCCAACGCTGGCTGGCCGACCTGCAGCACAAATTGCTTCGACTGAAATCTTGTCAGCGTTGCGCAGCGTAGAGGATGCCGGTTTTCTGCCATTGGCACACCTAATATTGCGGGAGATAAGAAGCCTCTACCGGTTTGCTATCGCTTCCGGATATGCGAACCACAACCCCGCGGCGGAGATTCAGAGTGCCCTATATCGCTGGCATCCAAGACGACGAGCTACCATCCTTGTACCGGCTCGAATCGCAGAGCTTCTGCAAGCGATTGATACGTATCAAGGGCATACGAGCGCCAAGTACATGTTGCAAATCATGCCTTTCGTCTTTGTCCGGCCCAGCGAGCTTCGAGAGGCCGAATGGGCTGAGATTGATTTCAAGACGGCCGAGTGGCGCATCCCCGCTCGCCGAATGAAAGGTAGACGACCCCACATCGTGCCTCTTTCGAAACAGGCGAGAAAACTATTTCGTGAGGTACATCGAATGACAGGTAGCGGACGCTTTGTTTTTGCAGGAAGGAATTCCGCTGACAGAGTGATTTCGGAGGCTCAATTCAAGGCTATGCTACGTATCATAGGGTTTAAGGGCGAGATGACCCCAAGTGGGTTTAGAAGCATGGCAGCGACACTCCTTAGCGAGCATGGCTGGAACCCGGACGCAATTGAACGCCAACTTTCACATGCGGACCCACGTTCAATGCCTCGGACCTACAACTTTGCTGAGTACCTTCCCGAGCGGCGAAGAATGATGCAATGGTGGGCAGACTACCTCGATAAGTTGGCCGGACGTAGAGGTTTTCCCGTCGGTAGATAAGATCAAAGGCCTGTAGTCCGTGATGCGAGGTACTTTAGATAACCTCCTCGCGCTCTAGTACGCGTCGCACTTCCTCGAAAGAGGGGCGCAAATCTCCTTTGGGGAATCGGATCTGTGTCAGCCCCGTAATGTTGGAAAAATCTGAACAGCCCTCCTCGAGCATTACTATTGCACGCCGTGTGCCAAGTTTCCCTTGGAACAACCCTGATTCATGAATGACATTCGGCCGGCCGTAGACCAAACCGTCAGCGTGCTGTTCCTCCGCGGTCATAACGACGAATGCAAGGCCAGCCTGGTCGAGCATAGCTTGGAGCCTTTCGGTGGTCGACACGCCCGCGGTCGGCTCAACATTAAACTCGTCACACGGAAGGTCAAACCTTTCCCGAAGGAAGTCCTTAAGCTGCAGCCAAACAAGAGACCGTCCGTGTCCAATGAATATCTTATTGCCCAGGAGGCGCGATCTGGTGAGTGCAGGAACAGCCTCGAGCGCTTTGATTAAATGTTGTGCTTGTTCGACTCGTCTCGCGAGTTCCGCACGAGGATCAGCTGTTCGGTCAAGGCCTCGTGTACCACGTGGCGGAATTTCCGCAAGTAACGAGGAGTCCTTTCCGTAAATCTTCTCTAAGTGGAAGCGTATTGCACCATTAAACATTACCAGAGCACCGAAAGGGACCTCACCTTTTTGGAGAAGGGTTTCCGCGAAGCGTAGGCGTTCTCGGAGCATTTCAATGATCGAGGTCGCTTCGGTATGAGATTGATCTGTCATATTCTCATGATTGGGAGCAAGGAATCTGGAAACCGTTGTAGCCGACGCACTGTGGCTATATGGCTATTTCCCTCTAGAACGCCGCCTAGAAAATACAGCGAGCCGTTGTGGTAGACCAGCCACTCCCAAGCCAATATTGCGCCATGCAGATGCACCACCCCGAAGCGTCGTAACCACAAAGGCAGAGCTTCGTGTCGTAACTGGTCGCCACACCCAGGCACCCATACTGTCAACCGCTGTATCGAATGCTGCGAATTCCGGCGAAGCCGGGCCAGCATTCCGGTCCAAGCGGGCCGGCGTTCCGGAACATGCCGGGCCGGGGTGTGACGCGGTATCGAGACTATCGGGGAGAAGCATGCTTTCGTCAACGCTCTTTCGGTCGTGAGGGTGAGGCGTTCTTGAGCGCCGAGGGGCGCGATGCCGAAGTCGTCGATCACGATGAGATCGGCCTTGGCGAGCTGGCGATACAGCGCCGAGCGCCTCTGCAGGGCGCCGTAGCGGGCGAGTTCCTCGATGAGGCGGGGCAGACGGTAGCAGCGCACGGAGAAGTCGGCACGGCAGGCGGCATGGGCAAGAGCCGAAGCGATGTAGCTCTTGCCCACGCCGGTGCCCTTGCGGCGCTTTCCAGGAGACTTACCCGGCCCAATAATTCTCACGCGGTGGCCAAGGTCTCGAAGCTGCGCGGAATGGATTCGTGCTTCCTTGATTGTCGCGAAAGACCAGACCTCAGTCTTCCCGCCGAGCACCTCCCGCGAGTCTGCGGGGCCGAAGTCGCAGACCAGGAAGCGCGCTCCCCCCGATCCTCGCTCACTTGTCTCGCCCACTGGACTACGTGCGGGTATTACTGTTACCCGCACATTCGCTGCCGCGTCGCGGGGTGAGCGGTTCGTGTCGCTTCTGAGCAGCTTTTTGGGCAAGTTCAGAGGGTAACCTATTCGCGCTCTTGATCGGGGGCGGGATACCAACGATGGACGGAGCTATGTCACCGTGCTCCCAACCCTTGGGAAACCAAAACTCCGGAAGTGGGATCTTAGAGCGCTCACACCAATCCCGGAACTGGAGTCGTTCGATAACGATAAATTTCAGAAGCTTTTTATTGCAACGCCCATGATTGATGCAATCGTGAAAGGCATCCAAGTGCGTGCGAATAAAACATTCACGGGGGATATCTGAATTCCGAGGGCGTTTTTCTGTGATGATGTTAAACGCCACCAAGCGCAGGCTTAGAATCGCGTCCATCATCAATCGCATTGAATCCTTGACCTCCAGAGGCACGCCAGCAAGGCGGAATTTGTCGGGGTCGTGGTTGTTCCACCGATGCGCAATCTCCCAAAGGGTGAGGTCGTCATTAACAAGGAGCATCGACCTGACTTCTCCCAATCCGCCTGTACTCGACGCCAGCATTATAAATGCGGATCGGCTACCACGACTCGAAACAGAGAATACCTAGACCCCAACTGGATAGCCGCTCAATCTCCTAGACGATCCTGAGCAGCTTTTTCCCGCCCCGCCGCCTCCATCTTCCGGCTGGTTACACATTCGCCTACTTTGTGGCACTCTGTATCCGTAGGCCTCCGCGTTCGCCGCCGCGGGATGCACGTGTAGATTTGCCCATGCCCACAGAATTAGCTATTGTTGCAGCCCATGGCACGCCCCAAACATCGACTACAAGCTATTCGCGCAGCTGATGCTCACACCACGGCTCTCCGCGACCTGTTCGCTGGTGAGGAGATTGACCGGGCATATATCGGGGTGGCTTTCGCCAGGACTGCAGGTGTTCAATTGATCGCGCAAGTCCTTACGGACCTCGGTAACCGCGTAAAGGTATTCGTCGGTATCCGTAATGACATAACTTCCGCCCAAGCCTTACTGAAGTTGCGAAGTCTTGGAGTCGATCTCTATGTAGTGGATACCGGGCGCGCAACAGAGATTTTCCATCCAAAGATTTACGCTGCCATCAGGCAAGACAACGCGACAATTTTAGTTGGCAGTCCCAACCTCACCGCTGGCGGACTAGAAGGTAACATTGAGGCCAGCACAAGTTTGGAACTTAATCTTGCTGACGCTCACGACATCGCTTACCTCGAAGATCTGGAAGCTGCCTTCGAGCTGATGCGTACGTCCTATCCGGAGAATGTAGTTCGCATTACTAGAGCCAGGCAAATCCCTGAGCTTTTGAGGCAAGGACGCGTAGCTGACGAGACAATCCGGCGTCTACCGACCACAACTGCTGGTACCGAAGCAAAAGCCGGACGCAGAGAAATGGTACCTCGAATGCAACTGGCGCGTCGAAATCGTGTCCCCCGACCGCAACCCCAAAGACCACGAACGCGTGCCGCTAGCAGTCGGACCGGCTTTGTGCTTGTGTGGGAAAGCGATGAGTTGTCGGAGCGAGATTTGAATATCCCACGCGGCGCAAACACGAATCCGACCGGATCAATGACGCTCCGCAAAGGGCGTACTACAGGCATTGACCATCGACATTATTTCCGAGATGATGTTTTCCGCGGAATTACTTGGACTCCTGATACTACACAGGCAACACGCCATCTAGAAACGGCGACCGCGCGCTTCGACGTAGTAATTAAAGGCGTCAACTATGACTTTCATAACATTGTTCTACGGCACGATACGCGGACAGCCTCGCGAAGTTATCAGCAAAGCAACGCGATGACTCACCTTCGCTGGGGTGATCTACGCCGATTAGTAGCTCGCCGCGACCTCCTGAATTCGACGCTTCGTATTTACAGGCGTGAGGGAATCCCTCCCATCTTCGCTCTCGAGATCGTCTAACCCTCCTTCATGGCTGACCCGATGCCTGCGATCGCGCAAAGCTCGCCAAGCTTCGTGAATTCGCTCTTGCTCAGCACGACTAACGCCAATCGTATCAAGTACGAATCGATCTTGCGCTACGAGTATTTCGCTCATTGGCCGCGACCGCACCATCCCATCTAGGCGTGTAACAGCCGGGCGAATGCCCACCGGCAATGGGACAAGAAGACGTTCAATCTCCGAGGGTACAAGTTCCAATACGCCTCCGCCATAATGACGGCCTTCTAGCTCCGCACTAAGAGCGGTCAATGAATTGAGGAAGCAAAATACAAGCTTGGCCGCTCCGCACCCCTTTGTACGAATTCTGTATGCAGTGTCGGTCGTGTACGCACCGAGTACGTTCTGTATAAGCCTAGGAGCATTATGGCAGCGCTTGAGCATTCCGACTTCCGTGGCATATACAGACGGCACTTCAAACCATGGGCTGCGCATACGGCACTTAAACCGTTTATGGAGACCTTCTTGTTCCCCGAGCCGAACGTATGACTTTATTTGTGCTGGCAGCTCCTTGTTCTCTAATCCGGCAAACCACAAGAAGTTTGTAGGCAATCCACGATCTGCATTCTCCTCGTGCTGCCTTTGATCATAGATAACCCCGGGACAGTGTTCGCTTCTGCCGAACATAGGATGTGCCCACTTACATAGCCCGTAGTGAGCTACAACGCTGTTGGGTACGAGAAAGAACTTATTGGCTCCGGTAACGATCCCCACATCCACATCCGCGACTTGCGCGAATGACTTGACATCTTTGTTTGCAGACAGACTGTCATAAAGAGTCCGTGCTGACTCCGGCATCAACGCCCGCGTCCACTTACCTTCGACCGTCTTTCCATTGACAAATCTTGCCGATTCGAATCGAGACTGAGGATCCTCAGACAAGAAACCCGTACCCGACACCCGCTGAATCGCGAGGCCAACTCCACGCCCCTGCGGCTGCGTCTTCTTCTCCACCATTAACATTACGGCGCCTTGCAATGTTCCTTTGAACCATATCTCTTCCGGATCAATGATTAGCAGCCGCTTACAGGTAATGCCCAGGAAGGTCCTCAATGCCTGCGCGTGCATGACATGAATCACTTCAGCTGGTAGCACCATGCCCAAACGTCCGCCAGGGCGGAGGAGTCCCATGGACGCGACCACGAACGGCACCCACGCATTCGTGTGTTTAGTGAACGGAAGATGGAACGCTTTGAATATCGTCTCCGCCCTTTGCTGATATTCCGCTGGCAGATACTGGTAACGAATAAACGGAGGATTTCCGATTACAGCATCGTATTGTTGCGCTCGACTGATAGCGCTAAGACTCCAGCCAAGGAAGTCCTCATTAAGAACGCTCACTCGCACGCCTGCCAATTTTCGCGAACGATCCCGAGTCTTTGCCGCTTCCTCGTCAAGTAACTCTATAGCCGTAAGATCGATTACTCTCCCGGCCGCACGCTCCATGGACAGGGCAGACACGAATTCTCCATCACCGCAACTAGGCTCCAATACTGATTTGGCTCCTGAGGAGCATATCCAGCGCGCCAGATACCGAGCAATGAACTCCGGGGTGTAATAGCCCCCGCGCAATTTCTCTTTCGATTCGTTTACAATAAAATTCATTTGCGCCTTTGACGTTTTTCTAAAGCGGGCTCTTCGAAAAGGCTCCGCTGTGTTCGCGAATTAATGAACGCCTGCGCGTTTGCGAGAAACCAGTCTTTAAGGGTGCGTTCTTCTGCACTTAGAGCTTTGTAAAGCTCTCGCTTGAGCTCAGGATCAATTTCTAGAACAACTCGCCCGGACATTCCTCTCGGCATGAGCTGACCCCTCATGTCACATTACATATGTAATATAGTGCCCTCTTCGCGTTCCCCGGTCAACCAGCTCGGGCACGATCCGATGGATAATGGTGAGGGCTGATGCTTGAACGGCACAGAAGGCTACCTAGCTGGAACCATTTATGGACGAGGACGTTAAACCCAAAAGAACGCAGGCTTACATCGACGCCGAGGCAACGGTCCCACCTGCCCTGCGGGATACCTTCGAACAGTTGATGGCCGAATATCAATTTGCCGCACTAAAACATCACCGCAGGCCGTTCTGTTCCCCGAAGGTAATTGCAGAACTCGTGCGAATGGGCTGGACTAGCCCGCCTGTGCCGTAATTGTGACGCGATAGACCTGTGTAGCTATGATTGTGCCGTGAGTGACATTGAGTTGTGAATTGGCAAGCGTTGCAAGCGATTGATTTAACACGTGCCGTATTCGACGGCTCGGACTTTTAATCCGTTGGTCGGCAATTCCGCTCTTATCAGCCTTGCAGCAGTTTCATCTCCGCGGCGGCGAGGTCGTCCTCCGCCCCCAGCAACACTAAAACGTCGCTCTCCTCGATGCGGGTTTCCGCATCCGGGGTCACC
>Ga0326597_10006388_pt1 | contig 16164 bp, 14 predicted proteins | sample RVTome_12_FD_203789 | JGI IMG/M metagenome (GOLD analysis project Ga0326597, IMG submission 203789) | Soil microbial communities from uranium-contaminated site in the Upper Colorado River Basin, Wyoming, United States - RVT100D185 | ecosystem: Environmental > Terrestrial > Soil > Contaminated >...
GGAATCTACTCAAAAAAGCGGCGGATGTCATCACCTGCGGGGGAATAATCCGACAATGAAAATAGAAACAGGTAGTGACTTCCTAGTGTGGTGGCTCAGGAGTTCGTTACATAATTCAATCGTCATTCCGGGCAACCCCGGATCACAGTCCGGGGTAGCGCGACCCGGAATCCAGGTTTTTGTAAGGGCGGGTTTGAAACCCGCCCCTACTGGATGCCCGCCCTTCGGCTTTGCTCAGGACATGCTTTCGCAGGCAAGACGGAGGAGAGACCACCGACTTCTTTTGCGAACTTCTGACACAGGACACTACGGGACCCAATCGGCAATGAAGATGTTGAACTCCCGCGGCTCCTTGGCGTTTCTAGTGGAGGCGAAGACCAGTTTCTTGCCGTCCCGCGAAAACATCGGGAAACTGTCGAAGCGGGCGCCGTGAGTAATTTGTTGCATGCCAGTCCCATCGACGTTGATCAAATAAAGGGAAAAGCTCCGCCGTTCGGGGTCGTGCAAGTTTGAGGAAAAGATAATCTGCCGGTTGTTGGGGTGCAGGAAGGGCGCCCAATTGGCCGCGCCGTTGTTGGTCAATTGCCGTTTGTTGGACCCATCGGCGGACATCACGTAGATTTCCGCGCGCGTCGGCTTGATCAGGTTTTGCTTGAGGAGGGATTCGTATTCCTTCAGCTCGTCTTTGGTCTTCGGATGGTAAGCGCGATAGACGACGGTTTTACCGTCCCAGGAGAAAAAAGGCCCGCCGTCGTATCCTTTCTCAGTCGTCAGTCGCTTTGTCCCACTGCCGTCAGCGTTCATCGTGTAGATGTCCAGATCGCCGCCGCGCATGGAAGTAAAAACAATTTTCTTGCCGTCGGAAGAAATGGTTCCCTCGGCATCGTAGCCGGGATTCTTGGTCAAGCGCTTGAGGCCGGAGCCGTCGAGATTGGCGCTGAAGATTTCATAAGACGGATAGATCGGCCAGACGTAGCCCTGACTGCGATCCGGCGCCGGGGGGCAGCGGTCGCCCGCCAGATGGGTGGAAGCATAGATAAACCGTTTGCCGTCGGGAAAGAAAAATCCACAGGTCGTCCGGCCCTTCCCGCTGTTTAGAAGCTTCACGTCGCTGCCGTCGACGTTCATGCTGAAAATCTGATCGCACGCATACGGCTGCCGCGTCGATTGGAAGATAATTTTTGTGCCGTCGAATGAAAAGTAAGCTTCAGCGTTCTGCCCGCCGAAGGTGAGCTGTTTTAAGTTTTGCAGATGCCTCTCTGGGGTCTCTGCGGGCTTAAGCGAAAGCGGGTCTTGGGCTAGAGCCAAGACTGATATGAAGGAACCGACGGCGATCAGAAGCCTGTCGAGAATCGGCCATCGGAGTGAATGTTTCATTTTAGTGGAATGGAAATCCTCTCTAACCGAAATTTGGGAGACGATACGAATTATATTTGCTCTCAAACTTTTATCAAACACTTTGCGTTTGCCACCGCTCCGATATAGCTCATCAGGCTCTCCCCGGTTTGCCCGCGGCTGGTTTTCCGGCGCTGATTTACCCGCAGACGGGAAACTTGAACGGATAGTTGTGCAGCGGCTCGCCGCCTTCGGGCTTGACGATGACGGCGGCGCCCAATTGTAGCCCGGCTTTGAAGTCTTTCGTGATCGGATTCGGCTGGATCACGTGAACCATGTTTTCCTGTAAGGTCCAAGGTTCCACCGGATGTGCGGCACTGCGCGTGCCGAGCTCGGGAGATTTACCCGCTTCGCCGTGGAAGACGCTGTCGTAGCTAGTGAAGCCGTTGTCTTCGATGACGGAGGACGCCGCGATGATCTGTTCGCTGGTGGTGCCGGGCTTGCAGATTTTCCGGATGCTCTCGTAGCACTGAAGCGCGGCGTCGAACAGTTTTCGATAAGTCGGCGTAGGCTCTTTGCCGATGGCGAAGGGGCGATGGATCTGCGTGGAGTAGCCCCAGTAGCTCACGGTCAATTCCGTGATGACGACGCTGCCGACTTCAAGAACCCTCGGCGTTTGCCGCTGCCAGGGGACGAAGCGGTCGGGCTTGTCCATGTTGGTCGACGCGATGAAGTGAATGCCCGGGTCGCCGCCGTTCTTGATATAAGCGCCGTAGACGATTGACAATATGTCTTGCTCCGTCAGGCCGGGCCTCAAGTGTTCCTCAAGAGCTTCGCATGCGAGGTCGGTGAGGTAGCCGCTTCGGCGCAGGTAGGTCAGCTCCTCTTCGCTCCTCACTCTGCGAACGCGGCCGAATTGCGGTCCGAATTCGACCAACTCGGCGTCAGGAAAGAGCCGCTGAAGCTCGATGACATGGCCATAAGCCATGCCGCGCATGCTGACAAGGCCGATTCGGCTTTTGGTAAAACCGCGGCGGCGAATTTCTTCCGCCAACGTCGGTAATGGCGCCGGCCCATACCAGCGCACGTCATTAGTGATCGCCTGCGCCTTGGCGCAGGGCTGGTGATTGAAGAAGTGGATGAAAACCGTCGCTTCCCCTTCGCGCGGGAAAAGCAGCCAGCATGGAGATTGGGCGAGATAGTTGGAGAGATAGTGAACCTCGGAGGAGCCGCGGGCGCCGGAGATCAAGATCGCTTCGAGGTTCTCTTTCTGCATCGCTGCGCGAATCGCGCGATAACGCCGCGCGTATTCCCCGTCGGAGAAGCGCGGGAAGAGTTCTTCACCCGTGAGTCCGGTTCCAGAATTCATGATCGTATCCTCGATCGGGCCGATTTGTATCGCATACAGCAGGTAGGGTGCGCTATGCGCACCAAACGGCGCGTGGAACGCACCCTACGCTTACAGCAGCAGGGAAAATCAACTGAAACAGTATCATTCAATTACCGCCTCAATCCACACCTCGGCGTTGTAGTCCGGCTCGCCGGAGACCGGATCGGCGCGGCGCGGGATGAGCACGTTGGCTTCCGGCCAATAGGCTTGCACCGTGCCGGATTTGACCGGCGCGAGTTGGATCGTTCCGTTCATCGCGCCCGTGTCGGAGCGCACGGTGACGCGCGCGCCGTCTTGCAGGCCGAGCCGTTCGGCGTCTTCGGGAGCGATGAAGATCGCCTGCCGGCTCGTGCTCCCCATCAGCCGGTCCTTGGCGCCGAAGGTCATGCTGTTGAACTGTTTGCCGCGCCGCGTGGCGAGATAGAACCGGCCCTCGGCAGGACGTCGATCCGGCGGCTCGACGACGCTGAAGCGCGCGCGACCTCCCGGCATGCCGCCGAATTTTCCGTCCTTGAATAGATAAGCGCCGCCCCATTGCAGGTGGTCGCCTTCCTTCTTGAGTTTTTCGATCCCCTGGTAGATTGGCATCACATGAGCCATCTCCTCGCGGATCGTCTGCGTGTCGGTGAAAGGAAAGAGCAGGGAGCCGTTGGGCATCGAGCGGCGGCCGATGACGGTAGGGATTTGCCACTCCGGCAGCGCCTCGCCCACGCGGTGGCCGCGGATTTCCGGCGTAAAGCGAATCCGCCGTTCGGTATTCGTCGTGGTGCCCCCGCTCTGTTGCTCATAGCGCGTCTGGCCCGGCAGAAGCAGCACCGCTTCCGCCGCGTCCAGGAGCATGGAGCTGTTGAGCGCGATGTCTTGATGGATGCGCAGGGGAACCCGCGCCAACGCTGCAGCGACGAACTTGCGGTCGGGCATGATGTCGAGCAAATTGCCGCCGATGGAATAGAGAAATTTCATTTCGCCGCGGTGCGCCGCCTCGATCATCTGCGGCAACCTGAGGCCGGGACTGGAGGGCACCGGATGACGCCAGAAGTTGGAAAAGCGCCGGGCGTTCTCGTCGTCGACGGGAAATCCACCGGGGAATCGGTCCGACTCGGCGCCGCATTCGCCGCCGCCCTGTACGCCGCTGTGGCCGCGGATCGGCATGATGCCGCACTTTTCGCGCCCGAGCATGCCGCCGGCGAGGGCGAGATTGACGATTGCCTTGACGTTGTCCACGCCGAATTCATGCTGCGTGAGGCCCGTGCTATAGACAAACACCGCGCTTTGAGCCGCGGCGTAAATAGCGGCGAAGCGGCGCATCTGCTCTTGAGATAAACCGGAGCACCGCTCCAGCATGTCCCACGATTGTTGCTCCAATGCGGCCTTGAGATCGTCAAAACCGCGGGTATGCTTATCGATGAAATCTCGCTCCAGCCGGTTGCCCTCGATCAGCGCCTTCAACACGCCGTTGATAAATGCGATGTCGCCGCCGACGCGCACCTGAAAAAAATCGTCCATCAGCTTGGTGCCGAAGAGCGCGCTCGAGATCACGGAGGGTACCCAGTAGCGCTCGAGCCCGTATTCGCGCATCGGATTGACGACGACGATGCGCGTGCCCCGCTTCTTGGCGAAGTGCATATATTTGGTGGTCATCGGTTGGTTATTGGCGAGGTCGGAGCCGAAGATGACCAGCAGATCGGTGCCGATGAAGTCGGAAAGCGAGCAGGTCGGCGCGGCTACGCCCAGGGTCGCCTTTAGTCCCGACACGCTTGCGGCGTGGCAGAGGCGGGAGGAGAGATCGACGTTGTTGGTGCCGAGGACGCGGGCGAGCTTTTGAAAGACGTAGTAGACTTCGTTGGTGAGCCCGCGGGAGGTGGCGAAGAAAGCCATCTGGTGCGGCGCTGTGTCGCGGATCGCTTTGCAGGCAAAATCAAATGCCTCCTCCCAACTGATCCGCGTAAAACCGGCGTCGGCTTGGCGGCGAATCATGGGGTAGGGGAGACGCCCGAGCGAGCGGAGCCTTTCCTGATCGAACGATCTCAGCCGGGTCAAGTTGCTCATCGCCGCCATATCGAGGGCGCCGATGGTATTCAAGCGCAGCAATTTAAGACGGGTCATGCAGAGATGAACGCCGTCGAGCACGTTATCACGTAGCCCGTAGGGACCGAGGGAGCAGCCGTCGCACACCCCGTGCTTGAGAATCTTCCACGCGTAGGGGAGGTTGTCCTTGTTCTCCCAGAGCACGCCGAGCATCTCGCGGTAATGGCGCGGCTTGGTTTGGCCCACCAGGCCGAAAGGAACCAGGCGGGAGAGCCAGGTATCGTTGGATTTCAAGTTGGCCATCGGCCGTCAGCGTTTCGCTTCGCGCAACTCTCCGAGGAGGTCATAGAATGCCTCAGGTTCGTTCTTGGAAATCGCCGTCTTGTAAAGCGCGTAGCGGAAGCATGAATTCCACCGCGCCCACTCCTCGCGGGTCACGGCTTGGTTTCTCGCCGCGCTTTTTTCAACGACGGGCTGCGGTATCGGATCCGCATTATCCCAGAGCAGACGATTCACCGGAGCGGTGAGCGTCAACGGCGCGCCGAGGTATTGCCGCGAGAGAAATTCGAGATAAGCGATGAAGGCTTGCTGCTCATCCTCAGTGTCCGTGGGGAAGTGGCATAAGACCTGGCGCTCTTCAAAGCTAAAGGCGAGCCAGTCTTTGAGAGAAAATTTGACCCCGGCCAAGTCGAGCTTCATGCGCACGTGAAGCGGTAATCGGCTCAGGGCCGGGTAGAACTCGGACTCGCAGCGAAAACGGTAAAACATAAACTGTTTGCCTTTTGCCCCCGCGAGCGGCTATTTTCCTTATCTGGAGGGTAAAGGTCAACCGGTAAGCCAAGTGATGAGTCCGGCGCGGCTTCAAAGAGTTCTTTTCGTCGTCGCCTTCTGGGCGGCGGGTTTCGCTGCGGCGCAGGCCCAGCCGCAGCGCGAGATCACGCCAATCAAGGGCGATCTCTACCGTTTTCGCAACGCCGGCCATTTCTCCGTTTTTCTGGTGACGCCTGCGGGGATCATCGTCACCGATCCGATCGATGCCGACGCCGCGCGCTGGCTCAAGGCCGAGCTTGCCCAGCGCTTCGCCAAGCCGGTCAAATATCTTATCTATAGCCACGATCATTCGGATCACATCTCGGGCGGAGAGGTTTTTGCCGATACCGCCGTGGTGATCGCCCATGAAAACGCCAAGGCCGTCATCCTCGGCGAACGTCGTCCCACGGCGGTGCCCGACCTGACGTTCTCGGATCGGCAGGCCGTGGAATTGGGCGGAAAGAAGGTCGAGCTACTCTATTTGGGCAAAAACCATTCGGACAACTCCATCGTCCTGCGCTTCCCCGACGAGCGAGCGCTGTTTGCGGTGGACTTTATCCCGGTGAAGAGCCTGCCGTTCCGGGATTTTCCCGACGCCTACATTGACGAATGGATCGAATCGCTGAGGAAAGCCGAGGCCCTCGACTTCGATATCCTGGCGCCGGGCCACGGGGAGTTGGGACGGAAGGAAGATGTGCGCGCGCTGCGCGCCTACCTCGAAGCGTTGCGCGAGCAGGTGCTCGGACATTTGCGGGACGGCAAGTCGGTGGACGAAATCAAGCAACTGGTGAAGATGGACAAGTACAGCGGCTGGGATAATTATAAGAATTACCTGCCGCTCAACATCGAAGGCATGGCGCGTCATCTGCAGATGCACCGCTTACCGAATTAAACAGGAGGTTTTATGGCAACCGGTTACACCAAGTTTTTTATGCCGCTCAGCAGAGTCAAAGAAAAGGAGTTCTTGTCGCGCCCGATGGGCTGCAGGGGCGTCGGCTTCAGCTTCGTGCGCTACAAACCCGGCGAAGGCGCTGCCTACGTGCACCGTCACAAGGTGCAAGAAGAAGTGTTTATTACGCTACAAGGGTCGGGCACGATCATTCTCGACGGTAAACGGATCGCGATGCCGGAAGGAACGGTCATTCGTGTTTCGCCCAAGGTCTACCGGGCGCTCGGCAACGACTCGAACAAGGACGTGATCTACCTTGTACTAGGCGCCGTGCCGCCGAAAAAATTTCCGCTCGGTGGCCGAACGCTGCTCGGCGACGGCATACCGAACCGGGAAAAAGTGCCGCACTGGAAAAAATGGTAGTGGAGGAGTATTCACCACGAAGGACCCAGCGCGGCTACGCCGCAACCAAAATGAGAAAAGTCGGATTCACCACGAAGTCACGAAGGACACGAACGCTTTCGTAGGATGCGCTTCGCGCACCGGTCGGTCTCGGAATATCTCTCGCAAAGGCGCAAAGGAAAAACATTGTCATTTCGAACGAAGAGAGAAATCTTTCCTGGATCCCTCGCATTTGCTCGGGATGACAGCTCTTGGGCCTGTCGCCTAGCGTCTTGGCGCTCCTTCGACCAGGCTCAGGACATGCTTGGCGGGAGCAATATCCGAATCCGAGAGTTTCCGACTCCCGGGGGAATTGCGAAAGCTGCGCAAATCGTCAACTATAATAGTAGTACGAAGAGCACGAAGTTTAAGAACTAATTTTCCCAACCTTCGTGTCCGGAGCCAGCCCTGAGCCCCGCCGAAGGGTGCGCTTCGTTGTGCAAAAAAATGAGGGGATAGTGCCAGGGTTAGGCCCACAGAAGCCTGAGTATCCTTAAAGAAAGGGAGTTAGATGGACTACCAGCCGATCCCAACCAGCACGCCGCCGGCACCCGTCGAACCGACGGGCTTCTTTACCGGCATCCAGATTCTACCGATCATCGCCGGCGTGGTGGTCGATTACATTGCGACCTACGCCGCAATGTACGCCTACTTTTTCGTCTACGTGGCGAACGAGCTTGGCAAGCGAGGGGAAGTTTCGCCGGAGGTCATCACCGCGTACATGCTATCCGACGAGGGTCTGATCATCGGCTTTGTTATCGGCGGCCTGGGAACCGCGTTGGGCGGATTCGTCGCGGCGCGAAGGGCGGGAACGATCGAAATCAAGCATGGAGCTTTCGTCGGGCTTGGCTCGCTGATGCTTTCGGCGCTTGAACAGGCGATGCAAGAAGAACCCGTCGTCCTCCCGGAATGGTTTACATTCCTATCGGTGCTCTCGATTATTCCGGCGGGCGCGTTGGGCGGTTATGTCGCGGAGATGCTCAAAGGGATTGGGGGAATAGCGCCGGGCGGCGGTTCGCCGCAGCGCACTGGGTAATCGCGACCATGAGCTCGCAGGCGCGCGGAAATTTCTCAGAATTCGTTTTTAGGCGGGCAGTGCCTGAAGACTGCGCGGCCATTCTCCGGTTGCAGTCTGCTAACTACATCGCGAATCTTTCCGACGAAGAACGCAAAGACGGGTTCCTGTCCGCGCAATTTACCCTAGAGCAAACGGCGGCGATGGCCGAAGACCCTGGCACCATGGTCGCCGTCGTCGATAATAGCCTCGCCGGATTTCTTTGCGCGTTTCGCCGGGAGTTCGACACCGGGTCGCCGGTCATCGCCAAGATGCTCGATTCCTACGACCGGGTAACATTCGAAGGCAAGCCATTAAGCTCCTTCAATAGCTACATGTACGGACCGGTCTGCATCGCGCGCGAGCATCGCCGGCGGGGCCTGCTGCGCGGGCTTTACGAGGCTCAGAAAAAGGATCTGGCCGGACGGTTTGAAGTGGGTGTCGCCTTTGTTTCGCGAAGCAATCCGCATTCATTGCAGGCCCATGTCGCCGGGCTTGGCATGATCGAGGTTGGCGATTTTGAACTCAAGGGCAACATTTACGTAATTCTAGCTTTCCGAGTGCCTCCCGTAACCGAACTTAAAAGCCGCTAATCGCTCGATAACGAAAGCTTGCGGATTCGAGTTCACTCTCATAGAATCGGCCTTGCCAATGTGGCGCTTTGGTTTAATGTTCCGAGTTCAAGGTTCAAAGTTCAAGGCGTTGGGTTATCAAAACAGACCTAGTCAACGACAGAATCGGGAGAAACATTATGGCTAAGATCAGACATATCGCTTATCGCGCGGCGGACGTGGACGCGATGGCGAAATTTTTCGTTGATGCCATGGGCATGACCCTGATTCAGAAGCGCAAGAACGACGCCATCGACTTGAGCGATGGATCGGTCAATATCACCGTCCTGCCGCTGCGCGCGGGTACGACGGACGGCGCGCCGACGAAACAGCCGGGCATCGACCATATCGGTTTCACGGCGGAGAACGATCAAGAGCAGTTTCGTATGCTGGAAGCCGCCGGCGCAAAAAAGGCCGGAGCGATCAATCTCGGTACCGCTTACTATGAGGATAAGTTCGTCGGCCCGGAGGACATCATTATCGACGTCGGCCATTGGCAGGGAGCCGCGCCGATCGAGAAATAGATTCGGTCAAGGTTCAAAGTTCAAGGTTTATAGTGGGGAGATGAAAGGGGCTGCGAACCTTCTTCTTGACCGGATCGGCCGTGACGATGTAACGCTGCACCATGCTGGGACGAGCACGGATCGCGCCTGGCGACATAGTCTGCCACGCGTCAACTCGCGGTAACGGACGACACGAACCGTTTCACATATAATACCACCGGCTCCGCCCCGACCGGCACCACAGCGGAGGGCGTTACCGGCTAACTCGAACAGTCGCGGTTAGCCCTATTAGTGAATTGAAACATTTGGAAAGGCTCGACGTCACAAATTGCGGGAAAATCAAAACCTTATCGCCACTCCGAAAATGCAGCAAGTTGAAGGAGTTGTTCTTCACTGAGGACTCCGAGGTTGAAGATGGCGACTTATCGTTTTTCAAGAGCTTGCCTCAGCTTGAGAAAATGTGGTTTCGAGACCGCAAACATTACAGTCACCGTCGTGATGATATCGGATTGCGTCCATGACTTTCAGGGAGAAGTGTCACCTCATTATCCACTCTGCCGGGCGTGCGTCTTTGTATTGAGCGAAGAGACGCAGGCGCATGCGGTCGAGATCGCCACGCTGAAGGCGTTCGTAAAGCTGGGAAAGGGCTCATGACCATGTCGGCGACGACGGCGAGCAGGCGCAGGTCTCATTACGGGGCAACCCAGGGCACGGGGAGATAGAGCGTCGACGAAAAGGACGAAGGCGGGAGGATGAATCAGTAATTGTAGCAGGCTTGAAATTCAATCAAACTCAGCAAAGGCTCTCAGGTTATCAATGAGTCAATATGGGGGCCTGATGCGGCAAGTGAACTGCTACGCTCCAATCATCGATTCGATCAACTCACGAGACGTTTGGAAATAGCGCTTATGGGTACGTCTTAGCGTGTCCTCATCGGCTGCCTCAAGGAGCACCACTTCACACGGCTCATGAGATCGATGTAGGAATAGCTCTCTCTCCAGCCGTTCGTGTTGCGCCTGCGCGCGATCGTGGAACGACTTAAAGTCGCAGAGTTTCCCCTGTTTGCGCTCATATTCGAGTAGGAAAATCATTGGCTTCTATCCATATTATGTATGCTATACTTCTCCGACAAATCTTTCAACATAGCATTCACGTCCGCTCGCATACCAGCTAAATCAGCTTCCATTTTTTCAAAGTAACGCTTAAGACCTTCGTGCTTTTCTATTTCTTCCACAACGCGTGCACCTTCGTCGTATTGCCCTACAATTATCGGCTCGACGTCCTCAATCGTCAGCCCGCTCTCAATGAGGGGATGTAGTTTCACGCATCTAACCTCTTGGGTCTCAATATTGGCGATAAAATCAGCAATCTGAGTCAAAATTCGCTGGATATCTTCCGGTCCGCCTCCATATTTGATCTCCGGATGATAAACGTCCGAAAGCTTTTCGGCAGCGGATGCCCAACTGTGCTGCAAAGATGTACGAACCTGAATTTCCACCGGGCGACGATCAATAGCGACCACAACGTGCGCTGCACGATACCCATGGCTCGGCTGTGCCCTGCGATCCAAAACGTTCGTCCTTGAAAACTTGGTCTTAAGCTCGCCGACTACGCGATCCTGCTCTATTAGATTTTCAACTTCGACTCTACATCCGGCGATGTCCTGCATCCTCGATAATCGGGTTCGTTCTCGCTCCAACTTTGCGACAATAGACTGAGTAGTCTTCTGCGGTCTCCCTCCCGGGTTGAGTCCCATGGAGGTCAATTCATGGAAAACTCTTTGGTACGCCGGCTCGAACGAAACGCGAAATTCGTCCAATTTCCTGAGATCTTCTTCGGTTCCCTGCTTTTTTCGCAGCCGCTCGCCGATTTTATTGAGCTGACTTACGGTTAATACAGCAGCCATATTTCACTATGCCACAGACGCGCCGAGAGGTCTCAGGATAGGTGCCATGACACCCCCCTTGCGAGGAGAAAACAAGGGTTTGCCGTCGCAAGAGAACAGTAGAATGCTACGTTTTTATTTCAACATTCATCCCTGATAAACCTCATCATCCGCTTTGCCGGGCACAAGTCATTGTACTGAGAAAATAAGCGTTGGCCTATGCGGTCGAGTTCGCCGCTCTGCAAGCGTTCGTAGAGATGGCTGCGTTTGCCGAACGGGCTCATGAGCACGGCAGTCGCGACTGTGAGCCAACGGAAAAGTTCCGTGAAAAAAACAAAGACTCTCGCGCCCTTTTGCAACCTGAACCTTAAACGGCGCGTTAGCGGATCATCAGCCGTTCGGCTTTGCCCGAGAAGTTGATGAAGACGGTCTTCAATTCCGTAAAGAAGTTCAACCCCTCTTCCGCCATCTCCCGTTCGCCGACGCCGGTCGCCTTGCTGCCGCCGAAAGGAAGTTGGGCCTCGCCGCCGATGGTTGGCTCGTTGACGTGCACCATGCCGGTCTCCACTTCTTCGACGAAGTTCATGATCGTGTCGATATTCTCCGTGAAGATGGAAGTTGTGAGACCGTACTCGACACCGTTGGCGTAAGTGAGGGCTTCGTTCAAGTCCTTAGCCGTAGAGACGGCGAGAACTGGACCGAAGATTTCTTCCTTGAAGATGCGCATGGTCGGTGTCACGTTATCGAAGATCGTCGGCTCGACGAAGTAGCCCTTGCTGAGATGCTCGGGCTGCTTGCCGCCGAGAATCAAGCGGGCGCCTTCCTGCTGGCCGATCTTGATGTAATCGAGGTCGGTCTTCCATTGTTTATCGTCTACCGCCGGACCCATGTCTACGGTTTCATCCAAGCCGGCGCCGATCTTGATTCTTTTGGCCGCGTCCACCAGCCGTTCCAGCAGGGCGTCTTTCGCGGCCGGGTGGACGATCACTCGCGAAGTCGCGGTGCAGCGTTGTCCCGTGGAGCCGAAGGCGCCGCCGTGTATGGCGACCGCGGCCTTGTCGAGATCGGCGTCGGCCATGACGATCACGGCGTTTTTTCCGCCCATCTCGCAGGTGACCTTGGCGCCGCGCTGGGCCGCTTTGGTGTAGAGCGCGCCGCCGACTTCGTTGGAGCCCGTAAACGAGATCGCTCGCAGCACCGGTGAATGGACGATGGCTTCCCCGACGACGGAACCCGAGCCGACGAGCATATTGAAAACACCGGGAGGCAAACCGGCTTGTTCGTAGATTTCCGTAAGCAGCGTCGATGTTGCCGGAGTCAATTCTGCTGGCTTGAAGATCACGCAGTTGCCCGCGGCCAGCGCCGGCGCCGATTTCCACACCGGAATCGCCCAGGGGAAGTTCCAGGGCGCGATCAGTCCGACGACACCGAGGGGACGGCGGATCGTGTACGTGAAGGTGTCGCGCGCTTCCGAGGGCAGCGTCTTACCGTGCATGCGAAAGCCCTCGCCGGCGTAGTACTCGAGCAGCGAGATGCCTTTCATCACTTCGCCCTTGGCTTCCTTCAAGACCTTTCCTTCTTCGCGGGTGAGCGTGCGTGCGATCTCGTCGGCGCGCTGGCGGGCGATGTCCGCGGCGCGCCAAAGGACGCGCCCCCGCTCGGGGCCGGGGGTTTTCTTCCAGCTTCTGAATGCAGCTTGAGCGGCGTCGATGGCATGGTTGACGTCGTCCACCGTGGCAGCGGGAAATTCGGCGATCACTTCGTCGGGATCGGCTGGATTCAAGTTGCGCACCAGCCGGGTGGATTTCGGATGAAACCACTTGCCGTCGACGTAAGAGCCTGTATGCATGATGACCTCGTTCAACGGAATTTAGCTTGGCTGATCATAGACTCGTGTAAAAAAGAGGATACTCGAGCTTCTGTGTGGCTAACTTGGTCAATGCTATTTCAGCGGAAGAACTCGGAACTTGCACCGCGGAGGCGCTGAGGTCGCGGAGGCAACATTCTTTCATTCAGGTCTCTGTGACCTCCATGTCTCCGTGTTAAGTCTTCTCTTTCAAACGTCTTGAACGATTGGAACGTTTTGAACGACTTGAACCCGCGCAATTGTAAACAAGACTGGAGCAGCCGGAGCCCATTACCGTCTGGTCATGTCGCGCAGCGTGTTGCGCCAGCGCTCTTCGAGCTTGTCGATCTGTTCGGCGCTCAGGCCCTGCTCGGGATACCATCGTTTAAAACCGTACTCTTTGATCGGGCTGCCGTACTCGTACTCTTCGAGCACTTTTTGCCCGCCGGGTCCAAGGATGAAGTCGGCCATCAGCAGCGCGGCGTGGGGATGCGGCGCTTTTACCGAAACCGCCGTGGAACCGGAGTTGGAAGGTACCACGTCCATCGGAATCCATTCGATCGGCGCGCCGACCTTGAGCGAGACTTCGACGTGATTGCGGAACGTGCTGGGGGACACCCCGACCTCGCCGGAGATCACCATGTCGAGCAAGGCACGCCCCGAGACATTGTGAATGGCAGGATTGAGCGTCTTAAGTTTTTTGACAAATTCCTCGCCTTTGAACTTGAGCAGGGCGCCGGTGACGGTGACACCGGTATCGCTGCCGGCGAAGGCAATCTTGTCTTTCAGCTCGGGCCGCAAGAGCCCCTCATAATTCTTCGGCACCAGAGCCGGCGGAATCACGTTCTTGTTGTACGCGAGACCGATATGCGATTCGCGGTCGATGGCCCAGAAAACCAACCCCTTGGGGGCTTTTTCTTTGACATGGTCCGGAAACTTCGCTTGCGTCGGAAAGGTATAGGGCACCAGGAGTTGAGACTCCTTTAGGAGCTTCAGCAGCGGAATCGTGCTTTCGATGGTGTCGACGATATAACGCTGCGCTTGGGTTTCCGCCAGGATGCGCGCACTCATGTCCTGGCGCGTGGCGCGATAAGTTTCGACCGCGACACCGGGGTATCTGGCTTCGAATGCCGCGGCGAGTGTCTTATAGGACGCGCCGGCGAGGGAGGTGTACCAGGTGATTTTTCCCTCCGACTTGGCGCCCGCGTACAAAATCTTTTCACGGTCGGGCTTGTTGTAGGCGGCCAACTGCGCAAGCGACATCGGCTTGCCGCTTTGAGCCCAAGCCGTTGAAACCAAACTGAGCGCGAGAATGCATGCGGTCGTGAGAATATTCATGACGTCCCTCCTTCGACGGCAGCGGTTAATAGCCGGTTTCCATCAGCTGGTTGTAATAGAGTTTGTAAAATTGTATGAGCCGCTCGGGCCGTTTGTAATGGGCAAATTCCTCAGGAACCTTAAAATCCTTTATAATTTGATCGAGGCTCTTGCCGGCCGCGATCATCTTGGCGACCTCGTCCCTCATGACCACAAAGTAGCGTTTCTGTTCCTCCAGGTCTTTGAAGCCTCTGCCGATATGGGCGGGGCCATGCCCCGGCACGTAGGTTTCGACGGGCAAGTTTCGCGCCATGATGTTATCGAGAATTTGTAGCCAGCCTTTGACGTTGGAAAAGAAAACACCGGCCGATTCTCCTTGTCCAGGGTGAATTTCCGTGTCGAGGAGATCGCCCATGAGCATGACGCGCTTTTGTGGAATGTAGACCGTCAGGTCGCCGGTGCTGTGGCCGCGTCCTTCGGGCGTGATCTGCAAGGTCAACCCGCCGAAGTACAGCGTCGTTGGCCCGTCGATGCCGATGTTGGGCTGCATCGGCTCGCCCTTCTTATAAGCTGCGTAGCGCGCTTCGCTGGATTTTTTGCGCTCGAGGAATTCCTCGCGCTCCTGCATTTGCAGATCGTGCACCTGATTCTTCGTGGCGATCCAGGTCGGCGCGTCTTCGCGGAAATGCCAAGCGCCGGACGCGTGATCGCCTGCGCTGTGCGAGGTGATGAGGTATTTGACCTTCTTATCCGTGGTCTTGCGAATGAACGCCAGTGTCTGATCGGCATTGTCGATGTGGAAATCCAAGACCACCACGCCTTCGTCAGTGATGATCACCGTCGAGTTGCCCGAGCCGCGGGAGTGCTGGAGCATGTAGACGTTGTCGGCGATTTTAACCGGCGTCATGCGCACGGGCGCGGAGGCGCCGGCAGTCAACAACCATAGCCCAAAAAGCGCGAGAAGTTTTCCCGTCATGTCTTTGATCCTTTCTGGTGCGACCTTGAACTCATGCATTTAGTTTTTCCTGTGATTTCGCCATTTCGATCGTGCGGCGTGCGCGTTCGATGATCGGCCGGTCGATCAATTGACCGCCGAAAGCGATGGAGCCGTCGCCGCGGGCGTTCGCCTCTTCAAAGGCTTGCAGAACTTTTTGACAGTAATCGATTTCTTCGGCGGTGGGACTGAAGACGGTATTGATAGGATCGATTTGCGACGGGTGAATCAAGGACATGCCGGAATAGCCGAGCTGGCGTGATTGTTTGGCGAAACCCAACAATCCCTGACTATCGTTCAAGTCGACCCAAACGCCGTCCACCGCCTGCACATGGGCGGAAGCCGCGGCGACGACGATGGCGGAACGCGCATAGATCAAGTCGCGCGCTTCGCCTTCGCGCACCGCGGGCAGGCCGATCTCGCGGCCAAAATCTTCGGCGCCGAAAATGAGTCCGATCACGCGTGGCGAGCTTGCCGCGATCGCCGGCGCGTTGAGCAGTCCCCTGGGAGTTTCGATGGCGATGAGCAGCCTGACGGCGGCCTTCGCCATGTTCGTTTTCGGTTCGCGCTCGTTGAGAATAGCCTCCACTTTGCGAACTTCCTCCGGCGTATCGACTTTGGGGCAGACCAGTCCTTCGAGCCCCGGGCGAACGACCGCTTCCAGGTCGGCGTCCATGCGCGCATGGCCGATGGCGTTGATGCGCACGTAGCGGGCCGGGGTGCCCGGCGCTTTCTCGCGGCCCAGAGACTCGGCGATGTTTTTCCGGGCCGCATCCTTCTCATTGGGCGCGACGCCGTCTTCGATGTCGAGCATGATCGCGTCGGTGTTGAGCCCGAGCGCCTTGTCGATCATCCTTTGGCGGTGGCCGGGCACGAACATCCAAGAACGTAAGAGATCCATGAGTGAGTTCTCCTGTCGAACTTTTCTTATCTCAAGGGAAAGAAAATGTCTATCAGCGCCGTGATGGCGATGCGGCAGGTGCATTCGCAGTTGTGTGTTGCTACGGTGAAAAAAAAGATCCCTCACTTCGTTCGGAATGACACTTGAGGGATTCTTTGTG
>Ga0326597_10006389_pt1 | contig 16160 bp, 16 predicted proteins | sample RVTome_12_FD_203789 | JGI IMG/M metagenome (GOLD analysis project Ga0326597, IMG submission 203789) | Soil microbial communities from uranium-contaminated site in the Upper Colorado River Basin, Wyoming, United States - RVT100D185 | ecosystem: Environmental > Terrestrial > Soil > Contaminated >...
GATTTAGTGAGGGATCTGAGAGAGGTTCACGGCGAGTACTGGTCCAGCCTTCGCACGCCCTGATCACTCCATGCCCAAGAAACTGGCCCCCCCAAAAAAAGCGAAGAAGACCCAGCGGAAAACAGCGGCGAAGAGAAGCCCGCCGAAGCCGCCTCCAGGGAGAAAGCCGCCGCTCACCATTTCCAGCCAGCACGTCGACTACCTCACGTACAAGTCCTCGCAGCTCCAGAAATTCTACGGCGAGATCCTGGAGTTTCCCACGGAGTTCCGAGACATGGACGGGCTCGACTATCTCCTGGTCCGAACGTCACGAAGCTCGAGCCTCGGGTTCATGCCTCCGCATCCCGACTTGAGGGGCGGCGAGGCCGCGCCGCGCGAGCCCGGTCTCTACTTCATGGTCGAGGACGTGGACCGAGCCTACGAGTATCTCCTGGCCAAAGGCGTCCGCTTCGCGAGGCCGCCTCAGACCATGCCCTGGGGACATCGAGTTCTCACGACCACCGACCCCGAAGGGCGCACGGTCATGATTGCGGCCGAGGTCGAGCCCGAGGACTAGATAACGAAAATCAAGAATAAAACGCAAAGGCGCAAAGGCGCAAAGAAAAAAATCCAAGGCAAGGGGATTGGCCACAGAGGCACAGAGACACAGAGACACAGAGATTCGGAAGAACTTCCAATTCTCTGTGCCTCTGTGTCTTCGTGGCCAATCTTCCCGACGCTGAGCTCGACTATCCCCGGTCTTAATTAAGCTTTCATGATGTCGCAGATCGTCGATTACATCCGCCGCCTCGTCGACATTCCGTCCGTCACTGGATCGGAGCACGAGGTGGCTTCCTTCCTCGAGAAGGATCTCCGAGAACGAGGATTCTCCGTCACCCTTCAGGATGTCGTCGACGAGCGCAAGAATGTCTACGCCCGGAGCGCCGGCGTTCTACCACGGGTAGTGTTCTGCACCCATATCGACACAGTGCCGCCTTTCTACCCGAGCTCGGAGGACGATGAGTACATCTACGGCCGGGGCTCCTGCGACGCCAAGGGAGTTCTCGCGGCGATGGTGTTCGCCGCCGTCGCTCTTCGGGACCAGGGCGTCGAGGACCTGGGTCTCCTGTTCGTCGTGGGAGAGGAAGTCGATAGCGTCGGGGCTCTCGCTGCGAATCGACTCGAGTCCCGCGCGCGCTACGTCGTCGTGGGCGAGCCCACCGAGAACCGCATGGCGAGCGGGCACAAAGGAGGCTTCAAGTTCCTTCTGACGGCGAAGGGAAGAGCGGCCCACTCCGCCTACCCGCACCTGGGGGAGTCCGCGATCGAGCGCCTGCTCGACGCCCTCGCCGAGATCCGTGCCGCCGGCTGGGGGCGGAGCGACGTTCTGGGTCCCGCCACGGTGAACATCGGAACCATCGGAGGAGGCCTCGCCGCCAACGTTCTCGCTGCCGAGGCCGAGGCCACGGTGTTCATCCGCGTCGTGGGAAGCGCCGCCGAAGTGCAGGAACGGGTCGAGAACATCCTGGCTCGTCATCCCGCGCTCGCCTACGACCTCATCTCCAAGTCGGACGCGGTTTTCTGCCACACTCGACCCGGATACGAGATCGCCCCCGTGGCTTTCGGAACCGACATCAAGTCTCTGAAAAACTTCGGCAAGCCCCTCCTGATCGGACCCGGGTCGATTCACGACGCTCACACCTCACGGGAGAAGATCGGGAAGAAAGAAGCCCACGACGCGGTGAGCTACTACCAGCGTCTCGCGCGCGAGCTCCTCGCCGAAAACTAGGGGGAAGAACGCAAAGACGCAAAGGGCGCGCAAAGGCGCAAAGCAAGAACTCAGTAATAATCGGAGCAGCTCATGTAGTAGTGGCAGCGCGGGCAGAGGAGCTTGCACCGGCTCTCCTGGAGCCGCGCTCCGCAGTTCGGGCAGGTTCGGATGACGGCTTCCGCGTCGTGCGCGGGAGTCTCCAGGCTTTCAGCCGCCTCTTCGCCCGGCGCGGTCCTCATCCCCGGCGCCTCTTTCCCGCGAGCACCGCTTTGAAGCGCGGCTCGGAGCGCAAGGGGTCGAACTCCTGCGCTTTCTGGGCTTCCGTCCTCCGCGGAGGATGGATGTCGATCGCCTTTTGCAGGGCATCGAGCGCGGCCTCGCGATCGCCGAGCTGAACGTAGGCGATCGCCAGGTGGTAGAACGCTTCGTCGCAGTCGGGGTGGTTCTTCAGCGCATCCTTCAGGTCGCGCACCGCCTCCTGGTTCCGCTTGAGTTGGAGAAGAACGATCCCGCGGTGCAGGAGCGCCCCATGGTCGTCGGGAGTGAGCTCGAGGGCGTGGGTGAAGTCTTCGACCGCCTCCGACGATCGGCCGGAATCGAACTCCGCCATGCCGCGGAGCACCCGGGCCTCGACCGATCGCTCGTCTTTCGAGACGGAATCCTGGGCAACCTTCAGGGCGTCCTCGATCCGGCCGAGCTCGAGCAGAGCGTTCCCTTTGGCGATGCGCGCGTCGAGCTTGTCCGGATCGGCGACGATGGCGCGCTCGTAGTCGCCGAGCGCCTCGTCCCATCGGCCGAGATCCGCGAAGGCGATTCCTCGGTTGTAGAGCACGTCCCCGTTGTCGGGGTCGTAGCGCAACACCGCGTCGAAAGCCTCGATGGCCTCGCGCGGCCTCCCGAGCTCGCGCAGAAGCACCGCGCGGTTGTGCTGAGAAGCGAGGTGGTTCGGCTGGATCCCGAGAGCGCGGTCGTAATCGGTGAGCGCCTCCTCGAGGCGTTCCATCATGTCGTAAGCGACGGCGCGGTTGTAATACGCAAGGTAGGAATCCGCATCTAGCGAAAGGGCGCGGTTCAGGTAACGCAGCGCCTTTTCCAGATCGTCCTGGTCGATCGCCTTGACGCCCAAGTCGACGTAGCGCTCGCCGAGAGGGGTAGCACTCATCTTTCGCGACAGGATAGCCTCGCCGCCGGGGCGACGCAAACGGGTTAGCCCCGATCCGAAGCGACAATGGCCTCCTGGTTGGTCGGCTCCACCGAGGATTCGGATCGGGGTTAGGATGGTTGCGGTGACGGGACCGGCGGCAAAGCTCCTCCCTTGGTATCGGCGCGCCCGCAGGCGGCTTCCCTGGAGGACCGTAGGGGAGGCCCCCGACCCTTACCGGATCTGGGTGTCGGAGCTGATGCTGCAACAGACCCGGGTTTCAACCGTCGTGCCGTTTTTCCTCGGTTTCACCGAGCGTTTTCCCGACCTCGCGCGCCTCGCCGCGGCCTCGGAGGCCGAAGTCCTCGCGCAGTGGTCGGGACTGGGCTACTACTCGCGTGCCAGGGCGCTTCACCGGGCCGCGAGGATCCTCGTGCAGGAGCGGGCCGGGCGCTTCCCCGACGACGTGGAGGGCTGGATGGCACTTCCGGGAGTCGGCCGCTACACCGCCGGAGCCATCGTCTCGATCGCCTACGGGAAACCTGCGCCGATTCTGGACGGTAACGTGGCTCGGGTATTGACGAGGCTCTACGGTCTTCGCGGCGATCCGCGCTCCGGCCCTCTGAAGCGGGAGCTCTGGAGGCTCGCGGAGGAGATCCTGCCGCGGCGCTCGGTATCGCAGTTCAACCAGGCCCTCATGGAGCTCGGTGCTTTGGTCTGTATGCCCAGGACCCCTCGGTGCCTGCTCTGTCCTCTCCGAGAGGATTGCGTCGCAAAGCGGCAAGGTCAGGAGAGTCAGCTCCCGGAGCTCCGCACCCGCCCGAAGGCCCTTCCGGTGGTCATGGCGGCGGCGGTCGTCGAGGAGAGACAGAAGATCTTGTTCTACCGCCGCACCCGGACCGCGCTTCTCAAGGACCTCTGGGAGCTTCCGCTCTCGGAATGCGCCGAGGGCGAGGGCCCGCGCGAAGCGATGGCCCGTGAGGCTCGCGGCACCTATGGCATCGACCTGGAGCTCGGTAGGGAGGTGGCGCGGGTGAAGCACAGCATCATGAACCGCCGGATCACCCTTCACGCGTTCGAGGCCAGGGTCGAGCGCAGACCCGGGCGATCTCTCGAGGCGGAGTACCGCTTCGTGGGCCGCGACGGGATCTCCGAGCTCGCCATGTCTTCGATGGTCCGCAAAGTCCTCGAGAAGATCTGACGAAGACGCCAAGACGCGAAGAAAAGAATCCAAGGCAAGGGGGATAGGGAGACGGGAGGAGATAGGGGGATAATCAGTCAGGGTTTCTGATTCATCTCCCATCTCCTCCTATCTCCTCATCCCCCTTTCTTACACTTTCAAAACCCCTTTGTGTTTCTGCGTCTTTGCGTTTGCCAGGCTATATTGGCTTGTGTGGGCCGCGATCGTTCTCACCCTGGCCCTCCAGGAGTCTGCCTCCGGTCTCTACGCGCGGGGCATCGAGCTCTATAACCAGGGGGAGATCGAGGCCGCGGTCGAGGCGCTTTCGAAGGCGGCGGCGCTCGGCTCGAACGTTCCCGACTACCGCTATCACCTGGGCCTCGCCTACCTGAAGCTCGGCCGGCCGCGCGAGGCCGCGCGCGAGCTCGAGGCCGCCCTCGGGATGATGGGCCTCGCCCGCGAGACTCGCGCCCAGGAGCCGAAGGTCCTCGTCCAGCTCGCGATCGCGTACCTGCGCCTTTCGAACGTCCAGACCGCCCGCAAACGCATCGAGCTCGCTCTGAAGCGGGGCGAAGACACGGCGGACGTTCGCTACGTGTTGGGTCTCGTCGAGTCGGCGGAAGGAAACGAAGCGGGCGCGGTCGAACAGTTCCGCGCGGCCATCGAGAAGGACCGCGACCACCCGGACGCGAACCTGGCGCTGGCGAAGAGGCTCGAGGCCCAGGGCCGGACGGACGAGGCGAGGGAGAGCTTGAGACATGCATCTCACGCGCGGCCTTCGAGCTTCGAGATCGCGATGGCACTCGGCGATCTCGCGTTCCGGGCGAACGATCTGTTGGAGGCGGAGGAGGCTTTCGCGGCGGCCCACGCGCTCTCGCCCGCGGACGATCGCGCCTCCTACAATCTCGGCACGGTGCTCCTTGCCCGCGGAAGGTACGCCGAGGCGATCGAGCTCCTGCGGCCACTCTCCGAACGAGACGATCCGGAGGACGCCGCGGTCTTCAACCTGGCGGAGGCTTATCGCGCGACTGGGGCCATCGAGTCCGCGAGAGACTTGCTGCGGTCGCTCGTGGAGAGGCAGCCCTGGTTCGAGGGCGCGAGCTTCGCCTTGGGCATAACCCTCGACGCTCTCGGCGATCTAGGAGGGGCGGAGGCCGCCTATCGCTCGGCCCTCGATCGGAGAGGCGACGATCTCGCCTCGTTACTGAACCTCGCTTCCGTTCTCGAGCGGCTGGGTCGCATCGATGAGGCGAGGGGTCTGCTCGAGAAGGCGCTCGAGCTTCCGATGGATGAGGGGAGGGCTCGCGCCATTCGAGAGGCCATTCAGGCCCTGGCTCCCGGGAGTTGAGGCGGAAAAAGAAAAGCGCCGGGAGCTTGGCCGTCATGCCGCCGCCTCGACCAAGGCTCCCGACGCGACTCCGCCGAGGACCGGGCCCCTCTCGATTGCATTCTTTCTCAGGTGCATCAGGCCCCGATCCCCGAACGACCGTGGTAACGCAAGGCCGATGCCAAATCGGGATGGGGCCTGCAAGCTCATGATAGTCAGGTAGTTGACTCGTGAGGCGCCATGAGAGAGCGGAAGATCGTGTAGCCCGGGGGGGACGGAATCGACCCCACGAGGGTACATTGCGTTAGAATTCGATCTTTCGCAGGAGAAGCATGTCCCGACCCTACGAGTTCGAAGCGATCGAACGGAAATGGCAGAGCCGGTGGCTCGATAGCCGTGCCTTCGAAGTAACCGAGAGCGATCCTCGTCCAAAATACTACTGTCTCGAGATGCTCCCTTACCCCTCGGGGAAAATCCACATGGGGCACGTCCGCAACTACTCGATCGGCGACGCCGTCGCCCGTTTCAAGCGGATGAGGGGTTTCAACGTCCTCCATCCGATCGGATGGGACGCTCTCGGTCTTCCGGCGGAGAATGCGGCGCTGAAGCATGGCGCCCATCCCGAGGACTGGACCCGTTCGAATATCGCCCACATGAAGCAGCAGCTTCAGCGGCTTGGCTTCTCCTACGCCTGGGAGCGGGAGATCGCGACCTGCGACCCCGAGTACTACCGGTGGAACCAGTGGTTCTTCATCCAGATGTGGAAGAAGGGTCTCGCCTACCGCAAGAAGGCCTCGGTCAATTGGTGTCCCACCGACAGGACCGTTCTCGCCAACGAGCAGGTGATCGACGGGAAGTGCTGGCGCTGCGACTCGCAGGTGATCCAAAAGGACCTCGAGCAATGGTTCCTGCGCATCACCAGCTACGCCGACGAGCTCCTCGACGGGCTCGACGCGCTTCCGGGATGGCCGGCAACGGTGCTCACGCTCCAGCGAAACTGGATCGGGCGATCAGAAGGTGCTTCGGTGGATTTCCGCCTCGCCGAAGGCGAGGGGAGCATTCGGGTCTTCACCACTCGTATCGACACCATCTGCGGGGCCACGTTCGTGGTGCTCGCTCCAGAGCATCCGCTCGCCGCCCGTTTCGCCGAGACCAATCCGGAGCTTCGCGCTTACATCGAGAAAGCGAGAGCGCAAGCGCGGGAGAAGAGGCTCGCCGAGGAGCCGGGCAAGACCGGGATCCCGACCGGGCGAGACGCCGTGAACCCCTTCACCTCCGAGCGAGTGCCCATCTGGGTCGCGAGCTACGTGCTGATGGACTACGGGACGGGCGCGGTCATGGCGGTGCCGGCTCACGACGAGCGGGACTTCGCTTTCGCCCGCGCCCACGGCCTTCCGATCCGGGTGGTCGTCCAGCCTCCCGATGCCTCCCTCGAGTCGGAGGAGATCGACCGCGCCTGGCCGGACTACGGCACGGTCGTGGACTCGGGTCCCTTCACCGGCCTTCCCTCCCGCGAGGCGCTCCGGGCGATGACCGACCACGCCGAGGCCCAGGGGTTCGGGAAGAAGGCCATCACTTACAAGCTGCGGGATTGGGGCATCAGCCGGCAGCGGTACTGGGGGACGCCCATTCCCATGGTTCACTGCGACGCCTGCGGGGTGGTTCCCGTTCGCGAGGAAGACCTGCCGGTGGTCCTCCCTCGCGACGTGACCATCACCGGAAAAGGGGAGTCGGTCCTCCGCGAGAACGAGGCTTTCATCAAAACGACCTGTCCCGGGTGCTCTGGACCCGCGCGGCGCGAGACGGATACCATGGACACCTTCGTCGACTCGTCCTGGTATTTCTATCGCTACACGGATCCACGCTGCAGCGAGATGCCGTTTCGCCCTTCGATCGCCAGGGAGTGGTTTCCCATCGACATCTACATCGGAGGCGTCGAGCACGCTATCCTGCATCTCATCTATTCGCGCTTCTGGACCAAGGTGATGCGCGACCTGGGGCTGGTCGAGGTCTCTGAGCCGATCGAGAACCAGCTCTCGCAGGGAATGGTGATCAAGGACGGCGCCGCGATGTCGAAGAGCAAGGGCAACACCGTCGAGCCCGAGGAGGTCGCGGGAAAGTACGGCGTCGATACGCTCAGGCTCTACGTGCTCTTCGAGGCGCCTCCGGAGAAGGAGATCGACTGGACGGACGCGCGGCTCGAGGGACCCGCGCGGTTCGCGCAGCGGGTGTGGAGGTTGGTCCAGAACGATCTCGACGCCATCTCCTCGGCGTCTCCGATCGAGGGGCAGGAAGAGTGGAACGAGGCGGAGACCGCGCTGCGGCGCAAAACTCATCAGACGATTCTGAAGGTCACCCGAGACATCGAGGATCGTTTCCATCTCAATACCGCCATCGCCGCGATCATGGAGCTGGTAAACGCGCTCTACAAGGCGATCGAGCCGCGGCCCGCCCGCTCCGAGAGCTGGAAGGCCATCCGCGAAGCCACGGAGGCTCTGCTCCTGCTCTTGAGCCCTTTCGCGCCGCACCTCGCCGAGGAGCTCTGGGAGAACCTCGGCCACGACCAGCCGAACATGTCCATCGGGGCGCGCGGCTGGCCCAGCCACGATCCGGCGATCGCCGCCGAGGACCGGTTGACGCTGGTCGTCCAGGTGAACGGAAAGCTGCGCGGGCGGCTCTCGATCGGAGCCGACGAAGACGACGAGACGATCAAGAAGCGGGCGCTCGAGGACGAGAACGTGAAGCGCTTCCTGGAGGGGAAGGAGATCGTGCGGGTCGTGGTGGTGCCGAAAAGGCTGGTGAACGTGGTGGTGTTGGGATGAGGCGCTTTCTGGCCTTGGTATCGCTCCTCGCGGTCGGAGGGTGCGGCTACAGCCTCGCGGGCAAAGGAAACTTCCTTCCCGAGTACATCGCCACCATCGCCATTCCCACCTTCGCGAACCGGAGCGATCGGGTGGCGGTAGAGGAAGCGTTCACTCGAAAGGTCGTGGAAGAGTTCACCGCGCGAGGCCGGTACAAGATCCAGGCCGAGGAAGCGGGGGCGGATGCGGTGCTGGAGGGCACCGTGGTCTCGTTCGTCACCGCCCCCACGGTTCTCGAGGGAGGATCGATCGACGACCCGGAGGCGAGTCAGGCGTCTACCTACACCGTCGTGGTCCGCGCTCAGGTGCAGTTCAAAGACCTGGTCAAAGACAACGTCATCTGGTCGAACGCCAACTTCCAGTTCCGCGACGACTACGAGATCGGCGAGAACCCCGAGGAGTTCTTCGACCAGGAGAGCCTGACGCTCCAACGCCTGGCGGAGGAGTTTGCGAAATCCCTGGTGAGCAGCATCCTCGAGGCGTTCTGAGCTCCCGGTGAAGCTCTCTCACTCCGAGCTCGAAGGGCACCTCGACGAGAGGGTCGAGCCCGTCTACCTTCTCGTCGGGGACCAGGACCTGCTGCGGGAGCTCTCCGCCAAGAAGGTTCAGATCGCAGTGGTGGGCGAGACGCCCAGTCCCTTCAGCTTCGAGCATTTCGACGGCGAGAGCGCGGACGTCGATCGGATTCTGATGGCCGCCAACATGATGCCTCTTCTGGGTGGGCGGCGGCTCATTCTGGTGAAACGGGCGAGCCGGCTCGTCGAGAGCGAGTCGGCGCTCCAGACCTATGTCGCCGATCCCAATCCCAGCACGGTGCTGGTCCTCGATCTCGACAAGAAGCCGGATGGCCGGCGAAAAGGCTGGAAGGACCTCGAGAAACAGGTCGCCGTCGTGGGTTGCGACGCCCCCGAGCCGTGGGAGCTCCTGGACTGGGTCGCGGAGGAGGGGCGGGCGCGGGGATTGAAACTCGGTCGCGAGGAAATCCGATATCTCGTGACCGAGGTGGGCTCGGACCTTCGCCGCCTTTCGAACGAGCTCGAAAAGCTCTCCCTCTACGCTTCCGGGGACAGGCTCGACCTCGAAACCATCGCGGAGGTGCTCGGCCGCGGACGGGCGCAGAGCGTCTTCAAGTTCATCGACGCCGTCGCCTCTGGCGATGCCGGAAGCGCTCTCCGACAGCTGGGCCGCCTCCTCGAAGAAGGGGAGCCGCCGCTCCGGATCCTGGCGCTTCTGGACCGCCTGGTGGGGCAACTCCGCATCGCGAGGGAGGCCCAGGGATCCGGAAAGAGAGAGTCGAACCTCGCGGCGCTTCTGGGGGCGCCGCCGCAGGCGGCGCGGGCGCTTGCCGAGAACGCGCGCCGAATCGATGGGGTCTTTCTGCGTAGGGCGGTTTCAGCGCTCGCGGACACCGATCGGCTACTGAAATCGAGCCGGCTTCCCCAGAGGGTGATAATCGAGGGTCTGGTCCTGGAGCTGGCGCGGAGGCCGCGCCGCTACGCGGCGGCGACACGCCGGGCGAGCCGCGACTTGTAGCGGTTTCCCGCGTTCTTGTGGATGATGCCCTTCTTCACCATCCCGTCGACCAGGGACGCGGTCTCGGGTAGAAGCTTCTTCGCTTCGGCGAGGTTCGAGGTCTCGAGGGCCTGCCGAAGTTTCTTGATCTGGCTTCGAAGGCGGGACCGGTTCGATCGATTGCGCAGGCGGCGCTCGACGTTTTGCCGCACTCGCTTGATGGCGGAAGCACTATGGGCCAAGGATATCCTCCCGGGGCGATTATTCGGATCGCCCGCGAAACGGTTATGATAGCACAATCAACTCTCTCATGATGATTGGACCATGAAACCCCCGCCCCGGAGGAACCCCCGCTACTCCACCGGGAACCCGGAGCTCGACCAGCGCATCGCGGAGCTCGTTCGAAGCTGCTGCCCCGAAAGCGAGCAGTCCTACGTCCAGGAGTTGGCGACGACGGCGCTCAAGCTCGCGATCGACGGTGCCCATAGGATCGATCTCAAGATCGCGAGCGCCGCGCTCAAAGAGATGCGCCACGCATTCCGCATCTTCACCCCGTTCCGCCACATCAAGAAGGTGACGGTCTTTGGCTCGGCTCGAACCGCGGTCGATCACCAAGACCATGACCGTGCGGTGGAGTTCGGAAGACGCATGGCGGAGGCGGGGTGGATGGTCGTGACCGGCGCCGGCAGCGGGATCATGGGGGCCGCTCACATCGGCGCCGGCCGAGATCTGAGCATTGGGGTCAACATAAAGCTTCCGTTCGAACAGCAGGCGAACGAGATCATTCGCGGGGACGACAAGCTGATGACGTTCCGCTATTTCTTCACCCGGAAGCTTTTCCTGCTCAAGGAGTCTCACGCGGTCACTCTCTTTCCCGGGGGCTTCGGGACGCTCGACGAGGGCTTCGAGGTTCTCACTCTCTTGCAGACGGGAAAGCAGACACCGCTTCCCGTGGTGATGGTGGAGAACCCGGAGACCGGCTACTTCCGCGGGCTTCAGCGCTTCATCGAAGAGCGGCTCCTCCGCTCTCATCTGATCTCCGAGCAGGATCTGTCGCTCTACCGGATCCTGGACACGGCGAAGGAGGCGAGCGAGGAGGTCCTCCGTTTCTACAGCGTCTATCACTCTTCCCGCTACGTCGGCCCGAAGCTTCTCATCCGCCTCGAACGGGAGCTCGACGACTCCGAGCTCGCGGAGCTCAATCACCGGTTCAGGGACATCCTGCGCTCCGGCGCTGTCGAAAGAGCTCAACCTCTTCCGGAAGAGATGGGGACGCCGCTTTCGCGGCTCGGGCGAATCGAGCTCGATTTCAACCGGCGGGAATTCGGCCGGCTGCGACAGCTCATCGACGCCATCAACGCGTTCGGTCCCCGCTGAGCACGAGACCGTCACCGACGAAGAGGGCGCCCGAAGGCCGGAAGTGGAACGCGAGGCGCCCGGTTGTCTTGCCCGGCGCTTCCACGACCTCGAAACGCTCCTCCACCACCTGGCCAACTTCGATTCGGCCGTCGACCTCGAAAGGCAGAAGCCGCAGCGCTTCCTCCCGCGAGCAAAGAACCCGGGCGCCGCAGCGCTCCCTGAGCGTGGGAACCCCGCCGGCGGCGTCCGGGTCCGCCGAGGTGAGAAGGATCGCGCGGACCGATCTCAGACCGACGCGCGCCTTCTGAAAGGCCTGCATCACCGACGCTCCCGAGGGCTCGGGACCGGTATCGATCAGGATGGCGCCGGGAGAGGTCTTGACGATGTAGGCGGTGTGCCACCTCTGGCCGCGTCGAACCGACCAGATCCCGGGAGAGACCTCTTCGATCTCGAGCCCGCCCATGGAATCAGGCCTTCAGCGGCGGCGGATCCGGACGTCGCCGCTGAAAGTGCTGGCTTCGATGACGGCGCTTCCGTCGCCGACCACCGCGCTCAGCCTTCGGCCTTTCTGGGCCCTCGAGGTGGTCTTGAGGGTGAAGTCGGATTCGATCTCTCCACTGAAGGTCGACGCCTCGAGCTCGAACCCCACCTGGTCTCCGATCGTCAACACCACGTCGCCCGAGTGGCTCTGGAAATCGTAGCGGCCGGAGGCGGCGATGGAGCCGGTGTACTCGAGATCCCCGCTCACGCTCTCGAGCGATGCCCTTTGGGAGGAGACCCCCTGGAGCCGCACGTCGCCGCTCACGGACGAGACCGTGAGCTCGTCTGCCTCGATGTCCTCGACCAGCACCTCGCCGCTCACGCTCTCGATGTCGGCGTGTCTTCGGGAGCGCGCGCGGAGGACCTCCACGTTCCCCGAGACCGACTTGGCTTGCACCAGCTCTGAGACGTCCGTGACCCGGACGTCGCCGCTCACCGACTGCGCGTTCGCGGCTCCCGCGACTCCGGTGACGAGCACGCTTCCCGACACCGATTGAATATCGACCTCGGTTCCCTTCGGCACCTTCACGTGGTACCTCACGGAGACATGGTCCCCATGGTGGCGGCCCCTGCCGGTGTGCTCCGTCGAGACCCTCACACGGTTGCCGAGCTGGGACACCTCGATATCGACGCTCTTCAGGTCCTCGGCATCTCCCTCGTTCTCGACGCTCTTGACGGCATCGATCACGATCGAGGAGCCCGTCCCGCCCTCGACCTGGATGTCTCCCGCGATGTTGCCGAGCGAGAGGGCGGCGTCGGGGCCGACGTCGAGAGTCCGGTTGAACCGTTCCTCTCGCTGCGCCGACGCGCTCGAGGCGAGAAGCAGCGCGGCCAAGGTCGTGGTGTGAATCGTGTTTTTCATATTCGCTCGCGTCAAATCGGATTGGAGGGATCGGTGGGTTTCCTCATCTCGTCGATGAGATCGAGGGCGTTCGCGCCCTGGCCCTTGCGGACTTCGTTGATGAGGAGGATGGTGTTCTGAAGAAGGCTCACCTTGCTCCGCAGGGCCTGGAGCAGGCTCCCCTGGGCCGCGGCGCTCTGAGGTTCGGTCGCGATCGCCGTCCGGCTCTCGCCGATGGCGTTCTCGATGAGGTCGAGGTTCTGGTTCAGGACGGAAGCTACCCCCTGAGGGAGGACCCCGTCGTTCTGGGCGATGATCTGCTCCAGGCCGACGATCGCCTTGTCGTAGTGGGCCTCCGCCACTCTCAGCTCCTCGGTGACCATATCGGCCAGGGCCGCCTGGTCCGTGGGCGCGGGCTTCTCTACTGCCGGCAGCACGAGCCACAAGGAGACCCCCAGGACGAGCGCGGCGGCGAGAGCGGGGAAGAAGGCCGAGCCCCATGGACGGCCGCTCTTCGAGAACGACTTCCGCTCTATGAGCGATGCGGCGATCGATTCCCAGATCTGTTCTGGAGGTGCTATCGGGGGAAGCTCGCTCGCCGCGCGGACAATGGCGGAGAGCTCGTCGAGAGTGCTTCGGCACTCCTCGCACCGGCCCAGGTGGGATTCGACCTGACGGCGGTCCTTGGAGTCGAGCTCCTGGTCCAGGTAGTCGTTCAACCGCTCGATTTCGGGATGTTCGTCTTTCATCTCGCCAGAGCTTCCTTGAGGCGGGTTCGCGCCCTATGCACGAGCGATTTCGAGGTCCCGACCGCGATCCCTAGCATCTCGCCGACTTCCTTGTGGTCGAACCCCGCGACGTGATGCAGCAAGAACGCGGCGCGGCTCGATGGAGGGAGCTCTCCGATGGCCCGATCGAGATCGAGACCTCGATGGCCGACCGTCGAGACGCGCCCGGGAAGCTCGGGAGGCAGGGGCTCGGTTCGGATTTTTTCTTTCGCTCCCCGGCTCCTCAAGTGGTCGAGGCACCGGTTGACCGACAGCCTGTAGAGCCAGGTCCCGAACGCCGAGCGACCCTCGAAGCTCGGGAGCCGATCGTACGCCTGCAAGAAAATCTCCTGAAGCATGTCTTCCGCGTCCGCCCGGTTCTGGAGCATCCTCAGCGCGAGCCCGAAGATCGCCGAGCTATGTCGCCTGTAGAGCGCTTCGAATGCCTCCATCTCGCCTCGTCGGGTTCGCTCGACCAACTCGTCGTCCTCGCGCCGCTTGGTGTCGCGATCGAGGGACTGGTGTGGCGGAAAAGAACTCACCTGTCCTTCACACTTGGCACGCTTGGCCTCGATCACGGCGACGGGCGAACCCATGAACCTCCGCCCGATAGGACGGAGGCGGCGAGGTGAAGGTTTACGGGGGAAGTCAGTATATCCTCACGTCGAGAGCGCCCTTGACCACGGTCTCGTCTCTGGGGGGTAAGCCGCGGGGTGATTTCGTACACACCATACGGTGAGAAACGCAGGAGCCAGCACCGGGCGCATCGCGTCATTCTAAATCAAGTATGGTATCCTCCTTCGATCCGAGAGGAGAAGAGATTGATGCAACACTGCCGCGGTCGCGGGCGCGTTCTTCCGCTTGCAGGCGCCCTCTTTCTGAGCATCTCTTGTGACAAGGCTCCCGCTTCTCAAGCCGCTCAGACCCCATCCGGAAGCGCCTCCGATTCGAGTGTCGTCGCCCGTGTCGGGGAGCGGGAGATCACCCTCGAAGAGGTCGACGAGAGAGCGCTCAAGGCCAACATGGCCGTCTTTCAGCAGCTGTACGATGCGCGCCGCCAGGCGATCGAAGAGATTCTCGCCGAAGCGCTCCTCGAGCAAGAGGCCAAGAAGCTCGGGATCACCCGAGAAGAGCTCGAGAGCCAGCAGATCCGGTCCAAGATTCCCGAGGTGACGGCCAAGGAGGTCGAAGATTTCTTCAACCAGAACCGCGCGGGGATACCGCCCGGGCAAACGCTCGAGCAGCTCTCGGGTCAGATCCGGGAGTACCTGGCCGCGAGGAACAACGTCACGGCGCGAGAGAGCTACCTGTCGGAGCTTCGAACAAAGGCGAACGTCGACGTCTCCCTGGATCCGCCTCGGGTTCCCATTACCGTCGCCGAAGGCGAGCGGGTGAAGGGGTCCGCGGGGGCGCCGGTCACCATCGTCGAGTACTCGGACTTCCAGTGACCGTTCTGCGCAAGGGTCGGTCCGACCCTCCAGCAGATCGAGCAGACCTACGGGGACAAAGTCCGCCTCGTCTATCGCGATTTCCCGCTTCCCAACCACCCGGAGGCGCAGCCGGCGGCCGAGGCCGCTCTCTGCGCCCACGAGCAAGGGAAATTCTGGGAATACCACGATCGGATTTTCGAGAACCAAGGGTCTCTATCCGCAGAGACCTACCGCCAGTTAGCCAAAGACCTCAAGCTCGACGCGAATGCCTTCGGCCAATGTCTGGATTCCCGCAAATTCCGGGAGAGCGTCGAGAACGACTATCGGCAGGGAGGAGCGGTCGGTGTGAATGCGACACCCGCCTTCTTTATCAACGGCAGGTTCCTCTCGGGGGCGCAGCCGTTCGATGCCTTCCGGGCGATCATCGACGACGAACTCGGTAACTAACTAAGTCCTGGGGAATAGTAAGGGCGCGTGGGGCTCTCCCCACGTGCCCTTTCTTTTTTCCCACGCTATGCTGCGCGGCCGCGCTTGTGGGAATCCGTCAATTGCTTGAGCCGTCGGCCCTTCCAGGATGACCTCGTCCTCGGGGCGGCGGCACGCTTCTTGCCAGTCGATGCCTCATGGACCTCCACGCAGGGAGCCCCCTTCCCCGGATTCCCGGGGGCCGGTATCACATCGTCGAGCGTCTTTCGACGGGTGCCATCGGCGGCGTATACAAGGCCCTCGATACGATCCTCGATCGGCCGGTGGCGGTGAAGTGCATCCACCTCGATACTCCGTTCGCCGACCATGGCCCCGACGAGCTCCGCGAGCGCTTCGTTCGAGAAGCCAGAATCGCCGCCCGGCTCCAGCATCCCAATATCGTCACGATCTACGACATCGTGGCCACGTCCGACCGGGGCTTCATCATCATGGAGTTCATCGAAGGGCAGTCGCTAGAGGCGTTTCTCCTCGAGAGAAAGCGACTTCCGATGCCGGATGCGCTCCACGTGCTCTCCCAGCTCGCGGGGGCCCTCGACTACGCCCACTCCCGAAACGTGGTTCACCGTGACGTAAAGCCGGTCAACATCCTCGTCTCGCCGCTGCTCTGGGTCTGGGTCACGGATTTCGGGATCGCCAAGTCGGAGCTCTCGACCAACCTGACCATGGCTGGCGGGGTTCTGGGTACGCCCGACTACATGTCGCCGGAGCAGGCGAAGGGCGAGGACGTCGATGCCCGCTCTGACTTGTTCTCCCTCGGCTGCATCCTCTTCGAGTGCGTCACCGGAGAGAAGCCCTTCCGGAGCCCGAGCCTCACCGGGGTGCTCCTCAGTATCATCAACGACGAGCCGGTCTTTCCTTTGAACTGGCGAAGCCTCGGCCTGCCGAACGGCCTCAAGCCCGTTCTTCACCACGCTCTCGAGAAGGATCGCGAGAAGCGCTACGCCACCGGCGCGGAACTGGTTGCGG
>Ga0326597_10006390_pt1 | contig 16158 bp, 12 predicted proteins | sample RVTome_12_FD_203789 | JGI IMG/M metagenome (GOLD analysis project Ga0326597, IMG submission 203789) | Soil microbial communities from uranium-contaminated site in the Upper Colorado River Basin, Wyoming, United States - RVT100D185 | ecosystem: Environmental > Terrestrial > Soil > Contaminated >...
TGCCCCCCGCCATGCGGAACTTCCTCGCGCTCCTCGGCTGGTCGCCGGGCGGTGACCGCGAGATCATCCCCGAAGACGAGATGATTGCGCTGTTCACCCTCGAGGGCATCCAGAAGAAGGCGGCGGTCTTCGACACCACCAAGCTCGAGTGGATGAACGGGCAGTACCTCACCGCGCTCCCGGCCGACGTGCTGATCGATCCCGTGAGTCGGCAGCTCCGGCAGATGGGCGTCGCGGCCGAGGGGATCGACCTGCGCCCGATCATCGACTCGGTGAAGGCGCGGTCACGCACGGTGCTTCACGTCGCCGAGCAGGTGGCGGTGCGTCTCGATCCATCCCGCGCCCCGCCCGACGCCAAGGGCGAGGCCCTCATCAGGAAGATGGGCCCGGCCTTCTCCGCGAACCTCCGGCACGCGGTCGAGGCGCTCGAGTCGCTCCCGCCGGAGGGATGGAACCCCGACGCGATCCTTACGGCGCTCAAGCAGGCGGCCGAGCGCCTCGGTCTCAAGCTGGGCGACGCCCTCCAGCCGATCCGCGTCGCGCTCACCGGTTCCACCGTCTCCGAGCCGGTGAACGAGCTCCTCGCCGTGGTCGGGCGCGAGCGCAGTCTCGACCGCCTCCGGGCGGCCGCACATCACTGGAGCGGAGCCGGAGCCGCATCCTGATCCGCCGCGGGCCCTGGCTCCTGACGATGCTGGCCGCCACCGCCTGCGGCGGCGCATCGCCGGGGCCGCAACCGACCCCGGTCCCCGCCGCTGAACCCGCCGCGGAGCCGCTGGTGGCACTCGCCCCAGCCGCTCCGGTCACGCCTCCCCCCGCCCGACTCCACGCTCCCGTTCGACTCGCCTTCGTTGGCGACATCAACCTCGGCACGCTCTCCCTTCGCGCTGGAGTGCCGCCCGACAGCGGACGGGGGCTGCTCGACCGCGCACGGCCCGCGCTGGTCGGTGATCTGGTCGTCGGAAACTTCGAGGGAGTGCTGGGAGACTCGGGCGTCACCTACAAGTGCGGCAAGCAAGGCCAGGCGGTCGGCTTCCGGGCGATGCGCGACAGCCTGGCCGCTCCCGAACCCCGTCCCCGCCGGCGACGAGCATCGCCACGTCGGGCCCGCGCCGAAGGGCCCGGGTGCTACGCGTTCCTCACGCCCGGCGCGCTCGCCCCGCGCCTCGCGGAGGCCGGGTTCACCCAGCTCAATCTCGCCAACAACCATTCCAACGACTTCGGCCCGGCCGGCCGCGCCTCGACCGACTCCGCATTCGCAGCGCTCGGGATCCGTCTCTACGGTCCGCGTGGCGGCATCGTCATCGACTCGGTGCGGCACGGCGACAGTGTGACGGTGGTGGGGCTCATCGGGTTTGCGACCTACCCCTTCGCCTACGACCTCCTCGATGTCGATGGCAGCGCCGCCGTGGTCGATTCGCTCCGGCCGCTGGTGGATCTCCTCTTCGTCACCTTTCACGGAGGCGCCGAGGGAGTGGGGGCGCTCCACGTGCCCGAGGCGGCGGAGTCGCTCGGCCGGGAACCCCGGGGCGAGCTGCGCCGCTGGGCCCGCGCCGTCGTGGACGCGGGGGCCGACGCGGTCGTGGGACATGGACCTCACGTGCTCCGGGGAATCGAGTTCTACCGGGGCGTTCCCATCGTCTATTCGCTGGGGAATTTCCTGACCTACCAGGGCTTCAACCTGCGGGGGCCGCGGGGGCTCACGGCGGTCCTCCAGCTCGCGTACGACGCCCGCCACGCCCGCGAGTCCGCCCGTCTGATCGCCATGGTGCAGTCCCCGCGCCGAGGTCCCCGCCCTGATCCGACGCGTGCCTCGCTCGAGCTGGTGCGCCGCCTCTCGGCGAAGGATTTCGGCGAGACGGCCGCCCGCATCTCCCCCGACGGCGACATCGAGCCCGGACCCTGAGCTTGCCCCTCCGGGACGACCGCAGTTACTGATTCTCGATGGAACCCGAATCCCCACAACCGGCCGCGATCGCCGCCTCCGAGGAGCCGGTCCAGCTGAGCGTGGCGCTGATCGAAGACGACCGGGTACCCGAAGGAATGATCTGCATGGGCACCTACCGCGGCGGCAAGCTGGTCGCGCGGTCGGTGATCCCGCCCGAGGCGTGGGAGCAGATCCAGGAGCTTCACATCTTCGACGAGCCGGTGCAGGTCGTCCTGGTGGCCCGCGCGGCGCCGCCCGGATTGCAGTGCCAGCTGTACGCGATGGTCGAGCTCGGGCAGGGCGAAGAGGAGGAAGGATCGGAGGAGCCGTGGGCCAGCAGCGTGCCGAGGCCCCAGTTCGAATCGGGGGGAGGATCCTCCGGCGCGAGCGATGGGGAGCCCGCCGTCGCCCCGATCCCGCTCGGCCACATCGTCCGGTTCGATCGGGACCGGGTGCACCCCGAGAGCCTTCCCCTGGAAGCGGCCGACGTGCTGCGGAAGATCATCGACGGCGATACGTCGGAAGTGGTGGATCGGGCGCTGGCCGATCTCCTGGGGCTCTAGCGCCCTTCCCTACACGAAGATGCCGGCGCGGAACCGCCAGATGCGCCCGAGCAGGTCGTCGAGATAGCCGCCGGCCACGAACGCCTCCACCGCCGCGGCCGTTCCCGCGGCGTTCGCGCCCCAGAGGGCGGCGCGCTTGAGCTCGCCGTCGAAGTCGAGCTGGACGAAGATCTGCTCGTCCACGCTGTGGACCGTCGGCAGCAGGGCGGAGAACTCCTGGGCGACGCCATTGGCGCCGGGCCCGCCGACGGCGATCGTGGGATTGAGGTGGAAGATCCGGTTGTCGAGATACCAGAGGTCGGCCACCACCACCGCCCGCCGGTAGGCGTGGCCGGTGCCACGGCGGTCGATCTCGGTCTTCAGCCGATAGGCCAACGGGCGGTCGCGCTCCTCCGACGTGATCGAGGAACCGGTGACGAGCACCACCGTCTCCTCCGTGTCCACCAGCTTCATCGTGGAAGTGTCCTCGCGGTCAAGGGGTCGGCGGCGTTTCGGGCGGCGGCGCCGTACGCTGATTCGCCTCGAACTCCCGCTCGCGCTCTTTCCTGAGACGCATGTCGCGGATCATTTCCTTGAACTCCGCCAGGTTGGCCGAACGCTGGCCGGCGTACTGCAGATCGGCGCGGAGATCGAGCAGGTGATTGTAGGCGCGGTTCTGATCGATGTTGCCTCCCGAGATCGGCAGGAGGGCGAGCACCGCCGCGGGAATCTTGAGCCCCGCGATGTAGATGTTCTTTCCGTCGATCCCGAATTTCTTCCCCGCGACCGCGGTGGTCCAGCTCGGCAGCCGGGTGGTTCGCGCCGCCGGGTCGTTCGCGATCGAGTCGAGATAGCCCTGCACGATCGCCGTCACGGTGCTGTCCACCAGCTCGACGTGGTCCCTGGAGAGCCGCTTGGCGAGCTCCTTGGGCGGCAGCGGCAGCGGCCGAACCCACAGGTGCCCGTCGGCGAGGCCGGGGCCGGCGATCCCGACAGGAGCCCGGCGCCGGGCGGGGGGAGCGCCGCCCGTATCGGGGAGCACCCGCCGGCGCTCGGGCTCCGGCAGCGTGGCGACGGCCTGGGGATCGCTCCGGATGACCGGCCGGGTCGAGCGTTGAGCGGAGGTCCCCGTGCCCTCCTTCCCGGCGGCGCGCGGCACCCGATACGGCATCGGGACGACGGCCGGTCCGGTCGCGGGAGGCGCGAAGAAGATGATATCTCCCGGTCTATGAGGCCGCACCGGGGGCCGCCCCTCGATCCAGACGAAGTAGAGCAGCCCGTGCAGCGCCACGCTGGCCGCCATCGCGATCCGCGACCAGCGCACCGTGGGCGGCAGGCGGAGGTCAAGGAGTCGGCGCAAGCTCTCCCCGCTGGACGGCGGCGAGGGTCTGACCGAGTCTGCCGGCGGCGGCGCGGAGCCGGTCGGGGCCGACCGTGAGGGCAATCCGGAAGAAGCCCTCACCCGCGGGCCCGAAGGCGCTCCCCGGGAGCACCAGCGCCCCGGTCTGCTCGAGCGCGCGGGTGGCGAAGGCCGCCGATTCGACGCCCGGGGGCAGGGCCACCCAGAGGTACATCGCCGCCTTGGGCGCCTCCAGCGCGAAGCCGGACTCCCGCAGCGCCGCGACGGCGGCGTCGCGGCGGCGCTCGAGCTCCTGCCGCACCGGCACCACCAGCTCCTCCGCCCGGTCGAGCACCGCCGCTCCGGCCCGCTGCACGGCGAGAAACGGGCCGGTGTCGACGTAGGACTTGACCCTGGTCAGCGCGCCGATCAGCGCGGCGCGCCCCACGGCGAAGCCGAGGCGCCATCCGGTCATCGAAAAGCTCTTGGAGAGCGAGAAGAACTCGACGGCCACCTCGCGGGCACCGGGAATCTCGAAAATGCTCGGCGCGCGATAGCCGTCGAACGTCAGGTCGCAGTAGGCATTGTCATAGGCGAGCAGGATCCCATGGCGCCGGCAGGTCGCCACGGTGCGCTCGAGATAGTCGAGAGGAGCCACCGCCGCGGTGGGGTTGTTGGGATAGTTGACGAAGACCAGCTTGCTTCGGCCCAGCACCTCCACCGGAATCGCGTCGAGATCGAGGAGGAAGCCGTTGCCGGGCCGCAACGGCGCCACGTGCGGCTGGGCTCCCGCCAGCAGCGATCCGCCCAGATACGCCTGATACCCCGGCTCCGGCACGATGGTGACGTCTCCCGGGTTCACGACGGCGAACGGGAGGTGGCAGAGCCCCTCCTTCGAGCCGATCAGCGGCAGAGTCTCCGTCGCGGGGTCGAAACGCTGGCCGAACCGCCGCTCCACCCAGCGCACGGCCGCCTGACGAAACGCGGGCAGCCCCTGCTGGAAGCCGTATTTGCTGTAGGCCGGATCGCGCAGCGCCTCTTGCATCGCCGCGACCGCGGCCTGCGGCGGGGGCGTATCGTTGTCACCCGCGCCGAGGTCGATCACGTCCACTCCCGACTCGATGAGGCGGCGCTTGATCGTGGGTATTTCGGCGAGGGGATAGCCAGGGAGGGAGCGGACCCGCTGGCTCAGCTCGATCATGTCCGTATGCCATTCTCTACAGGGTTGGACAGCACGCCTACACCCGGGATCTCGACTTCGACCACGTCACCGGCCCGAAGCGGCGCGGTGCCGGCGGGGGTGCCCGTCGCGAGCAGGTCGCCGGGCTCCAGCGTCATGATGCCGCTGATGAAGGAGATCAGCTCCGGAATCGAGAAATGCATCTCGCTGGCCCGTCCGCGCTGGCGCTCGCGGCCGTTGACGCGGCAGATGACCTCGAGGTCGCGCCAACCGAGCCCGGCGCGCACCTCGGGCCCCACCGGGCAGAAGGTGTCGAACCCCTTGGCGCGTCCCCACTGGCCGTCGGTCTTCTGCAGATCGCGACAGGTGACGTCGTTCACGCAGACGAAGCCTCCGATGCCGCGCTCGGCCTCCGCGGCATCCGCGTCATGGAGCCGCCGGCCGATCACGACGCCGATCTCGGCCTCGAACTCCACCTGCCGCGACACCGCCGGCAGCCGGATCGCCTCGCCGGAGCCGATCAGCGCGCTCGGCGGCTTGAAGAACAACATCGGTACCGCCGGCACCTCGTTGCCCAGCTCCTTCGCGTGGGCGGCGTAGTTGCGCCCGACGCAGATGATCTTGCCGGGTCGCACCGGAATCATGCGATCGCTCCGATCCCCTGGCGCGCGAAGAAATCCTCGCACCGGGTCCGCACCTGTGCCCAGCTCCCGACGATCCGGTCGGCTCTCGGCAACCCCTGCAGCAGCAGCCGCCCGTACTGCTTGGTGACGACGCGGCTGTCGAGCAGGACCACAACGCCCATGTCTTGCCGGCTCCGGATCAGCCGGCCGAATCCCTGCTTCAGCTTGAGCGCCGCGTGCGGGAGGAGGTAGTGCATGAAGCCGTCGAGCCCTTCCTCCGCCAGACGCTCCAGCCGCGCCGCGGTGACCGGCTCCGATGGCACCTTGAAAGGTAGCTTGTTCAGCACGAGGGCGCGGAGCGCGCGGCCCGGCACGTCGACTCCTTCCCAGAACGAGTCGGTCCCGAGCAGAATCGCGTTCTCCGCCTCGCGAAACCGGCGGAGCAGCGCGTCGCGGGGCGACTCGCCCTGCACCAGGATCGGCCAGCGGTTGCCGAGCACGGAGCGGATCTCCTGGGCCGCCCGCCGCAGCGACGCATGGCTGGTGAAGAGGACGAACATGCCGCCGTCGGAGGCGTACGCCAGGTCACTCACCACCTGCACCACCGCGGTGGCGTGCGCGTGTTCGTCCTCCCGGGGAGCGGGCAGGTCGTCGGGAATCCCGAAGAGGCACTGCGAGGGATAGTCGAAGGGCGACGGCAGGATCTCGTGTACCGTCACCGGCGAGTCCTCTCCGGCGAGGCCCAACCGCGATTCGAGAAAGTCGAACTCGCCGCCGGCGGCGAGCGTGGCGCTCGTGAGCACGGTCGTCTCGAGACGATCGAAGAGCAGCTCTCTCAGGATCGGCGCCAGATCGAGCGGTACGGCGTGCAAGCCGACGTGCTGTCCGCGCGGGGTGCGCTCCAGCCAGCGCACCGTCGGCGCGCCTCCGGCGGCGGGCCGCAAGGTCCGGTTGAGGCCGTCGGACACCGATTCCAGCCGCCGCATCACCCCGCGCAGTTCCTGGAGAATCCGCCCCCGCCGCTCGGACTCCTCGGACTCCGCCAACCGGTCGGCGATCGTCTCGACCGATTCGGACACCGACCGGAACGCGCCCAGCGTCGCATCGAGCTCGAACCCGAGCCCCTCGGACCAGATCGGATCGGTCGCGAATTCGTCGGCCAGCCGAAGCTGGCCCGCGGGAACGCCGTCGAGGCGCTCGTAGAGCCGGAGCAGCAGCGCGTCGGTGGCGCGGCGGGCATCGGCCACCGCCGGCAGCAGGCGCTCTCGCAGCAGGTCGAGGCTCGCGCGGCTCAGCAGATCGGCGCGCGCGGCCAACTCGCTCGCCAGCGTCGGCGCGAGCCCGCGTCCATTCCGCTCGAACCGCGCGAGGAGCCGGCGAACCGACCGGCTGGTCACCTGGATGCCAAGATGGCTCGCGGCGACGTCCTCGAGATGGTGGCCCTCGTCCAGCACCAGGCGGCGGTAGGGCGGCAGGACCGCCGCCTCGTCCCAGTTGTCCTGCGCCTGTCGAATCGAAAGATCGGCGGCCAGGAGATGGTGATTGACGACGACGACGTCGGCCTCGGCGGCGCGGCGCCGGGCCCGGAAGAGGAAGCAGCGGTCGAAGTGGGGACACTTGAGGCGGGTACAGAGATCGGGCTCGGCGCTCACCTCGTCCCAGACCTCCGGCGCGGGAACCACGGCGAGATCGCTCAGCGTGCCGTCGGCGGTGTGGCCCGACCATTCGGCGATGGCCAGCAGCTCGTCGAGCTTTTCCGGCTCCAGCAGCGTGCGCTGGGCGCCGACGGCCTGGTTGAGGCGCGCCAGGCAGAGGTAGTTCCGCCACCCCTTGAGCAGCGCGAACGTCGGCGTATAGTCCGCGCTCGCGAGCGCCCGCCGCAGCAGCGGAAGGTCCTTCCCCACCAGCTGCTCCTGAAGATTGATCGTATTGGTGCTGACGACCGTACGCTCGCCGTTGGCGCGAGCCCACGCCAGGGCGGGCACGAGGTAGGCGAACGACTTCCCCACCCCGGTGCCGGCTTCCAGCAGGAGCACCCCGCCGTCGTTGTAACCGTCCGCGATGTAGGCCGCCATGTCGCGCTGGCTGCGCCGGTCCTCGTACTGCCCGAGCTGGGCGGCGATGGGGCCGCGCTCGCCCAGCAGCTCCACCACGTCGAAAGGATCGATGCGGATGACCGGGCGGTCGCGGGGGACCTCGACGACGACGTAGACCTCCGTGGCATCGTTGTTGATGATCCCGAAGCCCACCCCCGCGTCGTGCAGATGCGCGGCGACGCTCAGGTCGGCCCCCGACGGGTCGAGGCGTCCGCTCGGATGATTGTGCAGGAGCATCTCCCCGCGCACCGCCCCGGCGGGAAGGGCGAGCACCATGTCCACGGTGCCGCGCGCCACGGGCCGGGCGGCGACGATCACGCCGTCACGGTCTACCTGGGCCACAAAGGAGACCTCGCGTCCCCCCGCCACGGCGATCTCGCCAGCGAGAAGCGCGCGCACTCCCGGCGCGAGCCGATCGGTCACGTCTTCAGTTCTTTCTTCTTGGCGGCCGGGAAGAGGACGTTGTTCAAGATGAGCCGGTAGCCGGGCGAGTGCGGATGCAGCGAGAGGTCGGTGGGAAGATCGCCGATCTGGTGCTGCGGATCCTCGGGATCGTGCCCGCCGAAGAAGGTCCACGTCCCCTGGCCGTGTTCACCGTGAATGTACTTCACCCACGGGGCGCCCGGCTCGTCGGCAAGGACGGTGACGCTGGGCTTGAGCGTCTTCCGGGTGAACGACGTCGTCAGCCCGTAGAAATCGGGAATTACCTGGCGGTGGTTTTGCACCAGCATGGTCGCCACCGGGTCGATCTTGGCGCTGAAATTGAAGAGCGTGAACGAGCCGAGCGGCTGCCGGCGCTCCGCCGAGTTCACCTGGTGCCCGTCGATGTCCGAATAGACCGGCACGGTCGGGCTCAACTCGAGCTCGGCGTGCTGGAAGGCGAAGGTCTCGTCCCAGTGCATTTTCGCCGACGCATCGGGATCCATCGGGGTGCCGTCGGCATAGGCGGCGGCGATGTCCACCCCGTTTGCCGCGAGGGCCAGGTCCAGCGTCTCGGTGGCGGTGCACATCGCGAAGAGAAAGCCGCCGCGATCCACATACTGGGCGATCGCGGAGGCGACAGCGCGCTTTTCCACCGGAACCGACGGAAACCCGAGCTGCCGCGCCATCGCCCGATTGCGCTCGACCATCTCGAGCAGCCAGGCCGACCCGGAATAGTTGAGGAAGAACTTGGAATACTGCCCGGTGAAATCCTCGTGGTGGAGGTGGAGCCAATCGTACGTCTTGAGCTTGGAGCCGAGCACCTCCGCGTCCCACACTTTTTCGAACTTCACGCCCGCGTAGTTGAGGGCCATGGTCACGGCGTCGTCCCACGGGGCGGCGTTCGGGGGCGCGTACACGGCGACCTTCGGCGCCTTCTCGAGGGGAACGGCATCCATGTTCCCATTCTGGAGCTCGCCGCGGAGCTGCACGACCTGCCCATCATCGAGCGGCTCGGTGGTGACTCCGTTGAGCGCCGCGTCGCGCGCGGTGGCGGCGTCGGCGGGAATGAGGAACGATCCGCTCCGGTAGTTGAGCAGCCACTCGGCGCGTCCGCCGCGATCGAGCAGGCGGTAGGCCAGGCCGTAGGCCTTCAGATGGTCGGACTGGGCCTCGTCCATCGGCACCAGCAGCCATGGCGCGGTGAACCGCAGCCTGGCAAGCGAGGCGGCCGGCGAAAGAACGAGCAATCCTGCCCCGCCCCGCACCAGGAAGTCGCGCCGCCTCATGTCTTGGGCACCGCCCCGCGCGCCTGATCGAGCCGCCGGCGGGCCTGGGGCACCAGGGCGCTCTCGGGATAGGTGAGGATGAGATGCTCCAGCTGGGCGATGGCGTCCGACGGACGGTCTTGGGCGAGGTAGAGCTCGCCCAGCGCCAGCTCCGCCGCCGGCGCGGTGCCGGGGGCGTCCTTCACCGCCGCCGCCCGGAAAAGGCGTTCCGCATCGGAGCCGTTGCCCGTGGCCGCGGCGAGCCGTCCGGCGAGAAAAGCGATCCCCGCGCCCCCGCTGCCGGCAAGAATCCCCCGGGAGACGTCCTCCAACGCGCCGATCGCGTGGGTGGTGTCACCCTGCTCCAGCAGAAGCATCGCGTGACCGAGCGGCGGCAGCGAATCGACATCAAGCGGCTGAAGCAAAGCGAGGAGCGCGGTTCGGCTGGTGGCGTCCTGCCGATCGCCGGCGTAGGGGCCGGCCTTCCGGAAGTGCTCCAGCGCCCCCGCGATGTCCCCCCGGAAGAGACGGATCTTCCCCCCGAGGGCCAGGGCCTCCACCGTGCTGTCCGCGCCGAGGGCGGCTTCGGCCTTGGCGAGATCTCCCTCCCGAAGCCACCCACCGACGAGGCGGAGGCGCAGGTCCTCGCGCTCGTCGGCCGAGAGGGCGAGACCTGCCTTATCGAGCCGGCGGCCTGCCTCGTCGAGATGCCCCTCGGCGATGAGAACCTGCACCAGCGCGGCAGACGCGCCGGCCGCGACGGGCCCGGGCGTGGTGCGATCTTCGGCCAGGCCCGCCAACATCCGCCGCGCCGCGTCGCGGTCGCCGGCGGCGGTGTAGATCCGTGCCGACTCGAGCCGCAGTCGCGAACGGTCCGCGTCGGACGATCGATCCGCGAGCGCCTCGAGACCGCGGGCCAGGGCGAGCTTGCCTTCGAGCGTCTGCTGCGTCCTGAGCTGATCGACCAGGCCGCGGAGCGCCTCGAGCGCGGGGCCGCGATCCTCGGGGAGCGCTTGGAGGAGCGCCTGGAGCCCACCCATCGGATCACCCCATCGCACTCGCAGCTCCGCCTCCATGCGGCGCGCCACGAGATCCTCCTCACGCGATAGGGCACGGAGCAGCTCGGGGCGCGCACCGGCCGGCGCCTGGCTCATGGCGCCTACGGCGCTCAGCCGGTAGCCTGGGAGGCGGCGGACGGCGGCGAGCCACTCCCGTAGCCCACCCGCGTAGTCGCCGTCGATCACGGCGAGTTGCGCCCGCTCCGCCGCAAGGGCATCGGGGCGTTTCAGCCGGTTGCGACCCATGGTGTACGCCTCGACGGCCCCCGCATGATCGCGACGGCCCAAGGCCGCGGTACCCCATTCCCGATACGGCGTCTCCTCAGTGGGCGCGAGCACCGCCCAGCGCTCCGCCACCGCGCGCATGCTGTCCGGCTCGTCCGCAGCCGCCCACGCTCTCAGAGCAACCCCGTAGACCACTCCGCTCGAGGGGCTGGCCGCGAGCGCCGCGCGGACCTCGGGAAGGAGCTCGCCGGGCCGGTTGAGAGGCACCAGTACCCGCTCGAGTCCGAGGAGCGCGGCCGCATCCGCAGGCTTGGCGGCGAGCACCGCGCGGTACCCGTCGGCTGCGGCGCCGTACTCGCCGCGTCGCTCCAGCTCGAAGGCTCGCGAAATGCTCTCCTGCTGGCCCGCCAGGGGTGCGGCGGCCAGGAGTGCGGCGCCGGCGAATACGACAAGCCGCCGCCTCATCGACGCCGCCCCTCGGACAGCCGCCGGAAATAGTCCACGACCAGGCGGCGTTCTTCGGGAGAGAACTGCTGGAGCTCTTCCCACGAGGGCACCCGCACCCGATCATCGTCGCCCATCAGCCGGGCGCGGAGAGCGGGCGGGAGATGAACGCTGTCGTCGGTGGCCGTCGTGCTCTGCCGCTCCTTGCGCTCGTCCTCCTCGCGGCCCTGCAGCGTCCGGCCGGCATCGAGCATGCGCCGGAACAAGCGCTCCTGTCGCTCGACCAGGTGGCGGTCGAGCCGCCCGGACTCGAGCCGGCGGGCAAGCTCCTTGGCCTCGTCCGCCAGCTCGGCCGCCCCGGGGATCTCACCCTGCGCGCGCAGTTTCTGCATCTCCTCGGCAAGCGCGCGCTGCCGCGCCCCCAATCGCTGGAGCTGCTCCCGGATCGCACCGTTGCCGGCCATCGGGAGTAGCCCGGCGCTCTGCTTCCCGAGACCGCCCTGCTGCTGGGCCAACTGATTCATCCGCTCGATCGCTTCGGCCAGGCCGGAGCCCGACGCCGATCCAGCCACGTCACCCCGTGCCTGCAGCAACTGATAGGCAGCCGCGTTGAGCGCGTCCACGGCGGCCCCCGCCTGTTCGGCGCCCTCCCGCGTGTTCGGGTTGGCGGTGGAGATCGCCTCCCGAGCCCGCTGCATCTGTTGCCGGGCGCCGCCGAGCGCGGCGCCGATCCCTGACGGGACGAGCGCATTCTTGCCCGACGCCTTCTGCACTTGCTCCACGAGGCGCCGCACGCCCTCCTCGATGGAGCCCTGTTCCGCCCGCACCGCGCTTCCCGGCTGGTCCCCCGATTCCAGTGTCTGCTGCACCGCCAGCTGGCGCTCGGCCAGACGGCTCGTCTCGGCCAGGGCCTGGTCGAGCGCGCCGGTCACTTCCTGACGCCACTCCTGCTGCAGTCCCGCGCGCTCCTGCTCCAGGCGCTCGCTGAGCGGTTCCAGCGACTTGGCGGCCTGTTCTCCCTGCCGGGCCGCCTGCTGGCGCTGGCCTCGCTGGCTCGACGAGGCGGCCCCTTTCATCTGGGTCCCGGCCTGGCGAGCCTGGCCGCCGGCCGAGTCCAGCCGCTCCCGGCGGTCGCCCGGGTCCAACGACTTCGCGAGGCGGTCGAGCGCCGACCCCAGCGAATCGGCCCGCCCGGCGAGCTGCCGCTCCGCCGCGGCCGCGCGGGCGCTGTCGGCGGAGCCCACCTCGGAGTTCCACCGCCGCTGGTCCTGCACCAGTTCCCGCGACTCCTTGCCGAGATTCGCGAGATCGCCCTCGGCGGCGGCCCGTCGGAAAAGCTCGCGACTGCGTTCCAGCGCCTCCCGCAGCTCCCTCTGCGCCTCGGCGAGACGCTCGAGGGCGTCCTTCGCGCGCTCGGCATCGAGATCCCTGAGCGCCTGCTGCAAGGCGTTGAGCCGGTCGCGCAGCTCGGGCGTCAAGGCACGATCGATTTGCCGCCGGATCTCCGCCAGCTCACGCTGCCAGGCGGAGTCGCTCACGCCGGCCGCCTCCGCGCTCTGGCGCAGCGCCTCGAGCGAACGGGTCAGCTCCTCGGCCTGCCGCAGGAGCTCCTGCTGCGATTCGGCCACGGCTTCGGCCCGCTTCGACTCCTGAAAGGTCAGCGATTCGCCGGCCTTCTCCGCCCGCCCCTCCGACGATCGCAGGCGCTCGCGGCCGAGGTCGTCGGTCTCGCGCTCGAGCCGCTTGCTCGCCGCGGTCACGGAATCGAGCTGGGATCCCACCGCTTCCGTAGCCTTGCGCTGGGCGGCCCGTACCTCGGTCATCGTCGGGAGGCGCAACACGTATTCGCGGGACCGGCCCGTCTGCCGGCCCGGGGTGTTGTCGGTGGCGACGGCGAAGTAGCGGACCGTGTCGCCGGGCAGGAGACCGCGGTGATTGAGGTCGAGAGCGGGCGAGAGGAGCGCGCGATCGGATGCGCCCTCCGGCAGCACGAGCGTTTCCCTCCGCGCGGAATCGGCGCCGCCGAGCCGGCTGATGCGGCGGCTCTCGAGCGTCACACCGGTGATGCCGTGGTCGTCGCGCGCATCGACGACGAGCGGCAGGAGCAGGCTGAGCGGCGCGATGGTGTCCGCGCCCGGCACCGGGACTTCCACCCGCGGTGCGCTGTCCGCCACCAGCCGCAACGCCAGGCGCACGGTGTCGCCGGCGAGTGGTGCGCCGTTTTGCGTCGCCAGGGTCAGGCGAAACTCGCCCGACCCGGCGGGCACGAAGCTGCCGCCGAAGCGGCCCTCCCGCACGCTCAGCGCCTCGGTCTGCGAGCCGGACGTCCAACTCGCGCGGGCGAGCGGCGCGGTCGCCTCGCCGCGGGTTTCCAGCCGGGTGCCCGCGGGCAACAGAAGGGTGTCGCCTCCGGTAGGCACCGGCTCCGCGTCGAGCCCGAGGTAGGACGGGTAGCGGGCGGTGACGATCAGGGAACCGAGGAACACGGGAAGCCGCACCCGAACCATCACCGTGTCAGAGGAGCGGCTGCCGCTGGTCACGCGGGCAAACAGATCACTCCGGAGCGGACCGCTCGTGACCATCGCTCGTCCGGTCGAGTCCAGCCGGACTCCTCGGGCGCGCCACGCCTCTCCAGGTGAGCGAAGCCACAGTGTCGCGGCGCGGCGGCCGATTGCCTGCACCTCGAGGTCGACCGAGTCTCCCCGGTTCACCAGGGAGTTCGCTGCGCGTATGCGCACCGGGGCCACGGTGGCTTCCCAGGCCCGTGCGGGATGCCAGAGTGCCGCAGCAGCGCCGCGGGCCGGACCGGCGGACACGAGCGCGAGCAGGCCGGCGATCAGGACCACCGCCCCGCCGAGCCCGAGCGATCGCACCGCGCGGGACAGCGGCGCCACTGCCTCCGGCCCCCGGGTGGTGAGGGCGACCGCCTGGTCCTGGTCCGCCCGAGCGAGAAGAGCGTCGCTGGTACCGGCGGCCGCGCGGTCGAGGAGCGAGGTCAGCGCACCTTGCCGCCACGCGCCATTCCGTTCCAGCGCCCCGGCGATGCCTCCGCTCGTCAGGCGTGCCCGGTCCCGCCAGGCGCCCCAGCCGATGCCGCCGAGGGCGATCAGCGCGCCGCACCAGGCGGCGAGGACCCACCAGGGCGCATCCACCAAGCCGAGCCGCACCAGCCAGGCGCCGGCGCCGAGGGCGAGCGCGGCCGCGCCGAGCCCGAGCGCGATCCACCCCGCTCCGGCGGCGAGGCGGAGCGGTGCCCCCAGCCGGCGGAGCGCCTGCTCGGTGGCCGGTGCCGTCACCCGCCGTAGCCCACGGCGTAGGTGAAGAGATTCACTCCCATGCGGAGCGCGGCCTCGTGCTTGTCGGGTGGATCGTGATGGACCTCGAAGTCCTCCCAGCCGTCGCCGAGATCGGACTGATAGGAGTAGTAGACCGCGAGACGCCCGTCGAGGAAGATGCCGAAGCCTTGCGCCGGCTTTCCGTCGTGGACGTGGACCTTCGGGATTCCCTTGGGAAAGTCGTACACGAGGTGGTAGACGGGGTGGTCGAGCGGAACCTCTACCAGGGGATGATCGGGGAAGAGTCGCGCGAGTTCACGTCTGAGCGACGCATCCATCCCGTAGTTGTCGTCGGCATGGAGGAAACCGCCTTGCCGCAGATAGCGGCGAAGGGTCGCGAGGTCGCTCTCGCTCCAGTGGACGTTTCCGTGGCCGGTCATATAGATGTAAGGGACGTTCCACAGATCGTCGTCGTTCAGGGTGACGACCGTCTCCCCAGGGGCCACGCGCAGCGAGGTGCGGTCGCGGATGGCGGTGAGGAGATTCGGCAGGCTGGACGGGTTGGCGTACCAATCGCCGCCCCCGTCGTAGTGGAGGCGCCCGATCGTCATGACCGGTGCTCTGTCCGGGTGGGCCGGCGCGGCCGCCAGAGCGAGCAGCGACATGCCCCATGCACGAACGATCACGGCAGCTCCATCACCAGCCGATAGGCCTCGTTGCGCGGGAGGCCGAGTGTCTCGGTGAGGCGGCGGACGATTTCGCGGCGGCTGATCCCATCGGCAAGCAGCGCAGTAGCTTGCTCCACCGCGTCCTGGGTGCGGTCCGGGGGCGGGGCGGGCGCGCCGGTTCCTTCGAGGACGACCGTGAGCTCACCCCTCGGGTCGATCTCCGAATAGTAATCCTCGAGCTCTCCGAGCGTGCCCGCCCGGAACTCCTCGTGCACCTTGGTCAGCTCCCTCGCCACCACCGCCCGACGGTCCCGGCCCGCGGCGGCGGCCAGATCCCGCAGCAGGGCGCGGAGTCTCGGTGGGGCCTCGAAGAAGACGACGCTCCACTCTTCCGCCGCCGCACGAGCGATCAGCCTCGCGCGTTCGGCGCCCTTCCTGGGCATGAATCCCAGAAAGAGGTAGCGGTCGGCGGGGAGACCGGAGGCGGAGAGCGCCGTCGCCACAGCCGAGGCTCCCGGAATCGGCACGATGGTGCAGCCTGCCGCACGGGCGGCGGCCACCAGCTCGGTGCCCGGATCGCTCACCCCCGGGGTGCCGGCGTCGGACACCAGGGCTACATCGCGCCCCTCACCGAGGACTTCGAGGAGCCTATCGAGCCGGCTGGTGCTGGAATGGGCGTGATAGCTGAGGAGGGTCGGGCTGGCGCCCAGATGGGAGAGCAGCCCGCGAGTCCTGCGGGTGTCTTCCGCGGCAACGACGGAAACCGACCGGAGCACCTCGGCGGCGCGGGCCGAGAGGTCCCGGAGATTGCCGAGCGGAGTGGCGACGACGAAGAGGGTTGCCGCGTCGACCTCAGCTCAGGTGCTGCTTGATCTTCCCTTCGAGCGTCGCCTTCGGCACCGCGCCGATCACCGTGTCCACATGCTGGCCGTTCTTGAAGAACAGAATGCTGGGGATCGACCGCACATTGAAGCGCATGGCGGTCCGCTGGTTCGCATCGACGTCCACCTTCGCCATTTTGGCCCGGCCGATGTACTCGTGCGCGAGCTGATCCAGAATCGGTGCGACGATCTGGCAGGGACCGCACCACGTC
>Ga0326597_10006391_pt1 | contig 16156 bp, 10 predicted proteins | sample RVTome_12_FD_203789 | JGI IMG/M metagenome (GOLD analysis project Ga0326597, IMG submission 203789) | Soil microbial communities from uranium-contaminated site in the Upper Colorado River Basin, Wyoming, United States - RVT100D185 | ecosystem: Environmental > Terrestrial > Soil > Contaminated >...
CCCCACCTTCCGAATCTGACCGACATCCATGTTCTTGCTCCTGCCAGGAATCCAAATCCTTGACCTGACAGAAGTTATCGATCCGCACCCCACCTCCGCTTGAGCCCAGTTTGCGCTGTACTGCTAAGTGCCACGTCATAATGGCAGCGGCACATCCCTGATCGGACCGGCCGTAGCTGTCCCTCGTACAAACCCCTGTAATACAATAGGTTATAATTCGCAATCTGATGCGCACAAGCGGTACGCATCATGCATCGCGCGTCAAAGGCGATTCCTCACGCGGTTGCCGGAATCGCCGAGGGACAGGTAGATGAACATGGATCAATTCACAATCAAGGCGTCGGAGGCGATTCAAGGGGCAGAGCGGCTGGCGCGCGAGCGCGGGCACGGGGATCTGTCGCCGCTTCATTTGCTTGCGGCGCTGGTTTCTCCGGCCTCGGCGAACGGCGGCAACGGACGTGGAGGAATCGTTGCGCCGCTGCTGGAAAAGGCCGGTGCGCAGGTATCGCGCGTCCGTTCGATCGTCGATGCGGAGCTCGGCCGGGTGCCGAAGGTCTCCGGCGGTTCACTTGCGTTTTCCAATGACATGCGCGATGTCCTGCAAACCGCGCAGTCCGAGGCCGAGCGCATGAAGGACCAGTACGTTTCTAGCGAACACCTGCTGCTCGCCCTTGCGGACGTGAAGAGCGACGCGCGCGAGGTGCTGAGCCTGTGCGGCGTCGACCGCAGTGCGATGCTCGCGGCGCTCAAGGAGCTTCGCGGCAGTGCCACGGTTACGTCACAGAATCCCGAAGACACGTACCAGGCGCTGGAACGGTACGGGCGGGACCTGGTGGCCCTCGCCCGCCAGGGCAAGCTGGACCCGGTGATCGGGCGCGACGAGGAGATCCGCCGCTGCATGCAGGTGCTGGCCCGCCGAACCAAGAACAATCCGGTGCTGATCGGTGACCCCGGCGTGGGCAAGACGGCGATCGTCGAGGGCCTGGCCCTGCGCATTCTCGCGGGCGACGTGCCGGACGTGTTGAAGGACAAGCGCCTGGTGGCGCTGGATATGGGCGCGCTGATCGCCGGGGCGAAGTATCGCGGCGAGTTCGAGGAGCGGCTCAAGGCCGTGGTGCGCGAGGTTTCCGAGTCGGCCGGCCGGGTAATCCTGTTTATTGACGAACTGCACACCGTCGTGGGGGCCGGCAAGAGCGAGGGTGCGGTCGACGCGGGCAACCTGCTCAAGCCTGCCCTGGCGCGCGGAGAGCTGCGCTGCATCGGCGCGACCACCGTGGACGAATATCGCCGCAACCTCGAAAAGGACAAGGCCCTCGAGCGGCGCTTCCAGACGCTCTACGTCCGCGAGCCGACCGTGGAAGACACCATTGCCATTCTTCGAGGGCTCAAGCCGCGCTACGACACGCACCACGGAGTGCGGATTCAGGACGCGGCGCTCGTTGCGGCGGCGACTCTCTCTCACCGCTACATCCCGGACCGCAAGCTGCCCGACAAGGCGATCGACCTGATCGACGAGGCCGCGGCCCGGCTCCGCATCGAGAACGACTCCCTTCCCGCCGAGCTGGATGAGCTGCGCCGCCGGATCATGCAGTTGGAGATTGAGCGCGAGGCGCTGAAGAAGGAAAAGGACGAGGGCAGCAGGAAGCACTTAAAGGCGCTGGAAAAGACGCTCGCCGAGCTGCGCGAGACCAACAATACCCTCACGGCCAAATGGCAGGGCGAAAAGAATGAGCTTGAGGCGATAAAGGGGGTTAAGCAAAAAATTGCGGCCAAGCAGAACGAGCTCGATGAGGCCCAGCGGCGCGGCGACCTCGAGACCGCAGCCCGCGTCCGCTACGGCGAGCTGCGCGAGCTGCAAGACATGCAGGAGACGCGGGAGCGGAAGCTCGCCCAGCTCCATGAAGAGGGCGGCGGCCTGCTCCGCGAGGAGGTGACCACCGAGGAAATCGCCGAGGTCCTCAGCAAGTGGAGCGGAATCCCCGCGGCGCGCATGCTCGAAGGCGAGCGGGAAAAACTGCTCAAGATGGAGGAGCGGCTTCACGAGCGCGTGGTCGGCCAGGACGAGGCCGTGCGCGCCGTCTCCGACGCGGTCCGCAGGGCCCGCGCCGGGCTCGGCGACGCCGACAGACCGATCGGGTCATTCCTGTTCCTGGGCCCCACCGGCGTGGGAAAGACCGAGCTTTGCAAGGCCCTGGCAACGTTCTTGTTCGACGATGAAAGCGCCTTCATCCGCATCGACATGAGCGAGTTCATGGAGCAGCACAGCGTCGCCAGACTGATCGGCGCCCCGCCGGGCTACATCGGCTATGAAGAGGGCGGCCGGCTTACCGAGGCCGTCCATCGCAAGCCTTACAGCGTGGTGCTTTTGGACGAGATCGAGAAGGCCCACACGGACGTATTCAACGTGCTCTTGCAGGTTCTCGACGACGGCCGGCTCACCGACGGGCACGGCCGAACCGTCGACTTCAAGAACACGATCGTGGTAATGACCAGCAACGTGGGCAGCGAGTACATTCAGCGGCTCATCGAGAGCGGATCCGCGGACAGCCCGGTCGACGACGTCGAGATTGAGTTGAAAGTGCGGCAGGCCCTGCGTGCGAAGTTTCGGCCGGAGTTTCTCAACCGCATCGACGAAACGATCATCTTCCATCAGCTCACGCGCGACGACCTGGCCGCGATCGTCGAGATACAGGTCCGGACGCTGCGCAAGCGCCTCGCGGACCGCGACATGACCCTGTTACTTACCGAGGCGGCCAAGAGCAAGCTCGCCGCGGACGGCTTCGACCCGACGTTCGGCGCCCGGCCGCTCAAGCGGTTGATTCAGCAGGAGATCGAAAACCCACTTGCAACTCGAATCCTCAAAGGCGAGTTCACGCCCAGCGACCGTATCACCATCGACGTGGAAGGCGAGACGTTCAGCTTCAACAAGGGCGCTGTTGCAGACGCAGCGGCGCGCTAGCGCAAACTGCGTGACATTCAGACCAGCGCGGCGGCGGCGTCCTCGCCGATCGGCGTTCCGCACTCCGGGCAGCGGCCGGAGGTCAGCGTGAAAAGCAGGTAGTCGCAGTTCGGGCAGCGCGGCTCCTCGATCTCGATTGAGATTCGCAGCTTGCAGAACTTGCACGCGGACTTGCCCACCTCGATCAGTTGCTTCTTCTGGCACCGCGGGCAGACGACGGACATCTCCCGCAACTCCGCCGTGACGGGTTCGAATTTGACTCCGCGGTTCATGCGCGCCAGCACGGAAAGGGCCAGCGTTCCGCAGCTGGCGACAATGCCGGCGGCCGCGGTGAATCGGTTCAGCATGTCGCCGTCAATCGGCAGCTTCAGAACAGAGTCGACGACGTGCAAGTCCACCAGCGCGGCGGTGAGGATTGCGGAGGCAATCGTGGCGGTGCGGACCCAGAACTGGTGAGGCTTCAAAGGACAGAAAAGTAGAAGGTTGGCGTAGGCGGAGACGCCCGCAATCGCGGTCAGAATGCTGAAGGCTACGGTGCCCGCGTCGCTCCGCGTTCCAGTCCAGATTCCACCCAGCATAAGCAGCCACGCGCCGGCGGCACCCGCGATTCCCGCCCAGCGCCAATGCCGCCGATCGCCGGCGGCAAATCCTACCAGGCTGCAAACCGCCAGCGATCCGAAGAGCATCGTAATCCCAGAGGTTTCCCACAACTTCTCTTGATGGAGGCTTCGTGCTGCTCGCGCGAGCGTGCGCAGCTCCCACACTCCGAACATGAACAGCAGAAACGCAGCGGCCGTCACGATGATTCCCACCGGACCGGCCACGCGCCCGTGGCCTTCTGGGTGCAATCTCAGAAAGACCATGCCGAACACGACGGCGCCGGCGAGAGAGAGCATTGTCAACGCGATCTGTTCCTCCCCCCGCAATCCCACGAGACGCGGAGGGATATCCCAAATAAGCATCAACGCCATCAGGAATTCCAGCACGACCCCGCACATGCCCAACATGCCGGCGGATCTCGACTTCTTACTGTCGATTTCGACTGAGATTGGAAGCAACAGCGCACATGCGACTGCCGTCGTGAGCCCGGTCCCGACGACCCGCCAGGTAAGGTTCCCGGCCTGGAAGAGCACCGCCCAGACGCCGGTGACGGCCGCAAGCCCCAGCGACCAAAGCATGATTCGCATGAGTATGATTCGACGTGGCATGTAAACCTCGCCGGATCATCGTAGCATATGCGATCCGGAGAGCAAGCATGGCACGATACTACGCGGAGCGTCTCTCGGCCGACCGGCTGCGGCAATGCTATGATCTCGCCCCGCCGCGAATCAGGCGGTACTTGTATGCGGAAATCGCGTATGTCGCGGAGCGGATTCGCGCGTCGGACCGCGTGTTGGAGCTCGGCTGCGGTTACGGCCGGGTCATAGAGCGACTCGCCGGGCGAGCGGCGGCGGTTGTCGGGATAGACAATTCGCTCGCCAGCCTGCAACTCGGGTGGAAGCTGTTGGGTCGCCTTTCGAACGTAACGTTGATACAGATGGACGCCGCCGCCCTGGCATTCGCCGACCGCGCGTTCGATGTCGTCGTATGTATTCAGAACGGCCTGAGTGCGTTCAACGTCGATCAACGAAGACTGATTGGGGAGTGTATTCGCGTTGCCCGGCCGGGCGGATGTGTGCTGCTGTCGAGCTACGCGGAGGATTTCTGGGAACATCGCCTGGAGTGGTTTCGGCTTCAGGCGGACGCGGGGCTTCTCGGCGAGATTGACTTACGCGCGACGGGAAACGGGGTGATCGTCTGCAAGGACGGATTCAGGGCTACAACCATCGGCCGCGACGATTTCACAGCGCTTGCGTCCGGCTTCGGGGTCGACGTCCGAATCGAAGCGGTGGACGGGTCCAGCCTCTTCTGCGAGTTGCTCGTATGACGCGCAGAGCGGGCGGGCGCCGCGTGCAGACCGGCCCGCATACGGTCGATAATACTACGGGATGAAGCATGTATGGATTGCTCAGCCGCACAGAGTGGCATGTGGTGCCGAGAGGCGGCGCACCGAGCCTCTACCATAACCGCCGAAGCACGTAGGCTTGGCCCGCGACGCGCGATGTTTGTCTTAACTGGTAATCCAACCGTTGATCGGTTGACGCGCGTCGGGATGCAGGCGATCCTGCCGGTTTTGTGCGCGATGTATACGCCGCCACGTTGCCGGGAAGGGCGGAGCAACCCGCTCGTTTCAGTTTCCCCTTCCGCTCTCGCATTGGGCGCGGTCAGGGTCGGTTTCAGTAGCTAGCGCGCCGCCGACTTCAGTCGGCGCGGACCGCGCCGACTGAAGTCGTCGGCTCGCAGGCGGTCGCGGCTCAGAAAAGCGTCGCCTGCCTGTCGGCAGATGGGCGGCTCGCGTATTTATGGCGGAAACGCTAATTATGCTTCGTGCGATAACGAGTAACGCGGCGCGTAAGCCGAACCCACGCGGCCGCACCAGCGCCGCGCCGCGTCGGGTCATTGGAGTGCGGCCATGAAGCTGTCCGTCGTGGGAACGGGGTATGTGGGGCTGGTGGCGGGTGCGTGCTTTGCGGACAGCGGCAATCACGTGCTCTGCGTCGATTGCGACGCGGACAAGGTGGATCGCCTTCGCAAGGGCGAAATTCCGATATACGAACCCGGCCTGCAAGAGATGGTACGCGCCAACGCCGCGGCACGGCGCCTGGAGTTCACGACTGATCTCGCGGAGGCGGTACGGCGCTCCCGCGTGATTTTCCTCGCCGTGGGCACGCCGCCGGCGGCGGACGGCTCGGCCGACCTGTCGTCAATCCTCGAGGTGGCCCGGACCATCGGTCAAACGATGGACGGTTACCGGGTCGTGGTGATGAAGAGCACCGTCCCGGTCGGTACGCACCGCAAAGTGGTCGACGTGATGTCGGCGCACACCAACCAGCCTTTCGACTACGTGAGCAACCCCGAGTTCATGAAGGAGGGGGCCGCCCTCGAGGACTTCACCAAGCCCGACCGCGTCATCATCGGCGTGACGAATTCCGCCGTCGTCGAGGTCATGAAGGAACTTTACGTGCCGTTCCTCCGCCGCGATGAAAGAATACTGATCACCGACCCGGCCAGCGCCGAGATGATAAAGTACGCCGCCAATGCCCTGCTCGCGACGAAGGTCTCCTTCATGAACGAGATTGCCAATTTGTGCGAGGAGTTCGGCGCCGACGTGGAGCAGGTCCGCCACGGCGTCGGCTCGGATTCACGGATCGGAACCGCGTTCCTGTATGCCGGCGTCGGGTACGGAGGTTCGTGCTTCCCCAAGGATGTGAGCGCGTTGATCTCCATGGGCGGCTCGTGCGGGCGCCCCATGAACATCGTCTCCGCCGTGCAGGAAACCAACCGCCGTCAACGCGAGACCTTCGCGAACAAGGTCATCGACTACTTCGCGGACCGCCGTGACCAGACCACGCTCGCGGTGTGGGGGCTGGCGTTCAAGGCCCGCACGGACGACGTGCGCGAGTCACCCGCCCTGGCGGCCATAAATATGTTTGTCGCCGAGGGAATGAAAGTGCGCGCACACGATCCGGAAGCGATGTCCAATGCCGCATTGGCGCTTGGGAATGACATCGAAATGTGCCGCGACGGGTATGACGCCCTCGAGGGGGCCGACGCGCTCGTTATATTTACGGATTGGTCCAAGTTTAGAACGCCGGACTTTGACCTCATTGCGGAAAAGCTGCCAAGCCGCGTGATCTTCGACGGCCGCAACCTTTATGACTCCGCGGCGCTCGCGAAGCGCGGGTTCAAGTACTTCAGCGTCGGGCGTCCTTATGTTCAGCCGGCGTAAGCTCGCCGCTATCGGACAAGCGGAAGCCGCCCGGAGGCGACCGCACGCGCCGCGGTGCGATCCGCTTTCGCGGGCCGGTGCGGCGCGGCCGGCCGATTACCTTACAGAAAAGGTTGCTTGAATGGATGCAGTTGCTTACGGCCTAATCACACTCGTGTTGACGGGGGCGCCCGTGCCAAACACAACGGCCCCGCCCGGCATGAATTCAGCCGACGAGTCAGCCGCGCCGCACGCGGTACCCGCGAGCTCGAAGCACGACGCTCTGTTGGGCTACATGGCCGATGAGTTGGAATACTCCCTGGCGAACCTCGTCGCTCCTGACGGCTCCCGACCTTACTTCATCAACTATACCGTATACGACGAGCATAGCGCCGTCCTCTCGGCGACGCTCGGAGCGCTCACCCAGGACTACAGCGCCGCCGACCGCAATCTCAACATCGACCTGCGCGTCGGTGATTACGCGTTGGACAATACTCATCAGATTCGCGGGCGCGGCGATTCCCACTCGGGGGGCAGCGGTAACGTCCCCCTTCCGCTCCAAAACGACGAGTACGCGATCCGACACGCGCTGTGGTACCATACGGACCAAAACTTCAAGGGCGCGGTCAAACGGCTGACGCAGGTGCACGCCGATCTGAAGATCAAAGTGGAGGAGGAGGACCAGTCGGCGGACTTCAGCCGCGAGGAGCCACGGCAGCATGACGAGGCGCTCTTGTCCCTGGATTTCGAAGCGGAGCCGTGGAAGCAACGGATTCGGAGAATCTCGGCAATAGCTCGAGGATTCCCGTTCATCTACAGCTCCTCCGTGACCGTGTCTGCGTATGCCAGCAACCGGTTCATGGTAACGAGCGAAGGAACGCGCCTCCAGACCGCCGAACGCCGCTACAGGGTGATTCTGCGGGCCGCAACAAAGGCCGACGACGGAATGGACTTGACCCAGTCCTTCGATTTCAATTCCGCCTCCCTGGGAGGGCTTCCGGAAGACGATGAGATCGAAGGCGCGTTCAGAGAGGTCATCAAGCAGGTGCTTGCGCTGCGCGCGGCGCCCATCGCCGAACCCTACATCGGCCCCGCAATTCTCCGCAACCGCGCCAGCGGCGTGTTCTTTCACGAAATTTTCGGCCACCGCATCGAGGGCCATCGCCAAAAGGACGTTACCGAAGGCCAGACCTTCACCAAGAAAATCGGCGAGATAATACTCCCCGAGTTCCTTACCGTCGTCGACGACCCGACGCTGCCCCGCCTCGCAGACATAGACCTGCGCGGCCATTACCGTTTTGACGACGAAGGAGTGAAGGCCTCCCGCACCCCGCTGGTTGAGAATGGGATCCTCAAGAGTTTTCTCCTGTCACGCAGCCCGGTCCACGGGTTTCCCCAGTCCAACGGACACGGCAGACGTCAACCGGGCCGGGCGGTAACGTCGCGCCAAGCCAACTTGATAGTCGAATCAAGCAACCGCGTGTCGTTCGACGAGCTTCGCCAGCTCCTCAAGGACGAGGCGGACAGCCAGGGCAAGCCCTACGGATTGCTGTTCGAGGACATTTCCGGCGGGTTTACGCGGACCGGCCGGCGCGGTCCCCAGTCTTTCAAGGTCCTTCCGGTCGAGGTGTATCGTGTCTACACGGACGGTCGGCCGGACGAGCTTATTCGGGGGGCGGACATCGTTGGAACGCCGCTTACGTGCTTCGAGAAGGTAACTTACACCGCGGACGATCCCGGAGTGTTCAACGGTTCGTGCGGGGCGGAGTCCGGCTGGGTGCCGGTGTCGGCCGTGTCTCCCAGCATTCTGGTATCCACGATCGAGATTGAGAAACGCACCCGAGACCAGAGCCGGCCGCCGATCCTCGACCCTCCCCTGGACGGTGCCTCGTGAGTCGGGCAACGGGCGCTTTGCTGATGAAGTCTCTGTCCGCTTCGCCACAACCGAGCCGATTTGCACCGGCTGTTCGGAGCTCTCTTATGAACCGCAGATATCCAGCGATGTATGCCGCGGTATTTCTCCTGACACTCGCGTCGCTGCCCTCCGCGGGCCGGGCCGACTTGGCCCTCGACGACAACGACGTCGTTATGGCCGCGATGGTAGACGAACTGCAGCGCTCGATGGCTGAGCTGGTGCTTGCCGACCTGGCGAGGCCCTACCTGATCCAATGCCGCGCCGAAGACCGCGTTACCCTGACGATGGAGGCGTACTACGGCGGCATGCACCGCTCGAACGTGCAGCGCTCACGCGTCTACGAAGGCCGCGTGCGCGTGGGGTCATTCGAGCTCGACAATACGAACTTCCCCGGGAGTTTCGGCAGCCGCGCCTTCCTTCCACTTGACGACGATTACACCGCCATTCGCCACGCCATATGGTGGGCGGCCGACGCCGACTACAAACATGCCGTCGAGATGCTGACTCGCAAACGCGCCCACCTCGAGGACAAGATCGTAGAAGACAGACCCGACGATTATCTGCCCGGCGAAACCGTAGTCTTGATAGAGCCATCCGCCGAACTGGCGTTCGACAGGAAAGAATGGGAGGGCAACGTTGCCAGGCTGTCGGCGCGGTTCAAAGAGCACCGGCGCGTCCAGAACTCGTCCGTTTCGCTCTACGCGGGGGTTGTCAACGACCACGTCGTGAGCTCCGAGGGCACTCGCCTGCGCACGGCCGACACCGGCGTACACATCCGCATATCGGCCGAGTTGCAGGCCGAGGAGGGCATGCGCCTGCGCGACGGACTCGAGTACCTCGCGGAGCACGCGGAACAGCTTCCGTCGATTGAGGAAATGCTCGCCGACATTGATGAGATGTGCGTGAATCTGACGAAGCTGGCCGACGCCGAGATTATGGACCATTACATGGGCCCCGTACTCTTTGAGCCGGGGGCGGCCGGAAGGCTTTTTCACGCCCTTCTATCCGAGGGCATCTGCGCCCGCCCGGTTGCGGTCGGTATGGCGGCCTCCGATAAGAGCCTCGAACGAAGGCTCGGGCTCCGCATCCTGCCGCGGTCCTTTCAGGTGTACGATGATCCGCGACGGGATTCGTTTGAAGGTAAGCTGCTCGCAGGCCACTACGACTACGACGACGAGGCCGTTGCGGCACAGCGCGTCGACGTCGTCGTGGATGGCAAGCTGCACAGCCTCCTCGCCAGCCGCTCTCCTACGAAGAAGGTGAAGGGCAGCACCGGGCACGGACGCGTGATCGGCGCCGGTGACGCCCAGGCAACCGTAGCCTGCCTGTTCATTTCAGACGACGGCGGCGTGGACCGCGAAGAACTGAAGACGGAGCTGCTCGAGGCGGCGCGCGACGAGGGCCTCGATTACGCCCTGCGCGTCGAAAAGATCGAAGCCCACGGGCGCGGCTCGATCGGCGCCCCGGTTTTCGCGTACAAAGTATACGTCGAGGACGGCCGCGAGGAGCTGGTGCGGGGGCTGGAGTTCTTGCCGGTGCGGACTCGCGTCCTGAAGCGGATCGTCGCCGCCGGCGACGAGCGCGAGGTGTACAATTCAACGTCCCCGGTAGTTTCCAGCATCGTCGCGCCCGCGGTAATAATCGAGGAGTTGGAGCTCGCGAAGCTCAAGGAGGAGTTCGACAAGAAGCCCATACTCCAGCCACCCTCCGCGCGTGCAATTGAGCAATCTAGCCCGCAACCATAGAATCTACTGTAGTTTTTCAGGCCGTTTGCATCTTATCCGAGCCGCGACCGCCTGCCCTTTACGTCGCGCAGCGATGTCAAGGGTGAGGGAGCGAACGTGGCTCGGCGGCGCAGCGCCGCTTCCTGACGGGCGCGACTCGGTTTTGACAAGATGCATTATTTGTGATGGACTACACTACGTTGTTATGCACGACACGCTCGAAAATAAGCACGGACGCCTGCGCGAGATTCTCCGCGAGTTGAAGAGCGTCGCCGTGGCGTTCAGCGCCGGGGCGGATTCGACCCTGATCCTGAAGGTCGCGATTGACACGCTCGGGCCGGAAAACGTCGTCGCCGTCACCGGCCGAAGCGACAGCCTGGCGCGAAGTGAATTAGACGAAGCGTGCGCGATTGCCCGGTCGCTCAATGCCCGTCACGTCCTGATAGACACCGACGAATTTGACAACCCCAACTACGTGAGCAATCCGACGGACCGGTGCTACTTCTGCAAGACGTCCCTCTATCGTCACATGCGACGCTTCATCACCGACGAGGGGCTCAATGCCGTCGTCAGCGGGATAATCGTGGACGACTACGGCGATTACCGCCCCGGTATCGACGCGGGGCGTGAGCATGGCGTCCGTGCCCCGCTGGGCGAGGCGGGCTTTACCAAAGAAGACGTCCGCCGGCTCTCCGCGCGGCTGGGTCTCCCAACCTTCGACAAGCCGGCCAGCCCTTGTCTATCGAGCCGCGTGCCCTATGGCGAGCCGGTAACGCCCCAGAAGCTCCGCATGATCGAGGCCGCGGAGGCGTTTCTCCACGAGATGGGAATCCGTGAGTGCCGCGTGCGCCACCACGGGACGCTGGCGCGGATCGAAGTCCCGCCGGAGCTTATACCTACGCTCGCCGAACCGGACACGGCCGCGCGCGTGGATCGACACTTTCGCTCGCTGGGTTACAAAAGCGTCGCGCTTGACCTGCGCGGATTCCGCAGCGGCGGCCTCAACGAGCTTGTCGAACTGCGAACCGCCACGGGCTAGCGCCACGTTGCAGCTTATTGTTCGGGTGCCGGACGCCGTTTTTCCGAGCCGCGACCGTGAGGGAGCGGACCCGCCACCGGACGCCGTTTTTCCGAGCCGCGACCGTGAGGGAGCGGACCCGCCACCCCCGAAAGTTTGGCTGCGTCGGAGCGCGAGCAGCCTGTTGAACGAGTCTGTGGGACGGACTTTCCAGTCCGTCAGATCGCGCTGTGGCCGAGAGAATGACCGACCGGACCGGCCGGCAGGCAGCCGGTCCCACATGAGAGCAGGGTTCTCAGGCAGGCAGCCGGAGCGCGCGCCAACCCTGTCGATTTAATCCTCCGGACACACTACGGCGAGATGATGTCACCGCGCGCTTCCGGAAGGTTGACCCATACGCTGCCGTTGCGGATTTCCACGGGATACCGCCGGACCCGCGCGTTGGTCCGCGGATGTTCGGTGCAAAGGCCCGTGTCGAGGTCGAACTTCCAGTGGTGCCACCGGCAGGTAACGACGTTGCCCTCCACGTCGCCCGCCGACAGGTTGCCCGCCGCGTGCGGGCAGGCGTTGTCGATGACGACCACCCGTTCCGGATCGTCCAGGCGGAACACGGCCAGCTCCAGGCCGCCGAACGCAACGAACGTTCCGCCGTGCTTACGGCACCTTGCGAGCGGAATAATCTCGATGAACGCCATTTCACACACCGGTAAAGTTGTTTGGTGAGCGGTGCCCACGCTGTTTCCTGGTGGGCGGTGCCCACCCTACAGAGCAGAATCGCGCATGGTGATTCCGATCCAATGGTACGCAACAGGCCGCTCTCCCCAAAGGGGTCGGGTCACTTTAACGCCCGTGCTGGCCCGCGGGGCGACTAACACGTAGAATCGCGGGGGAAACCGAGGAAAACGCATTCATGAACGTCATCGTCGATATCTGCGTCGTACCCCTCGGCGTCGGGGTTTCCGTCTCCCGATACATTGTCGAGTGCCAGCGCGTCCTCACCGCGGCGGGCTTTACCCCGCAAATGCACGCCTACGGCACGATCATAGAGGGTGATTGGGACGCGGTGTTCGCCGCCGTCAAACGCTGCCACCAGGCCGTGCACGACGTGGGCGCCCCGCGAATCTCCACAACGATAAAGCTCGGGACGCGCACCGACCGTACGCAGACCGCGGCCGAGAAGGTCAAGAGCGTGCAGGAAAAGCTCTGACCGGTTCGACGATTCGCAAGGTCAGCTTCCGGATTCCAAACCTACTCGACGTGTGCGTCGAGCTTCTCTGTTTTGCGGCTGCGCGCCCGCTGCACGTACCGCGCCGCCCGTGAGCCGATCGCTCGATAGTACCTTTTCCACGAGTCTTCGGGGAACCCCACACGTTTTATGTAGGCCCGTAAGAACCGCGCATAGTCGGCCCGCGTCACCGACTTGTGGTACAGCAGGCTCGCCGCCAGGCGAATCAGCGGGCGCCATCTGCGACCCGGAATCGTGTGCTTGGGGCGGCTGAGGCCTTCGAGATCGAGCACCCAAAGCCGCGATTCGCCGCCCGCGCCGTTCCAGTTGCTCACCATGATGTTCGAGGCCTTCATGTCGCGATGGTGCAGTCCGTGGCGCGACATGTTGTCGAACAACTCGACCAATGCGACGGTGAGCGCACGCTTGACTTTCCGCCGGCTCTGGCCAGGGAGTTTGTTCAGATGTGTCGCCAGGACGTGATCGAGATCGACGACACCGGGCACGTAGCGCGTTACGAGCCAGGATTCGCCCCCGGCCGTCGTTCTTTCGAGCAGGGCGAGCGGAAGGCACGTGGGCACCCCGGCACGCATGGCTGCAAACCCGCGCTCGAAGCTCGCACGCGCCCGCCGCCGCGCAAGCGCGGGAATAACTCGCTTCCAGAACCCCGCGGGGCGGGCCCTCTTGCACACTGCTTCGATTGATCCGCCCGGCCACGTGAATTCAACGCGCACCACCTCCCCGGCGCGGGAATACTTGAGAACTTCATATCCCGGCATCGCGGAATGGTCTTCGAGGAAGCGGTTGAGCAGGTCCTTCCATTGCGCGCTCGTCGGAAGCACATCAACGGCCGCCGCGCCGGCGATTTTGCCGTCGACGCGCGTAACCACGCGCCCCGACCAGCCGTCATTCAAAGATACATACGAAGTTTCGTAGAGCGCCATATCCGGCTTCACTGGCAGGATATTGATCAGAGACCGCAGCCGCTGCCGGATGTCATATTACCGGTGTTCCGCCCGATCCCGCAATTCCGTTGCCGCGGATGCGGCCTCGACGTGTGTCGACTGCAATCAGAATCGCCGCGCCGCCCCCGTGCTGCATGCCGTGATCCTACTACAGCTAGCGCCGCGCGTCCGATTCTTGTCAGGGCTCCGCGCACATTATCTGCACTTCGTACGCGCCCATGTCGAGGTCGCACCACCTTAGGCGGTTATGGCCAAAAAACTGGCCGCCAAGGTCGAACGGGTGTTGCTCCGCAAGGTCGCAGTCCCAGTCGAGATTACCCGCGTCCGCCGGTAGATCCGGCAGGTTCGCCACGTTGATGCAAGGCGACACGCGAACGCCGTTCATCAGCGTGTAGTCATCGTTCACCTTTTCCGTAAAAAACGGATTCGAATCGATGTTACCCGCGCCCGTCCAGCCGCCTTTCACGTCGCTATACGTCACCGTCGTCGTGCCGCTCTCGTTGTAAATCTGGTCGCCGCTGCCGTTCGCATCGTTGAAGTACAGGATGCTGTTGTGAACGATGGACGCTCCGCTGCTGTCATAAACCCCGCCGCCCGAGCTCACCGCGATGTTATCCGCGATCGTGCAGTTCTTGAACGTCGGCGCGCCCCCCGCGACGTACACCGCACCGCCCCTCTCCGCCTCATTCTTGTGGAACAGGCAGTTGTAGAACTTCGCGCCCCCGGCTTCGCTATAAACGGCCCCGCCCTTCTTGACGTCGCCGGATGAGTCGCCGTCCTTGTTGCGATGGAAGACGCAGTTCACGAACGTGGGGCTTCCGGCGATTCCGCCCGCGTTCTTGCGGTTTGCAACCGCACCGCCGTTCTCGTTCGCGTCGTTCTCATGGAACACGCATTCGACGATCGTCGGGCTGCTGTTCTCCAGGTAGAGTCCGCCTCCGTCCGCTTCGTTGTCGGTCCCGCTGGCGTTGCCGTTCTTTATGTGGAACCCGCGCAGCACGGCCGAAGCGTCGTCGCCGATACTCGTCACGATGTGCTTCGCGCTTGCGTCTCCCACGATGTTGGTGACGTTTGCGGCGGGGTCACTTTCCGACCGCGCTGTCTCCGTTCCGGCGAACCCGCCGTAAATCGCGACTCCGCTGCGTAGTGAGATCGGACCGTAGTCCCCGGCCTTGACCCAGATTTCTGCCGGCGGGGCTACAGTGTTTATCGCGGTTTGCAGGTCGTCAAAAGCGTCAGCCCAACTCGCACCGCTTCCACCCGGCGCATGACTTGCGTCGACGTAAAGCGAAGCGGACTCGCATGCGTCGGGGAGACCGAATCCGTCGCAATTCGGATCTTCGGAGTCGGGAGATGAGTTCCCATCGCAATCGGGCTCTATCTGGACGACGAGTGCATAATCCGCATCCATTTCGGGGGTCTCCAAGTGCGCGTCCTCCTCGAGGACGTCAACGATCACTGCCACCTGCCACTGCCCCGCAGCCGGCGAGTCGATAAACACGTTCTCGACCGTGTCCAAGGCCTGGTTGTTGTCGTTGTGAGAGCCGCCCGGCGTCGAAGTGTTCGAGCTGCGCAGGCCGCGATTGCCCCAGTAGAATGTTCCAGACGCAACGTGCGTGAGTTTGAGATCGAGGTCGTTTATGGCGTGCTGGGTCGTGCCCGTAGTTCCGCCCGGGTCGGCGTAGACCATCGTGGCCCTGAGCGCGAGCGCGCCTAACGGGACGGTTACGGTGTAAACCGCCGATTCGCTGTTCCAGTCGAGGACAGTGCCCTCGTCCTCGATCACCGCAAACTGATGACGCCGGGCATAAAGATTACCGATGTGGACCATTCCCCAGCCCTGCTTGTAGCGCGAGAGATCGGAATCGGGACAAGCCAGTGGATCATTGAAGCAATAAGGCACTGCCGTGTTCACCGTCATCGCCTTGGCCGTGGTCATATGGGGACGGCTGTCGAACACCGACGCCCCGCCACCGAACCCCGGGAATGCCCCCTCATGCCATATCTGAAAGAATAGCCCGAAGTGCCCGCACGTGATGGGTGTTGCCGCGCTCGTTCCGCCGAAATCGTCTCTAAAGCCACCCCCCCCCGCAGTCGTGTAAACTTTGTCATAGAAATGCGTCAGATCCGGTTTGATCCGGTTGTCCCGCGCCGGTCCGTGGCTTGCGGGGGCCGGAACGTCGAACGGCATCTTCCAAACGTCATCACCTTTCGGAAGAGTGTCTTTGTGATAGACACCTCCCACAGACACTACGTTCTTTGCCCAGCTTTGCACTCGGGAGGCAGTTGTTTCGACGACCTCGCTGGTGAACGGGTCTAATAGCGTACCGCTGTTCCCCTGTGATTGACATGCGAGGACATCGTACGTGAGAACGATGTCATCGAACGTCTGCGACACCGAGTTATAAGCTGGAATAGTACTGCCGCCCCAGCTATTCGTCTGGAACACGGCGTTGTAGGGGGAGCCTTCCGCCGGCGTGTACCCGTCTGGACACACGCTCGCACAGTCCTGATTGCTGTCGGCGACCAACTCGCATGTATG
>Ga0326597_10006392_pt1 | contig 16153 bp, 13 predicted proteins | sample RVTome_12_FD_203789 | JGI IMG/M metagenome (GOLD analysis project Ga0326597, IMG submission 203789) | Soil microbial communities from uranium-contaminated site in the Upper Colorado River Basin, Wyoming, United States - RVT100D185 | ecosystem: Environmental > Terrestrial > Soil > Contaminated >...
CAAGCGAGCCGAAGGCGATCCGCCAGCCGGTCCCATCCCCTGGATCCAGCGCCCCGACGGACAGGATCGTCGCCGCTGTCAGGACGAACCCGACCGCGGTCTGGAGCGACAGGGCCGAACCGGCGGTCCCGGGCGGCGCCAGCTCCGAGACGGCCGCCGAGAACTGCGGCGAATCAGCGACCACCGTGATGCCCCAGATGACGGCGACAGCCAGCACGAGCACGGGCGGTCCGCCGTACAGGAATCCGATCAGGAGGGCGCAGGCACCGCTGGCGGCCATGGCGGCGATCGTCAGCGAGGTCCGCCCGAACCGGTCGGCCAGGACACCGCCCGCCACGCAGCCGATCCCGCCGGCGGCGATGACCGCGAACGCCGCCAGCGCGGCCGACGCCGCGTCATCGCCGCCCGTCGCCGCGAAGCTCGCGGCGAGGAAGAGCGGCACCCACGTCCACATCGCGAAGAGCTCCCACATGTGGCCGAGGTAGCCGAGGTTGGCGAGCCGGACGGACGGCTCGCGGAAGGCGCGCGCCGCGATCCGCAGGCTGAATCGCGGGGCGGGCGTGTCGAAGGGGCCCGGATCGGCACCCACGAGGACCGCCGCCCCGCCGACGAAGGCCGCGATCGACGCCCACGTGACGATGAGACGCCAGTCGGCTCCGGCCAGGGCCCCGACCGCGCGGAGCAGATGGGGCAGCGCCGTGCCGACGGTGAGCGCACCGATGAGGATCCCGATCGCCGTCCCGACTCCGACGCGGAACCAGCCGGCGACGAGCTTCATCCCCACCGGGTAGACGGCCGCGATCCCGGCCCCGGTCAGGAACCGGAACGGCAGGGCGCTCACGGGGTCGGTCGCCAGCCATGCGAATCCCAGGTTCGCCGCGCCGGTCGTGACCGCGCCCCAGAAGAAGAGGCGGTCGCCGCGGATGACGTCGGCGGCGCCGGTGATCGCCAGCGCGAGCGCGCCGACCGCGAACCCGATCTGGACCGCCACGACGAGCATCGCCAGCTCGAGCCCCTCCGGGTTCCACTCCACCCGCAGCAGCGGCGTCACCGCCGACGACGTGAACCAGGGCGTCTCGGCGAGGAGGATCCCGACCGAGAGGACGAGCAGCACGCGCCAGCGGCCCGCCGGCTCCGCCGCGGGACGCCCGGCCCCCACGTCAGCCGGGCTGCATCGTGTAAACGAGGCAGTCGCCGCGGAGGACCTCGGTCCCGTCGTCCCGGCGGGCCACGCAGCGCAGCCTGGTGATCGGCTTGTCGGCCCGGGCCTCGACCACCTCGACCTCGGCCGTCACGGTGTCGCCGACGAAGACCGGCGCCGGATAGTCCCACTCCTGGTGGAGGAAGACGCTGCCCGGGCCGGGCAGGTCCATCGCCACGACCGCGTTGAACAGCCCGACGGTGAGGCCGCCCTGGACGACGAGGCGGCCGAACCGCGTCCGCGCCGCGAAGTCGGCGTCGAAGTGGAGCGGGTTCCGGTCACCCGAGATCCGGGCGAAGCCCTCGACGTCGTCGGCCGTGAACGTCCGCGTTCGTGCGGCCCGCGCGCCGACATCGGGCGGAACCCAGGCCATGTCGAGGGACGCCGGCCGGCCTACAGCCGCTCGAAGCGCTCGACCGGGAGGACGAAGACGGTCGCGCCGCCGACCTCGACCTCGAGCGGGTAGGGCATGAAGAACTCGCCCGGCTCCATGATCGGCGGCATCGGGTTGACGACCTGCGTCCGCGAGGTGCAGTTCGCCCGGACGATCTCGAGGATGGCGTCGACCACCCCGTCGTCCGCCCCGACGATGATCGTCGCGTTCGACTGCTTCAGGAACCCGCCCGACGAGTGGAGACGCGTCGCCCGGTGCTCGGCCTCGAGCAGGGCGTCGACGAGGGCGCCCGCATCCTCGTTGTGGACGATCGCGACCACGAGCTTCACGGCGCGAGTATAGGGTCGTCGTCACCCCCGTCGGACGGGGAATGTCGTCGGACGGGGAATCGCCCGTTGACCGCCAATGACGAGGTGTACGATGCGGCCCCGCCCCCCGCGCGCGCCGGCGATGTCCACACGCCCGGGTACAGCCGCCCGCCCCGAGCAGGAGCCTCGATCCGTGACCGAACGCGCCAGGCCAGACACGACCCCCGAGACCCTCCTCGCCTCGGCCGTGGCGATCGTGGCCCGCGGCCGGACGCCGGAGGAGGACCTGGCCGGGCTCCTCGAGCTCGCCACGAGCGGGGTCGGCGGCGACCTCGGCTCGGTCTTCCTGTGGGATGCCGAGCGGGGCGGCCTCGCGCTCGCCGCGGCCGCCGGGCTCCCCGAGGGCACCGAGAGCACCTTCGAGGCCGCCGTCGCGGCCGATCCCGACCACCCGATCGCGCGGACCGCCCACGGCCAGACGGCCATCCTTGGCGCGGAGGGTGCGGGCCCGGACGGTCGGTCGATGACCGGGACGACGTGGCCGCTGCGGGTCGCCCACGACGGTGTCGAGGAGCCGATCGGGGCGCTCGCGATCAGCCGTGCCGGCGCCTGGGCGGTGAGCGAAGCCGACACGACCCTCCTCGCCGCGTTCGCCGACCTCATCGCGATCACCGTCGACCGGGCCCGGCTCACGGCGATGGCGAGCGAGCGGGCCGAGTGGGTCGAGCGCGTCTCGCACACCGACGCCCTCACCGGCCTGGCCAACGCCCGGACGCTGTCGCGGGTCCTGGAGCTCGAGGTCGCCCGGGCGAGCCGCCAGGGCACCGACCTCTCCGTCATCCTCTTCGACGTCGATGACCTGGCGGCCGCCAATGACGCCGCCGGCCCGGCCGCCGGCGACGACATCCTGCGCGAGGTCGCGGCGGTCCTCGCCGAGACGGTCCGGCTCGTCGATACCGTGGCGCGCTGGGGCGGTGACGAGTTCCTCCTCGTCGCGCCGGGCGCCGCCGGGTTGATCGTCGCCCAGCGGGTCCTCGATGCCGTGGCGGCCCGCCCGGCGATCGCCGGGCGCGACTACTCGGTGTCGGCGGGCGTGGCGCGATTCCCCGCCGACGGCGCGAGCCCCGACGAGCTCGTCGCCGCCGCCGGCGCCGCCCTCGCGACCGCGAAGGGCAGGGGTCCCGGCGCCCTCGCCTCCGCCGGTCCCGTCTGAGCGATCAGCGGCCGCGCGCCGAGGCCGGCCAGCCGCGTGGCGAGCGGAGGACGTCGGCGGCCTCGGCCAGGACGTCGCTGAAGACGGCGTCGATCGCCCGGCTCGCATCGACGATCGCGAAGCGGGCCGGCTCGCGGCCGGCAAGCTCGAGGAAGCCGGCCCGGACGCGACGATGGAACTCGAGGTCGAAGGCCGCCTCGAACCGGGTCTGGTCGTCGGGCGCCTTCCGGCGCAGGCCGGCCTCGGCCGGCAGGTCGAGGAGGATCGTCCGATCGGGCGTGAGCCCGCCCGTGGCCACCGCCGCGAGCTCGCGGAGGGCATCGAGGTCGATGCCCGCGCCGTAGCCCTGGTAGGCCAGCGTCGAGTCGGCGAACCGGGCGCAGACGACGACCCGGCCGGCGTCGAGGGCGGGGCGGATGACCTCGGCGACGAGCTGGGCCCGGGCCGCGTTGAAGAGCAGCGCGTCCACGAGCGGATCGATCGCGACCGAATCGCGGGCGAGGAGGATGTCCCGCAGCCGCTCGCCGAGGCGGGTCCCACCGGGCTCGCGGGTGAGGAGGACGTCGGTGCCGTCCGCCGCGAGCGCGTCCGCGAGCCGTTCCGCCAGGACGGTCTTGCCCGCGCCCTCGGGTCCCTCCAGCGTCAGGAACCGGCCCCCTCCGCGGTCCATCGAGCTCACGTCGCGAGTGTACCGGACCGCACCGCGACGACCGCTTCGCCACCGGCCTGCCACGCGGCGATGCCGTTGATCCGCGGCGGCCGGCCGGCCGCAATACGGACATCGACCTACGGATATCGCCCGAGACGCGACCCCCGGCGGGCCCTGCTACCCTCCCGATCCCGACATGCGAGACCTGACCGAGCGAGCCCTCGACACCGCCGCCCATCTGGGCGCCGCCTATGCCGACGTCCGGATCGTCCGCCGCCAGGAAGAGTCGATCGCGGTCAAGTCGGGCCGCCTGGAGGGCGTGGCGTCCGGAGAGTCGGAGGGCTTCGGCGTCCGGGTCCTCGTCGACGGCGCCTGGGGCTTCGCCTCGTCCCATCGGCTCGACCTCGGCGAGGCGGAGCACATGGCGGGCCTCGCCGCCCGCATCGCCCGGGCCTCGGCGACCGCCCTTCGCCACCGCGTCGCGCTCGACGATCGCCCCCCGGCCAGGGGCAGCTACACGACGCCAGCCGAGGAGGACCCCTTCGCGATCCCCCTCGAGCGAAAGATCGGTGACCTTCTCGCCGCCGACCGCGTGGCGGGTGCCGTGGAGGGCGTGACCTTCACCGAGTCGAGCTACGGCGCCCAGCGCGAGTGGAGGACGTTCGCGGCGACCGACGGCAGCTTCACGGAGCAGGAGATCACCCATCTCGGGGCTGCCGTTGAGGCCAACGCCATCGAGGGCGACGAGCACCAGCGCCGGAGCTACCCGGACGCCGGCGGCGGTTGGGGTGCCGGAGGCTACGAGTTCATCCGCGGCCTCGACCTCCTCGGCAACGCGGGGCCTCGCGCGGAAGAGGCCGTCGCCCTTCTGACGGCGACCCAATGCCCGGCCGGCCGGACGACCGTGATCCTCGACCCCAGCCAGCTCTACAACCAGGTTCACGAGAGCTGCGGCCATCCCAGCGAGCTGGATCGCGTCTTCGGCACCGAGGCGTCCTACGCCGGCACGAGCTTCCTGACCACGGACAAGCTCGATGAGGGCTTCCGTTATGGCTCCGACCTCGTGACGATCGTCGCCGATGCCACGTCGGCGGGCGGCATGGGCACCTTCGGCTGGGACGACGAGGGCGTCGCCGCGCAGGCCGTGCCCCTCGTCAGGGACGGTATCTTCGTGGGCTACCAGACGTCCCGCGAGACCGCGCCGCGGATCGGCCGCGGGTCCGGCGGAGCCATGCGGGCCGACGGCTGGAATCGCATCCCCCTCATCCGGATGACGAACATCAACCTCCAGCCCGTCGGCGGGATGAGCCTCGACGAGATCGTGGCCGACACCGACGACGGCCTCTACCTCTCGACCAACCGGAGCTGGTCCATCGACGATCGTCGCCTGAACTTCCAGTTCGCGACGGAGGTCGCCTACGAGATCAAGGGCGGACGCAAGGGCCGGCTCTTCAAGAACCCCACCTACACCGGCATCACCTACGAGTTCTGGCGAGCCTGCGATGCCATCGGCGACGCGAGCAGCTACGTGATGCTCGGGACGCCGAACTGCGGCAAGGGCGAGCCGAGCCAGGTCGCCCACGTCGGCCACGGCGTCTCCGGGGCCCGCTTCCGGAACGTCCAGGTGGGCGTGGGCAAGTGGTGAGCACGTCGCGGCCGGAGGTCACCGGGGAGCGCGCGCAGGTGGCCCTCGCCCTCGCCGACGACGTCGTCGCCCGGGCCCTGGCCGCCGGTGCGACGGAGGCCGAGGCGCTCGTCACGGCCGAGGACGCCGCATTGACCCGTTTCGCCAACAGCGAGATCCACCAGAATGTGGTCGAGACGAACATCGGGGTGAACCTCCGGTTCTGCGTCGGCCGGCGGATCGCCGTTGCCGCGACCGGGCGGACCGATGACGACGGCCTCCTCGCGCTCGTCGAGCGGGCGGCGACGATCGCCGCGAGCGTCGAGGAGCTCGAGGACTGGGGCGGGCTCCCAGGCACTGACGGACGAGGAACGCTCGGGGGTTACCCGGCCGGCTATGCCGAGGCCACGGCGTCGGCCTCGCCCGAGTTCCGGGCGGAGGGCGCCCGGGCGGTCATCGCCGCCGCCGATGCGGTCGGGGTCCTCGCCTACGGCTCGTTCTCGACAGCCCGCGAGGGCATCGCGGTCGCCAACTCGGCCGGCATCCGCGCCGCCCAGGAGCGGACGAGCTCGCAGCTGCTCACGGTCCACATGTCGCCCGACGGTGGAACCGGCTACGCGGAAGCGGCCGCAACGGACGTCACCACGATCGACGCGGCGGCACTCGGCCACGAGGCGGCGGCCAAGGCCCGAGCCACGGAGCAGGCGGTCTCGCTCCCGCCGGGCGACTACCCGGTCGTCCTCGAGGAGTACGCAGTCGTCGACATCACCGACATGCTCGGCTACCTCGGCTTCTCCGCCCTCGCCGTCCAGGAGGGCCGCTCGTTCGTCGAGCCCGGGAAGCGGATCGGTTCGGAGCTGGTCACCGTCGTCGACGACGGGATGGATCCGGCCGGCCTGCCGATGGCCTTCGACTACGAGGGCGTCGCGAAGCAACGAGTGACGCTCGTCGAGGGCGGGGTCTGCCGCGACGTCGTCTACGACGCCCAGACGGCCGCCCGCGATGGCCGCCGATCCACCGGCCACGGCCTGCCGGCCCCGAACCCGTATGGGCCGTTCCCGATCAACATGCTCATGGCCGCCGGCGACACGCCTCGCGACGAGCTCATCGCGGGGCTCGACCGCGGCCTCCTCGTGACCCGCTTCCACTACACGAACCCCGTCCATCCCAAGCTCGCGATCGTGACCGGCATGACCCGAGACGGGACGTTCCTCGTCGAGGGCGGGAAGATCGTCGGGCCGGTTCGGAACCTCCGGTTCACCCAGTCGTACCTCGACGCGCTGGCCCGCGTGACGGCCGTAGGCCGCGAGCGCAAGACGCTCCGCGGTTTCCTCGGCGGCTCGGTCGTCCCGGCCCTCCGAATCGACGCCTGGACCTTTACGGGCGCCACGGAGCACTGACCCGGCGGCTCCGCGACGGCTCGCGCCTCGAACTCCGCCCGCCGTGCCGCCACCCAGCGCCACCCTCGTGCCGCCGCACAGCCTCGCCTCGCGAGTCATCACGTGTCTCCGACCGCCGGCAGACTCGCCAGGCGAGCCACTCGTCGTCTGGGAGGCCCCGACATCGCCATTTCACCCGCGGCTTGAGCCAGATCGCGCTCGCAGCGCCGAGATGACTCGCCGCGCGGTTGTCCGAACGTGCTGGGCCGCCACTGCCAGCCGTCCTGTTGAGCGGCCGATAAGCGTGTCGCGTAAGACTCGCCCATGGCCTCGAAGAGCGAGCTCGAGAACCGAGCTGCGTGGTTGGCACGCGGCATCCGGATCACGCTCGGCACCGAGATCAGGGACGCTCGGCTCAGCAGCGGCCTCAGCCAGGATCACGCCGGCGCCGCGGTCGGCATGTCCGGCTCGCAGTTCGGGCGCATCGAGCGCGCTGAGATCCCCGGACTGAGCGTCGAGCAGGCCGCTCGGGCCGCGGCGGCGGTCGGCCTCAAGCTCGTGGTGCGCGGCTATCCGGATGGCGACGCCGTCCGTGACGCCGCTCAGCTGCGGCTGCTCGATCGGCTCCGCGCACATATGGCGCCGGGTGTCGGGTGGGAGGTCGAGGTGCCGCTTCCGATCACCGGCGATCGCCGCGCGTGGGACGTTGTCGTGACGGTCCCAGCGGCACGGATCGGCATCGAGGCCGAGACTCGCCTTCGCGACGTCCAGGCCGTGGCCCGGAGGCTCCATCTGAAGCAGCGCGACGGCGGCGTCGATCTCGTCATCCTTCTCATCGCCGACACGGCGGCCAACCGGCAGGCCCTCGCCGAGCATCGATCGGGCCTGCGGCAAGCGCTTCCCCCAGATGGCCACGCGATCCTCCGAGCCCTTCGGTCGGGCCGGTCCCCGGGCGAGTCGGGGATCGTGGTGCTCTGACTCGCCCCACGCGTCGAGTGCGGCAGATAGCATCCCGCCCATGTCGATCGTCGATGGGTTCGAGTTCGAGGCCATGGTCGGGGACCCGGACAACCATCGACCCGGCAGCGAATGGGCGCTCGTGGTGGATCCAGGTGGCCCCGAGGGGCGCGTCGAGGGCCTCGCCGTCATCCTCGAGCACATCGCGCCGGGCGATCGCATCCCGGCCCACGTCCACCGTGTCGACGAGGTGATCCTGCCCGGCGGACCGGGCCGGCTCCGGCTCGGCGACGACACGCGCGCCGTCGAGGACGGGGCGGTCGCCTTCATCCCGGCCGGCGCGGTCCACGGCCTCGGGGCATTCCCCGACAACGCCTTCGCCCTGACCGAGATCGTGGTGGGGCCGCAGGGCGTCTTCGAGGTCGCCCGGCTCACCGGCACGAACCTTGGTCCGTGGGCGGGCGCGCCGCCGAGCGGCCTGCCGATGGACCTGGAGGTCTTGATCCTCTTCCCCTGGGATCCCGTCGCCCAGCGCTTCGGCGGCGAGCGAATCTGGCTCGGTCGGGGCCTGCCGGCCGAGGGCTGACGAGCCGTCGGCGGCGGACTACCACTCGACGAGCTTCCAGATCTCGGGCTCCAGGTCCCCGGGGTGGCCGCCGACCTCAGCAAAGATCGCCACGGCGAGCTTCAGGTGCGCCATCGACTCGTCCCGGCGACCGGCTTCATGGAGGAGGTCCGCGAGGGTGTTCTCGAGGACCGCCTCGACGTGCCGGTCGCCCAGCCTGCGGCCATCGTCGAGCGCCTCCCCGGCGAGGTCGATGGCTGGGTCGAGCTCACCGGCTCGTGCCGCGACGAGGGCCAGGGCGTGGCGGGTCGCCACGGCGAGCGGGAGGTCCGTGGCAGCGGCCGTCGCCAGCGCTCGCTCCAGATGCCCGCGGGCGACGTCGAGGTGGCCGTCCGAGAGCGCGACCATCCCGAGGACCTGCAACGGCCGCGCGGCGCGGGCGGGGGGGTCGAGGGCGCCAGCGTCACCTCCGACCATCTGGAGCGCCCGATCCGCCAGAGCGATCGCGGCCGCGCCGTCGCCCGATCGATGGGCGACGAGCGCGCGTTCTGAGAGGACGCTCGCGAGGTCGTCGCCCCGATCGGCGCCGGCTGCGGTCAAGAGCTCCTCCGCCGCCACGAGGTGGGAGTCTGCGGTCGCGAGGTCTCCGCGACGGGTGTGGACTCGGGCGAGGCGGAGCTCGATCGCGGCGAGGCGCGCATCCGTCGCCAGCGCGGCCGCCGTCTCGAGCGCGGCGACCGCGCCGTCGTAGTCGCCGAGGGCCGTCCGGGCCTCGCCGAGCGCGAGATGCAGCTCGGCCACGTCGGGGTGCCCAAGGGCCAGCGCCGTCTCGAGGTGGGTTGCAGCCTCCCGATTGGCGTAGACGGCACGTGCTCTCGAGGCGGCCTCGGCGAACGCGGTCGCGGCCTCGCCTTCACGACCCGCCGCGCGCTCGTGTGTCGCGATCTGGACCAGCCGGCCGAGGTCGTCGCGGCTGGACCCCTCCGCCCGGAGCAGGTCGGCGGTCCGACGGTGGAGGAGCCGCCGACGGGCCAGGCTCGTCGCTTCGTAGGCCGCCTCGCGCAGCTTCGCGTGGGCGAAGTCGAGGGCCGCGCCGCGACCGGCCTCGAGCTCGCGAACGAGCCCGCGTCGGACGAGCTCCTCGACGGCGGCGAGCGTCTCGTCCTCGGACCGCCCGCTGGCCCCCTGCACGAGCCGCAGGTCGAACGAGCGTCCGATCACGGCCGCTGCGGCCAGGACCTGGGTCGCGGTCTCGCTGACCGTGGCGAGTCGTTCCCTGAGGAGCGTCCGAACGGTCCGGCCCGAACCTTCGGGACGGTTCGTGCCGGCGGCGATCGCTTCGACGAGGTAGAGGGGCAGACCCTCCGATTCCGCGAGCAACGCGTCCAGGTCGAGGTCCGCTCCCCCGGCCGCCTCGGCGGCCTCGACCAGACGCTCCACATCGTCACGGGCCAGGCGTTGGAGGGTGACGGTCAGCGACCCGGGAACGGCCTCGATGGTCGAGGCAAATGAGGCTCCGAGCTCGTCGAGATCCTCGGGTCGCCACGTCAAAAGGAGCAGGAGCGGGCGCCCGCTGAGCCGCCGCGCGAGCCAGGCGAGCGTCTCGCGAGTGGCCTCGTCCGCCCACTGCAGGTCCTCGACCACGACGAGCCCCGCGACCGGGCCTTCGGTGAGCGCGACCAGGGCTGATCCGATCGCCTCGAGGAGCCGCGCCCGTGCGCCCGGCTGGTCGCCGCCCATCCCGATGGAGCGACCGGACGCCGCATCGCGTGCGACGCCGTCGGGGAGCGCTGCGAGCCGCCCCAGCTCCCGCAGCGTCGGGAGAGAGAGCCCGTGCAGCCGCTCCGCTGCGTCCGGCCGGGCCATGCCTGCCCGCAGGAGCTCGACGATCGGGCCGTAGGCGATCCCGCCCTCGGCGGCGAACGCTCGAGCACCGAGGCTCCGGCCGCCGGCGGCGAGGACCGCCTCGGTGACCGTTTCCACCAGCCGGGACTTGCCGATGCCGGCCTCGCCCACGACCATCGCAACCCGGCCGTCCGGAGTCGCCGTGGCGAGTGCCGCCTGTACGGCCGTGACCTCCGCTGACCTGCCCACGTGCGGCAGCCGGCCCGCGGATGGCGGTTGCGATGCGACCTCGACGGCCGCCGCCGGCTCGGCGCGCGCCTCCCGGATCGCCTCGTAGAGCTCGGTCGTCTCGGCCAGAGGCGCCACACCCAGCTCCCGCTCCAGAACCGCGACGCAGGCGCGGTAGGCACGGATGGCCCCACTTCGATCGCCCGAGCGAGCGAGCACCGACATCAGGCGCCGCTGGGCCGGCTCGTCGAGCGGATCGAGGTCTACGCGCTTCGTGGCAGCGGCAACCGCGGCGGGGATGTCGCCCTCCGCCTCGGCGGCGACGGCCAGGCGGTCGAGCAGATCCGCGACGGCGCGATCGACCGCGCTGGCCTGGATCGCCCGCCAGTCGTCGAAGTCGGGCGCGTCCCGGAGCGTGAAGCCGGCGAGGAAGGCCCCCCGGGCGAGCTCCGCCGCGAAACCGAGGGAAGCCGCATCGGTGATGCCGGCCGTGCCGCGGAGGGCGACGAGATCGACCCACGTCCCGGCCGGATCCAACGTCACCGAGGCGCGATCCACGCGGAGCCAGCGATCGCCAAGTGATGCCCGCAGGACCGACAGGGTCCGCCGCAGCGCGCCCCGGGCCGACTCGTCGTCGGCTTCCGGCCAGAGCATTGCGGCGAGCTCGTCCCGAGCGAATGGGCGGCCCTCCACGGCGAGCAGCGCGAGCATCGCCAGGGCCTTGCGGGTGTCCACCATGAGCGGGGCCCCATCCACGTGCACCACGAGGGGCCCGAGGACGCGGATCGTGAGACCAGTCGGCGGCTTGCCCGGCATCGCGTAACGGTACGCGCTCGCCGGCCGATCCCGTAACGTTCCCCGAACGATGACCGGCGATCCTGAGGCGATGCGATCCCTCGGGTTGGCGGCGCGCCTCATGAGCGTCGGCCTCGTGATGGGCGCGGTGGTCCTCTCGTTGACCAGCCCACAAGGGCCGGCCGGTATCCTGCCGCTGCCCTATGCCGTGATGGGCGCAATCCTGGTCATCCGGCGGCCGCGGACCTTGATCGGCTGGCTCCTCATCGGCGTTGCCCTGTGCTTCGCGCTGATCTCGGTGCCGACAGGGGGCACTCCCCAGGAGTTCGCCGATGGGAGCATCGCCCTGCCGGTCGCCCTCTTCGCCGTCATCCACAGCGGCCTTCCCACGACGGCTTTCTTCTTCCTCGCGGTCCTGGTGATGGTCTTTCCGTCCGGCAGCTTGCCGGGTGGCCGGTGGGGTCGACTCGGTCGCGCAGGACTGGGTCTGGCGCTCATCTTCACGGTAGCGGCCTACGTCGTGCCCGAAGTCATGGCCGGCTATCCGGACAGCGCGTGGGTCCGAAACCCAGCTTCGGTCCTGCCGAACCTCGTGATCTGGAGGGCCATCAACGCGACCACCGTCATCCTCCCGGGCACGATCGTCATGATCGCGGGGGTGATTTCGCTGGTCTTCCGGGTCCGGCGCGCGCGCGGGACGGAGCGCCAACAGCTTCGCTGGATCGCGGCCTCGTTTGCCGTCCTCGTGTCGGCCGTGATCAGCGGCTTCGCCCTCTCGGCGCTCGTGCCGGGCTCGGGGAACGGTCCAGCGTGGATCCCCGCGATGGTGGCGTTTCCGACCATCCCGATCGCCATCGGCATCGCCGTTCTCCGCTACCGCCTGTACGAGATCGACCGGATCATCAGCCGGACGATTGGGTACGCCGTCGTCACCGCAGTCCTGGCCGCGGTCTTCCTCGCGACGAACCTCGGCCTTCAGTCCTGGGTCGCGACGTTGACGGGCGGCGGCGGGACGGTAGCGGTCGCCGCATCGACCCTGCTCGTAGCGGCGCTCTTCCAGCCGCTGCGCCGCAGGATCCAGTGGCCGATCGACCTTCGTTTCAACCGCGCGCAGATCAACGGAGAACGGACCTTGGCTGCCTTCGGCGATCGAGTCCGCGAAGAGGTGGACCTGGCCAACCTCAGCGGAGCGGTCCTGGTCACGGCCGACGAGGCCGTCCGGCCGGCGGCCGCGGGACTATGGCTTCGATGATGGCCGCCGCCGAACCGCCCGATTTGCGGTCTGGATTGCCCGAGCGTGCCGGAACGGCAGCAACAGCACTACGGAGGTGACCTGATGCGACCTCGCAACGTTGCGCTTGTTGGAGCGGCGCTGGGCGCGGGATTCGGTGTCGTCGGGCTGATCGTTCCCGAGTCGCTCGCGGCGCTCTTCGGTGAGGGCATCCCGCTGGACGCAACCGCGACGGGCCTCGTCCGCCTGCTGTGCGCTTCCTATGTCGGTTTCGGCGTCCTGAACTGGGCGGCTCGCGACCTGAGCGACGGGGCAGCATGGCGGGTGCTCGCGGTCGGCAACGCAACCAGCTGGGCGATCAGCGGTGCGGTAGCGGCCATTGCCCTGGCGTCGGGCGTGGGCAATTCGGTCGCCTGGGTCGTCGTGGCGCTCCAGCTCGTGATGACCATTGCGTGGCTCAGCGTATTGCGCGGAGCCGCCGATCGGACCCTGGCGCAAGCAGTCTGGGGGTACGCGACGCCCGCCCATGACCCTGCTCGGACGCGTGCGCAACGAGATCGACCTGTGGACGCTCTCCCTCTGGCTCGGGCGCCGGGGTCGCGGCGTCGTGGTCGCTGTGGCGGATGAGGCCGTCCGGCCGACTGCGGCCGGGCTGTGGCTGCGGGGGCCTGCCGCGTGAGGCGCAGGATCGCGATCGCGGTTGCCTGGTTCACGTGCCTGGCCGGGGCGATCGGGCTCGTCGTCGCCGCGACCACGGGCGGTGGCCTGGCGGATGACAGCGCGGGCTTCCCATTCATCTTCGTCGGGCTGGCGCTGGTGGTCGCAACCGACGCCACGGTGGGCGCCGTGCTCATGGTGCGGCGGCCGGGGAACGTCGTGGGCGTCGTCCTGGTGCTCGCGGCTTTCGTCGTTGCGGCCACGTTCCTCGCGTTCATCTCGGCAGCCGTCCTCGTTGAGGCGCATGGCAAGCAAGATGTCCTCGCCGGCCTCGTCTCTGTCCTCGCGGGTCTGGGGATCTATCCGAGCGTGATCGTCGCCGGGCCACTGCTCGCTCTCGTCTTTCCGGACGGGAGACTTCCTGGCCCCAGATGGAAGCGGCCGGTTGGCGTTGTCGTGGCGTTCCTCGTCGTCGGGTCGGCCATGGTGGCTGTGCGTCCGGGACCGACCGGGGGCAGCCTTGCGGACAATCCCCTGGTCATCAACGGGCTGCCTGGATCCGACGCCTTCTGGGCGATGGGCGAGGTCATCGTCGCGGCGGCCATGCCGCTCTCGCTGCTCCTTGCCCTGGCAGCGGTGATCGTGCGTGTTCGACGCGCCGGGGAGGTCGAGCGGGCTCAGCTCAAGTGGTTCGTGGGGGCGTACCTGGCCGCGGGCTCCCTCATCGCGGTCAGCTTCGCGGATGGCAGCACCCAGACGCCCATCGACCTCCTGTCTCCCTGGTCCCTGTCCCTCCCCGCGATCGCCGTTGGGATAGCCATCCTCCGGTATCGCCTCTTCGAGATCGACCGGATCGTCAGCCGGACGATCGGCTGGGCCACCCTCACGGGCCTCCTTGTCGCCGTCTACCTCGCAGCGGTGCTGTTCTTGCAGTCCCAGCTGTCGGGGATCACCCAGGGCCAGACGCTCGCTGTGGCTGCCTCGACACTTCTCGCCGCAGCCTTGTTCCAGCCCGCCCGTCGACGGATCCAGCGATTGGTCGATCGGCGCTTCGATCGCGCCCGGTACGACGGCGAGCAAACCGTCGCGACATACACCGAGGACCTCCGTGACCAGGTCGACCTCGGGGCGATCTCGGTGCACACGGTGGCGGCCGTCGACGCCGCGGTCCGGCCGAACGGCACGTCGCTGTGGCTCCGCGAGCCGGGACGATGAGGGCCGGCGGGGCACGACTCGGTCGTCGGGTCGGGTTCCTGCCCCCTGCGAGGACCGCGACCTCGCTCGCGCTCTTCGCCGCGGGCGTCGTTGTCGCCGCGATCGCCGAGAGCGCGCTCATCATCTACGTCCCGTATGCGGTGGTCGGCGCGATTCTCATCAGCCGGCAGCCCGCGAACCGCATCGGTTGGCTGCTGACCACGATCGCCTGGTCGTTCGCGATCGGCTTCCTGCCGGTTCGAGCGACGCCCGAGGCATTGCAGACGCTCACGGCCCCGCCGCTCGTGCTCGCGGTCGCATGGTTCAAGTCGTCGTGGAGCTTCCCGTTGACGATCAGCCTCATCGCGTGTCTGGCGATCGTCTTTCCGACGGGCAGTCTGCCCATCGGTCGCTGGCGGCGACCGGCCGTACTGGTCCTGCTGGCGATGGGCGCGATCGCGCTGGGCGCCGCGGTGTGGCCTCTGATCGAGGTGCTGCCCGAGGGCGCCGACGACCCGGTCGTGATGCCCAATCCGCTCCGCCTGCTGCCGGCCTGGCTCGAAGACGGATCGGGCGCCTTTCGGTCCGTGGCCGGCCCGCTCGCGTTCGCGCTCTTCGTTGCTTCGATCGTCTCGCTTCTCGTTCGGTTTGCCAGATCCGACGGCGTCGAGCGGCTGCAGCTGCGATGGCTCGTGACTGGCCTCGCGGCGGTCGTGATCGCGGTGCCGATCGGGTTCGCCCTGTTCGCCCTGTTCGGGCCCTCGATCGAGGGTCTCGCCTGGCTGCCGGCGATCATCGCCTTCACCTTGCCACCCATGGCGATCGGGATCGCCGTGCTCCGCTACCGCCTGTACGAGATCGACCGGCTCATCAGCCGGACGATCGGCTGGGCTCTCGTCACGGGGACGCTACTCGCCGTGTTCGGTGGAGCCGTCATCGGCCTGCAGGCTCTGCTGTCCGATGTCACCCAGGGCGAGACGCTCGCCGTCGCGGCGTCGACGCTCGTCGCGTTCGCGCTCTTCCAGCCCCTCCGGCGGCGCGTCCAATCGACCGTGAACCAGCGCTTCGATCGCGCTCGGGTAGACGCCGATCGAACGGCCACGGCCTTCGCCGATCGCCTGCGTGACCAGATCGACCTCGGCGGGCTTGAGGCGGACATCGCGGGGACCATCGAGACGGCTCTTCGGCCGACATCGACCGGCGTCTGGATCCGCGGGGCACGCGGATGAGCGCCGCTCGGTGGGCAGCGACCGCGATCGTGGTCGTGACGCTGACCATGAACGCGGGCACGTTGTGGGTTCTGTTCGCCACGGAGTTCCTGAGCCGGTTCGGCGATCTGCCCGAGTTCTACGACGTTGCCGCCTACCTGGCGGTCGGCGGCTTCGTGGCCGTCTCGACGAGCTACGTCTTCGTGGGCTTGTTGCTCTCCGGTCGGCGCGGTGCGGGCCGGATTGCCGCGGTGCTTCTCGCCGGTGGTGCCCTCCTCGCGGCGACCCCGTTTGGCTACAGCGTGGGCGGCCAGCTCGCCTTCCAGAATCCTGCCAGCCCGCTCGCGAATGCACTCTTCCTCATCGGGCCCGTCGCCTTCGGCCCGGCGTTCTCGCTGATCCTGCCCGGGCTGGCGCTCGTGTTCCCGACGGGCAGACTGCCAGCGCGCCGTTGGCGCCTGCCCGTCGCCCTGGTCATCGCCGCGATCGGCGGCGGGACGGCGCTCGAGCTGCTCCGGCCAGGGCTGATCACGGGAGCCGAGGGGTCACGCAACCCCTTCGGGGTCGACGGGATCGCGGTCGGCCTCCTGGATGCTGCCCTCCCGCTGATCTCGTTGGGGATTGTCGGAGCCATGATCCTCGGCGTGGCGGCGGTCCTCATCCGCTACCGGCAGGGGGACGGGACGCTGCGCCAGCAGCTCCGCT
>Ga0326597_10006393_pt1 | contig 16153 bp, 22 predicted proteins | sample RVTome_12_FD_203789 | JGI IMG/M metagenome (GOLD analysis project Ga0326597, IMG submission 203789) | Soil microbial communities from uranium-contaminated site in the Upper Colorado River Basin, Wyoming, United States - RVT100D185 | ecosystem: Environmental > Terrestrial > Soil > Contaminated >...
ACGGCGTCGCGGGAAACATCCTCGACGCGGATGCGTTTACCCTGCTGGCCAGGCGTCTCGGAATCGACCGGGACTCCACGGTGGTCATCTACGAAAACAAGTTCGACGCCACCCGCCTCTGGTGGGCGTTCACCTATTACGGGAAGTCCGACGTGCGTGTCCTCGACGGCGGCATCCTCTCCTGGAAGGCGGCCGGCTACCCGGTCGATGCCCTGCCCCACGGGGCAACGATCGAGCCGGGCAACTTCCTGGCCGCCGTCGCCCTCCCGCGCCTGCGAGTGGACACCCCCGAAGTCGCGGATCTGCACAATCATCCCAAAGCGCAACTGTGGGATAACCGCAGCATCAAGGAGTTCACCGGCGAGGAGCAGAAGAAGGGGGCGTACCGCGCGGGGCGGATCCCCGGAAGCCGGCACAGCGAATGGGTCCTCTTCAAGTCGAAGGAGAACCCCGCCGAATGGTTGACCGCCGCCGAGATGCAACCCCTTCTGCGCACGCTTGGAGCCGACCCGAAGAAGGACCAGTACTTCTATTGCCAGTCCGGGGTCCGCTCGACCCAGGGCCTCTTCGCCCTTTATCTCTCCGGCTGGCCGCTCGAAAAGTTGCACAACTACGACGATTCATGGATCGGCTGGTCGAAGGACGCCAGCCTGGTGCTGGAAGCCGGCCTCCCTGCCGAGGGGACCCGGGAGCACGCAAAGAGATGACCGTTTGCAGGAATCCCCATTCCGCCACCCGGCCGGGAGGGCCATCGCGTCCTCCCGGCGGCGGCGTTCGAGGCCCTACACCTCTCGTCTATTCGAGGGCCTTTCCGGTCATGGCGTCGAGCGCCTTTTCCAGGCCCGCGATCGCGTCGTCCTTCCCCCGAATCCCATGCCGCTCCTTGAGCCAGGCCGGGGAATTGTAGCCGAGCCAGACCTTTCCGTCCGCGTCTTCCCATGCCAGCGCCTTGAACGGCAGGTCGATGGCCACGGTTGGCGCGGCGACCATCAGCGGGGTTCCCCCCTTCGGGTTGCCGAAGATCAGGAGCTGGCTCGCCCGCATCGAAATGCCCGCCTTCTTCGCCGCTTCCGCGTGGTCGATCCGGTCAAAAACCGTCATCCCCTTCGCCTGGAGGACGGCGACCAGCCGATCCATCGTCTCGGGTACAGAATAACGACTGGGCTTGCTGATCAAGCCCGCCGGTCCCGCCCATGCGTTGAAACCGACGACCAGAAGAACGAACGCCAGAACCGCTATTCGCATCGTGTCCTCCTCTTTCCCGTCGGGAATCGCTCTCGAGATGGTTCTCCTCTTCCTCCCCGGCGCTCAATGCAAACCCCGGGAGCGTTCCTTCGCGGGCAAGATCTCGAGGCACGTCGTCCACCACCCCGTCTCGATCGTCCGGACAAACGGCTCGGCGATCCCCTCGCCGCGCATCTCCGAAGCGAGTCGTTCGTGATCGTACCGGAGAGGGACGAAGATCGCATCGGGAGTCTTCGCCGTCAGGTCCAGGACGGCGTACCAGACATGGGTCCGCCCATCGTTGGCGGGGCGCCCGATCGCCCCGACGTTGACCACGAGCCGCCCGTCGGGTAGATGCCTCTTCCATGGAATCCCCGTGTGGGTCACCGCGAGGACGTCGCACCGCGCGTCGTCGAGCAGGCGGGCGAGGAACGGATCCGGGGACAACGATTCCCACAGGAACTCGTTCTGCCGCCGTGGGGATCCGTGGCACAGCAGGATTCGCTCCCCCCGGGGGCCCCGGAGACGGATCTCCTCCGGCAGGGTCGCCAGAAAATCCTTGTTTCGCTCGGAGGTCTTCCGGAACGTGTAGGCGTACGAAAGCGCGGCGAAATGGTTGTCCCGCGGGTCGGTATAGCCGCAGGCGCAGTCCCCCCGGCGCATCCCGACGGAGCGGTCGTAGTTCCCCTGGACGATCGGGACTCCCGCCTCCCGCAGAAGTTCGACGGAACGGTCGGGATGGGGCCCGAAGGCGCCCACGTCCCCGAGGCAGAAAATCTCCGAAGCGCGGGAGGGAGCGTCGTCAAGAAGCGCGGCCAGGGCAAGGTGGTTGTTGTAGACCCCTCCGAAGAGGGCGACCCGACCGGAAACCTCATCCATCCCCTACTCCTCCCGAACCGCCGTGGCGGCATTTGCGCACACGGCCCCGTGCCGGAAACAGGTAGCGCAGGCGCCGTACGAGAGCGGGAAGGGACGGAACGATTCCTCCAGCGTGTCCCCCATCCGTCCGCCCGGCTCGTTCACGAGGATCGGGCAGACCCATATTCCCCGGGAGATGGCCACTCTTGTCGTGGAACACAGAAGTTGATCGGGCCCCAGGAGTTCCAGCATCTCCGAAGTAACGCGGTCGTCCTCGTCGTACCCTCCAGACCGCTCTTCCTCCCGACCGACGCGGAAAACGGGAAGGAACTTGACGCGCGGCTTCCGGATCCCCCGTTCCCGAAGGATCCGCTCGAACTCCTCCAGCGCCGCCGGGGCGTCCTCCTCGCCGAATCGCACGGCGGTCACGATGGGAAGAAAGCCCGCTTTTTCCAGCCGTGCAACTCCCGCGAGCGCTTTTCCATAACTCCCCTTCCCGCGGATCCGGTCGTTTCCCTCCTCCGAGGAGGCGTCCAGGGAAACCCGGATCTCAAGGGAGTACCGGGAATCCCCGGCCGCGTTCGCGAGCCGCTCGACGATCCGGTCGGTCAGCAAGGTCCCGTTGGTCAGGACGGTCGCCGGGAACCGGCCCAGCGTGTCGCCGGCGATCTCCGCCATCTCCGGGTGCAGGAACGGCTCCCCGCCCGTGAAGACGATGTCCCGAACCCCCGACTCCTCCGCTTCAGCGAGAAGGGTGCGCACATCATCCCGCGAGAGGGCCGGCATCTCACGGTTCCCCGGACCGGACGCGTTGAAGCAATGCGCGCACCGGAGGTTGCAGGAAAGGCCCGCCACCTGGATCCACAGGCTGTCGAGTCCGTGAAACGGGCAGTTCGGGGCCGCCACCGTCACGACCTCTCCCGCGCCGGGGCCGGCCGCAGCCAGGCGCCCGCCAGGTAGACCGCAAAACAGAGGGAGATGCCGACGAGGTTCACCCATAGAAGATTACCGTATTTTCCTGCCCCGATGGTGCCATGGAACCATTTCAGGCTCAGCCCCAGCCCGAAGAGCAGCCCCAGCAGGACGCTCGCGTGGTAGGAGACCGCGCCGGCGCGCCGCCATCCCGACAGCAGGAAGACGGGAGTGAGCCCGATGACCATCGTGCCGCTCACGGTCGTGGCGGAGAGAATGGCGGGTTTCGCGTAGAGCATCAGGTTCCCCAGCAGGCCCAGCAGGACCATCGCCCCCCTCGCCAGGACGACCTTGTCGACCTGCCATCCCGAAAGCACCTCGAACGAGACCAGTTTCCCGATGGAGCTGAAGGTGGAGTCGATCGTCGAGCATCCGCTGGTCAGCATCATCAGGTTCATGAAGAACAGGAGCGGGAGGCCGAAGGAGGCCGCCGTGCCGATCGTGGAATTTCCCCCGACTCCCTCGACCCTGTTGTAGATCCCGACGAAGCTGAACAGGAGGATGAACAGGATCCCGAGGATCCCCGCCACGGTGAACGACCGGAGCATTTTCCGGGGCTCGGTGATGAAGGCCCGGTCGGTCATCACGGGGTCGTGGAAGGGGTACGAGAATACCTGGAGCAAGGCCACGAGGATCAGGTCCACCCCCCCGGTGAGGGTCCAGGACCCGCTGAGGACCATTGCCTTCGGGTGCCCCGCGGGGAAGATGTACGCCAGGATGAGGAAGAGGATGACGGCGGCCATGACCATCTGCACGGTGTCCGTCACGATGCTGCTGCGCAGCCCTCCCTTCAGGACATAGGCGAGCACCAGCGCCGTGATGGACCAGGAGGCGACGTAGTACGCCGTGCTCTCCCTCGGACCGAAATACTGCGCCATGACGATCGTGTTGCTCCAGATCTCGTTCCAGAGGCGGAAGAGAAGAATCAGCGAGAAGAGCCAGATGGCGCCTGTCCCGAACCGGGTTCCAAGGTAATGGTGGATGCTCCGGAATCCCTTCCTCCGGAGATGGTAGAGCGCCACCCCGGCGACGAGGAAGGAGAGCCAGTAGGCGGCGTACGCCGCGCCCCCCGGCAATCCGAATTTCTGCCCGAGGTCCGCCGCGTTCTGGACCGATTTGGCGAAGATCCAGGAGATGAGAACGCTCGAGGTGAGAAAGAAGCCGCTGGTCTCTCTCCCGGCTTCGTCCCTCCCCCCGAAGAACTGTTCCTTCGGGTCCTTCCCCCGCAGGCGAGGGGAGATCGCGTACATCGCGACTCCGAAGACGGCGAGAATCCCCCAGTTTATCCAATGCGCGTCCAATCTTTCCTCCTCCAGGCCAATGGTCCGCCTACGGCTCGTTGATCCGCCAGTCGTGGCAAAAGAATGCCCGTGTCATTTCACGCTGCCGTCGATTGGGAGGTTCTTCCCCTCCCGGCGCTTCTTCACGGCGTTGATGATCGTGGGCAGCAGGGCGAACAGCCCCAGCAGGGCGAACGATCCCAGCACCCGGGGGGATGCGACCTGGCGCACGGTTTCGATGGCCGCGAGGCTCGCCCCCGCGTTCACGAAGACCAGGCTCCCCGGCATGATGCCGAACAGCGTGCCCAGGGCGTAGGTCCGAAGCGGCAGTCCCGTGACCCCGCACGCCAGGTTGACCAGGAAGAACGGGAACGCCGGTACCAGCCGCAGGAAGAGGAGGTAGGAGAGGCCGTTTTCCCGCAACCCGCGGTCGATCCCCTCCATCCGCCCGCCGAACTTCTTCACCACCCAGTCCCGCAGCAGCGTCCGGCTGACGAGGAAGGCGAGGATGGCGCCGACGGTGGCGCCCGACACCACGAACAGCGTCCCCTGGAGGACCCCGAAGATCGCTCCGGCGGCAAGCGACAGGATGGCCGCCCCCGGGAGGGAGAACGCGGTCTGAACGACGTAGACGAGCACGAAGACGGCGGCGAACAGGAAGGCGTGCGCGGCGCGCAGATCCGTAAGCCGCGCCCGGTTCGCCTTCAGGCTTTCCAGCGTCAGGTACTTCCCCAGGTCGAGGAAGTAGAACGCCGCTACGACCCCCGCGAAAACGAGCAGGATCAGGATCTTCCGGGGCTTCATCCGGACACCTCTTCCTCCGGCGTGCACGCCCTCCCTTTCAGGTCGAAAAGGAAACGCAGGATCTTCTTCGTCCGGTCGCCGAACAGCTTCTCGGAGTAGTACGACCCGGCGGCCTTCTTCGAGATCTCCGCGAGCGTCGGGTAGGCGTGAATCGCCCCGGCCATGGTGGAAAGCTTCACCCCCCCGTTGATCGCGGCGACCCACTCGTGGATCAGTTCCCCCGCATGATGCCCGGCGATCTGGCATCCCAGAAGCGCCCCGGACGGGCTGATCAGCACCTTGATCTTCCCCTCCGTTTCCCCTTCGGCCAGGGCGCGGTCCACGTCGCGGAACGCCGCCTCGAGGGTCCGGTATTCCACCCCCGCCGCCGCCGCCCGCTTCTCGTTCAGCCCCACGCTCGCCACCTCGGGATCCGTGTACGTGCACCACGGGACCTTCGTATAATCCGCTTTCCGCGGCAGCCGGAGCACCGCGTTCGCCAGGGCGATCCCCGCCTCGTACCCCGCCACGTGGGTGAACGGGAAGACGCCGTTCACATCCCCGCACGAATAGATGTGGGGAACGTTCGTTCTCATCCGCCGGTCGGCCGGAACCCCGCGGGGGGAGAAGTCAACGCCGGCCGCGGAAAACTCCAACCCCTCCACGTTCGGTTTCCGCCCGGCCGCCACGAGGAGGACATCCCCCTCGAGGTTCCACGGTTCCCCTTCCTCCTTCGACGGCCCGACCCGGAGCCGCACCGAGCCGTTCACCACGGTCGCCTTGAGGGCCTTCGTGCCGGTGAGGACCTTCACACCCTCGGCTTCCAGGCGGCTCCGGAGGATCACGGCGATGTCCGGGTCCTCTGGACCCAGAACCTGATCGGAATATTCGACGATGGTGACCTGCGACCCGAGGCGCCGGAACGCCTGCGCCATCTCGACGCCGATCGGCCCGCCGCCGAGGATCAGCAGGTGTCCCGGCAGCTCCGTCTGCGAGAAGACCGTCTCGTTCGTCCAGTACGGAACGTCCGCGATCCCTTCGACGGCCGGCAGGGAGGGGCTCGAGCCGGTCGCCACGATCCACGCCCTCGCGGTCAGGCGATCGCCATCCACGGAAACGGTGTGGTCGTCGACGAAGCGGGGGGATCCGAACCGGACTTCCGCGCCGAGCTTGCAGAACCGCTCCGGCGAGTCGTGCTCCTGGATCGTGTCGATCACCGAGCGTACCCGGTCCATGACGGCGGCGAGGGAGACCGGGGGGAGCGCCACATCCGGGAGACCGAACTCCTTCGCGCGGCGGGCGAGGGACCAGACGCCGGCCGTCCGGATCAGCGTCTTCGACGGGACGCAGCCGAAATGCAGGCAGTCGCCCCCCAGCGCCTTCGCCTTCTCCACCAGCACCGTTTTCGCGCCGAACTGCGCCGACCCCGCCGCCGCGGTGAGCCCCGCCGCGCCTCCTCCGAGAATCCCCAGATCGTAATCGTACGCCGCCATGAACGCCTCCTTTCGGTTCCCTCTTTTCGGTGAGTCGCAGGTTGCACGGATACCTTACATGCCCGCAATTCATTTCCCCCCGTTCGAAATAACTGACCGGGTAGACAGTAATTATGAACGATACTGTCAGTACCAACCTGTCGGTATAATAAAGGAGGTCAAATCATGTCACGTATCGTTCCCGTTCCAAGCCCGCCCCAAAGCGCGGCCGCGACCTTCCAGGAGATCGAGAAGGCATTCGGTATGGTGCCCAACCTATTTAAAACCTACACCCACCATCCACCCCTGCTGCAGGCCAACTGGAACAAGGTCAAGGCGGTGATGATGGAAGGGAACCTGAGCCAGAAAGTGAAACAGACGATCGCGGTGCTGGTTTCCAGGGACAACGGTTGCTCCTACTGCGTGGTCGCCCACACGGGCGCCCTTCGCTCCATCGGCGTAACGGACGATGAGATTTCGGCCATCGAGGAAGATCCGGACAAAGCGGATTTCACCGCCAAGGAAAAAGCCCTGATCCGATTCGCACGCAAGGCCAACCGGGAACCGCTGAAAATTCCCGATGTGGAGTTCGGGGCGCTCCGCGAAACCGGGGCGACCGACGCCGAAATAGTGGAAGCCCTCGGAGTGATGGAACTCTTCACCGCGTTCAACAAGTTCCTCGATTCCCTTGAAGTGGCGCTGGATTTTTAAGTCATCCCCCGCGAGATGGCCGGTACCGGACCGGCAAGCCATGATGGCGGAAACATGGGAATGCATCTTTTCAGTGAAGGAGCGATCAAAGGGATCCCCCTGAAGAACCGGATCGTCCGAAGCGCCACCTGGGAGGGGATGTGCGACGGCGAGGGAAACCCCTCCGATCGCCTGATCGATCTCTATCGCACCTCTGCAAAGGCGGCGTCGGACTGATTGTCACCGTTTACACGTACGTCACGATCATCGAGCGCAAACCGCGTCTTACCGACCTTCGGGTGCTGGTCGTGAACGAGGATCTCGGGCTGTAAACCGGGCCGCCGATGGGATCCACCGTCCCGGATTACGCCGCCTTCCCAAGCCTTGTCGCTTCCGGAACTTCCTGCAGCTTACCCGTCTTCACATCGTAGATATAGCCGTAGAGGGCCACATCGCGCGGCACCAGCGGGTGTGACCTCAGGCGCTGCACGTCTTCGCAGACGCTCTTTCCCTGGTCGCGGATGGTGAGCCAGTTCACGAACTCCCCTTCCGTGGAACCAGGCCCCTTGCCCGTGTCCCGCCACCCCTTGCCATCGAACGTCGCCGTCTCAAGGCTGCGCGAAAGCAGGCCGCGCATGACCTCGTCGTTGAACGCCTGCATCCCGCAGTCGGTGTGGTGGATGACGAACCACTCCCGCGTCCCGAGGAGTTTGTAGGAAATCACCAGCGAACGGATGGCATCGTCGCTTGCACGGCCCCCTGCATTGCGCACCACGTGGGCGTCGCCTTCGGCCAGGCCGGCGAACTTCGCCGGGTCGAGCCTTGCATCCATGCAGGTCAGGATGGCGAAGCGCCTTCCGGGAGGCATCGGCAGCTTCCCCTTGTCGCCGAACCGTTCCGCGTACCGCTTGTTGGCATCGAGTACTTCCCCAAGGATTCGGCTCATGTTGCAACCTCCTGTCGAAATGTTGGAAACCTCGCCGGCAGTCTACTTTTTCAGTGCAGCCTTTGCCATTGCCAGGAGCACATCGGAATCCAGGCGCGACTTGTAGTCCGGGTTCACGTATTCGAACCGGATCTTCCCGTCCGTGCCGATGACGAATACGGCGGGTACCGGGAGCTCGTGATGGGTTTCCCCCGAGGCGGCCTCCACGTCGATCCCGAATTTCCCGTACTGCGCCACGGTCGGGTCGTCCAGGTGGAACGCGATCCCCAGTGCCCGGGCGCCGGACATCTTGCTGTCCGACAGAAGGAGAAACGGGAAATCGTTCTTCTTCCGGTGCGCGCCGGCCTGCTGCGGCGAATCGGTGGATACCGCGATCACCTGGTACCCCATCTTTTCCAGCTCCGGTGCGATCGTTCGCAACTGGCCCAGTTGCGCGTTGCAGTGCGGTCACCACCCTCCCCGGAAACAGACGAGGACCGTCGGCCGCAGGGCCACGGCGGCGTTGAAGTCGAACGACGCTCCCTCCGGAGTCGCGTACGCAAGGAGCGGAATGGAAGAACCGACGAGCAATGGACGAACCTCCTGCGCCGAAGGCGCCCCCTGGATCTCCGCCATGGAACGAACCCTCCTTTCGATTGTCTCCGTTTCCGGAGTCGATCTCCCCGGTCCCCGCCTCGAATCCTGCCGCTCGTAGGATCGGATCCCTCCGCGAAAGGTTTCGGCCGGATTACTCCTTCACGCGCTTCTCGCGGGACTGGATGTAGGCGTCGCGGACGGCGACGTACGGGTCGACGGCGGCGCCGATCAGCTCGTCGATCTCCTCGATCTTGAAGGAGAGGTTGGTCTCCGAACGGACGGCATTCGCGCCGATGGCGGCCTCCGCGGGCGAGATGTACGTCAGGGGATCGAGGAACGTGTCGCCGACGAACCCGACGGCGTCCCGGGCGCTCGAGGGGCCGAGAATCGGGAGGACGACGTACATCCCGTGGCCGAGGCCGTACACCCCGAGCGTCTGCCCGGTGTCTTCCTCCTTGCGGTCGAGGTTCCAGCCCTTCGCGGGGTCGAACAGACCAGCGATGCCGATTGTGGAGTTGATGGTAAAACGGGCCAACTCGGTCCCGGTCGCCTTGAACTTCCCTTGGAGGAGGGTGTTCGCGGCCCGGATCGGGGTGCCCAGGTTGGAAAAGAAGTTCCGCACGGCGAGGCGCGCCCCTTCCGGAACGACGTACCTGTACCCCTTCGCTATCGGCCGGAATACCCAGCGGTACAGCTTGTCGTTCACGTAGAAGATTCCCCGGTTCACCGGTTCAATCGGGTCGTGAACGGAAACCGGAGGAGACTCTTCCCCGAAGGAGGGCTCCCGCAGGTCCGGCTCCTCCCCGACGTCGCCGGTGGCCACCGCCTGGCCTTCCGCCGCGCCTGCGGGGGGGGCCTGGGAGACGGCAACGGTATTGTCTTGCGCGTCGGCGTTCTCCTGCGCGGCAATGTTGTCCTGCCCGACCGCGTTGTCCGGCGAGCGGGAGGGATCCTCCCCTTTGCGGAGGGGTACGGCGGGAATCGCGGTGCCGTTGTCTTGACCCACCACTGGTTCCGACGCATGCGAGGCGCCGGATACGTCCGTCTCCATGGGTGACTCCCCCCCGCGGCCATCCGCCGCGGCCGCGAGAAGGACGGCGGAGGCGAGGAACACGGCAAGATGGCGAACGTTTCTGGATCTCACGGAACTCTCCTTTCTCATTTGTAAGGTTTCGAAGCGATTCCTTACAAAACAAACGAACATGGGAAAAAAACTTCGGCTTGTCGAAGTGTATCCAAGATGGTGCGGGGGGCCTCGTGCAGGTGGGCCCGGGTCGTACGGAATATTCGATGGCCAAGGAGAGCCGGATGGTTCTTTCCATTGCGGAGGCGCTCGGCTCCCGGGCGATCCGCGCCACGCGGTCCCTCGGGAAGATGGGGGTGTTTCTCGGCGCCTCCCTGGCCCGCGCGGCGGTCCCGCCGTACCGGGTACGCAATATTTTGAAGCAGGTCCACTTCATCGGCGTGAAGTCGGTGTTCGTCATCGTCCTGACGGCCGCCTTCACCGGGATGGTCCTCGCGCTCCAGGGATTTTACACCCTCCGCAAGTTCGGCTCGGAAGGATTGCTCGGCTCCGCGGTGGCGCTCTCCCTCGTCCGGGAGCTGGGGCCGGTCCTCTCCGCCCTGATGGTGACCGGGCGCGCCGGCTCCGCGCTCACCGCGGAGATCGGCATCATGCGCATCGGGGAGCAGATCGACTCCCTCGAGACGATGGGGATCGACCCGATCCAGTTCCTCGTCGCGCCCCGCCTTCTCGCGTTCCTGTTGTCCGTGCCCCTGCTGACGGCGATCTTCGACGTGGTCGGGATCTACGGGGGGTACCTGGTCGGCGTGAAGCTCCTGGGCGTGAACGCGGGGGTCTACCTCGGACAGATGGAGGCCAGCGTGGGGATGGTCGACGTCACCAACGGGATCTGGAAATCGCTCGCCTTCGCTCTCCTCATCGCCTGGGTCTGCACGTTCAAGGGGTACTTCGCACGCCACGGGGCGGAGGGGGTGAGCCGGGCGACCACGTCCGCGGTCGTCGTCTCCTCGGTGCTGGTCCTGGTCTGCGACTATTTCATCACCTCGGTGCTCTTATGAACGGCAGGAAGGAGAGGAACATGCAGGTCGGAAACGACGGAATCAGGACGGAACCCGACACCCCGGCCCCCGATGGGAAAGAGTGGATCTGCAAGCCGTGCTCCGTCGGGCCGTACACCGGTGCGAAGCGCGAGCCGGTCCTTCGGCTGGTCGGCGTGGAGAAAACCCTCGACGGGAGGAAGGTGCTCGACGGGGTCACTCTCGCGATCCCCCGCGGCCAGATCACGGCGATCATCGGGCTCTCCGGCGCGGGGAAGAGCCTGCTGCTCAAGCACATGATCGGGCTGATGAAGCCGGACCGGGGCGAGGTGCTCCTCGACGGGATCGACATCAACCGGTTGACGCGGCAGGGGCTCTACGAGGCCCGAAGCCGCTTCGGGATGCTCTTCCAGAGCGGGGCGCTCTTCGACTCCCTGACCGTGTTCGAAAACGTCGCGTTCCCCCTCCGGGAGAAGACAGCTCTGCCCGAAGGGGAGATCCGGGAGAAGGTCCGCGGGATCCTTCAGAGGGTGGGGCTGGAAATGGCGGAGGAGAAGTTCCCCGACGAGCTCTCCGGCGGGATGGTGCGCCGGGCGGCCCTGGCGCGGGCGGTGGTGATGGACCCCGAGATCATCCTCTTCGACGAGCCGACCACGGGGCTGGACCCCATCATCCGGAACTCCATCCTCAATCTCATCTGCCGGACGTACCACGAGCACCACTTCACGATGGTGATGATCAGCCACGACCTGCCCGACATCTTCCAGTGGTGCCAGCACGTCGCCGTGGTCCACGGGGGGAAGGTGGTCGAAGTGGGGACCCCGGAGGAGATCCGGGGCTCCGTCACCCCCTTCGTGCGGCAGTTGGTCGACGGGGATATCGCCGGCCCCGTTCAAATGATGTGAGCGGGGAAGGGAGAGCCGGGATGAAGCGGGTGAACCTCGAAGCGGCCGTGGGGCTTTTCCTGCTGGTAGGTATCGTATGCCTGGGGTATCTCTCCATACGACTGGGGAAGCTGGAGTTCGGCGCGGGCGACTACCTGCCCGTGGTGGCGGAATTCAGCTCCGTCGCCGGCCTGCGGGACGGCGCCGCCGTCGAGATCGCGGGGGTCGAGATCGGGAAGGTCGACTCCATCACGATCCGGGACTACAAGGCGGTCGTACGGATGCGGATCCGGAAGGAGATCGGACTGCAGGAGGACACGATCGCCTCGGTCCGCACCCGCGGCCTGATCGGAGACAAGTACATCAGCCTCTCGCCGGGGGCTTCGGACCGCCTGATCCCGCCCGGGGGGAAGATCCGCGAGACCGAGTCCACGGTCGACCTCGAGGGGCTCATCGGCCAGTTCGTCCACGGGAGCGCGAAATGACGACGGGGAGATGGGGCGCAAGACGGGGGTGGGGCGGGGGGGTCGCGTTGCTGCTGGCGATCGGCTTGTTCAACCCCGTGGCCGCCATCGGCGGCGAACCCACGGAGCAGATCCGCGGGGCGATCGACCGGGGGCTGGCGATCGTCAAGCGCGCCGACCTGCAGGGGGACGCGAAGAAGGCGCAGCGCCGGGGCCTGCTCCGGAAAGAGCTCTTCCCCTACTTCAACTTCGATGAAATGTCCCGGCGGTCCCTCGGCGTAAACTGGAAGAACCGGACCCCCCGGGAGCGGAAGGAGTTCGTGAACCTGTTCACGGACCTCCTCGAGAACGCCTACGCAGGGAAGATCGAAGGGTACAAGGGGGAGAAGGTCCGGTTCGGGAAGGAGACGCTGGACCTGCCGTACGCGGAAGTCAAAACAATGATCGTCACCCCGCAGGGGCAGGAATTCTCCGTGGACTACCGCCTCCTCGCGGACGGGAGCCGGTGGCGGGTCTACGACATCGTCATCGAGGGGGTGAGCCTCGTGAACAACTACCGGTCCCAGTTCGCGGGCATCCTCCAGAAATCCTCCTTCGAGGAGATGACGAAGCAGTTGAAGGAAACCGTCCGGAAGCAGTCCGGCGCATGAGGGTTGACGTCTACTCCAACGCGCGTTTCCTGACTACTGGGCGGGTCGTAGCGCGGTCGATGCGCAGAAAAAGAAGGTCCACGAAGATGGAGGAGGGAAGCGAGGATTGACATGCCGGCCTCGATGTTGGTAATATGACCATGGTTATATGACCTTTTTCGGGGGAGCGGGATGAAGATCTCCGCGGGCCAGTTCAAGGCGCAGTGTCTTAAATTGATGGACGATGTAAAGCTCCGCCACGAAGAAATCGTCATCACGAAGAGGGGCAAACCGGTCGCAAGACTTGTCCCTTATGAGGAATCGCCGGTTCCGATCCACGGGTATATGAAAAACACGGTCATGATCCTCGGGGATGTCGTCTCCCCGACCGGGGAGAAGTGGGATGTCGAATCCTGAGAGGGCCTTGCTTCTCGACACTCACGTATGGCTATGGCTCATGAGCAGGGAAGGAAACATGAAGCCTTCCGCCATCAGGGTTGTGGAAGAAGCGGCGCATTTTGGTCTTGTCCGGGTGTCGGCAATATCGGTTTGGGAAGTGGCGATGCTTGAAGCCAAGGGGCGAATCCGGCTGTCCAAGGATTGCCTGTCGTGGGTCAACGAGGCGTTGCGCGCGCCAGGACTTGGATTGATCCACCTGACACCCGAGATCGCCGTGGATAGCAGCCGCCTGCCGGGCGTATTCCACGGCGATCCGGCCGACCGGATTCTTGTCGCCACGGCCCGCCGGCAAAGTGCGATTCTCCTCACGCGGGATGAAAAAATTCTTTCCTACGGAAAAGCGAAACACCTGTCCGTAATGGCGGTTTAAGAGAAGGGGGCCAATACCCCACGGGAATATAATCCCTCGAGGAGACCGATTGCTCCGATTCCATCAATAGCCCACGTAGACATCCGCGCTCTTGAAGATTGCGACCAACTGCTTCAATCCCACCGGGGTTGCCGCCTTCTCGATTTCGTCCTCCTTGATCTTGTAGAGGAGCATCATCGTGCTGTTCGCATAGAGTTCCACCCCCTTTGTTTTGAGAAAGCGGATGTATTCCCCGTAATCATGAGGGACGCTCTCCAGGGGCATGCCGAGCTGGGTCGAGAGGGACCGGCGCTCCCGATCCGGGAGGGAGGCCTTGTCGAGGGGGCTCTTGTCCCCGCCGAACAGGCCGCCTTTTTTCAGGGCCGTGACGCCGCTGGCGTCGAACAGGATGGTGACCTTGTAGCCCTCCTGCAACGCCGTCCATGCGATGTTGGGGACGGCGCAGATCTGGGCGTCGTCCAACTTCAAGGAGGTCTTCGCGTGAATGAGGAAGTTCTTCCCGTTTCCCTGCCCCGCGAGGGCGGGGAGGGCCAGGAAGGCCAGAAACAGGGTTGCGGCAAGAATCCGGATACGTTTCATGTTTGTTCTCCTCCCGGTGAAGTGTTGACGGCCTACTACACTCAGCGGCGCAGGGCATCCACCAGCCATCTCTCGGGGGGCACCCCGACCGTTTTCCCGGCGACCGTGTAGGTGCGGCACCCGAAAAACGGCGAGTCGGCCTCCCTGCCCGGCTCGATGTCCGCCCCGTTCACGCGGATCGAGGGGGATCCGAGGAACCGCAGGGTGTGGGCGGTTTCGATGTCGGGTACTTCGATCGCAGCGACTTCCAAACCGATTCCTTCCCGCTTCAGCACGCCCTCTACCATCTCCACCGTGGGAACATGGTTGGGACACCCTTCGAAATAAAGGATCTCCACCTTCATCGGATGGTTCCCCCGGCGAAGGCGTAGGGAATTGCGTAGGGAAGGGCGAGAAGCCCGAGAACGAGTGCCGTGACGATCCATAGGAGGATCTTGTTCCTTCGGCCCCCGTTGGACGAGCAGGCGCTTCCGGGAGCGCATGCGACCTCTTTGGATTTCCGGTAAACCCTGAAGAAGGCCAGGCCGAGGAAGACCAGCGTGGCCGCCATCCAGTAGGGCCGGTACCGTTCCATCGCCGTCAGGTTTCCGATCCACGCGCCTCCTACGCCCACAGCCAGGAGCAGGAGAGGTCCAAGGCAGCAAACAGAAGCTCCGACTGCCGCGGCCACCGCCCCGACCAGGTCCCGCTTCGGAGTCTCTCCTTCATGTTCTCCTTCGGTCGAGTTCATGCCTTCCCTCCCCCGCGTTTTTTCATCGCCTTTACGCTTACGGTACGAGTTCCGCCCCCGTCTCCGAGGGCCTCCAGGATCGGGCATTCTCCGGTGGGTCCTTTCCCCCTGCAGGCCACCGTCAACTTCACCAGGGCGCGTTTCATCTCCTGCAGGTGTCTGATCTTTTGCTTGATGTCGGCGATTTTTGCCTCGGCACGCCCCTTAACCGCATCGCAGGTCGCCGCCGAATCGACGCGTAGGGAGAGCAGTTCCTTGATCTCCCGCAGCGAAAACCCGAGCGCCTTCGATCGCTGGATGAAACGGACCCTTCCGACGGCGTCGGGCGGGTACTTGCGAAAACCGGATTCCGGACGCGGGGGCTGCGCGATCAGGCCCTCCCGCTCGTAAAACCGGACCGTCTCGACCCCGCACCCGCACTGTGCGGCAACCTGCCCGATCGTCAACGCCATCGGAGATCCTCCATGCGCGATCTGGATATAGGATGCACACCGTACCGCACTACGGTGTCAAGAGGGGAGGAATGCATACTACGGCCCGGCGGCAGGAACCGGATCGGGCCGTACCAGGCAACCGCCTCCTCTCCCGTGTTGTCGGTGTCCGTCATGATCGCCACCGCGCCGACCTTGGGGGGATCCTCCCCGAAAGCGCGGCGGTAATCCTCCACGAGATCGCGCTCCTCGTCGATCCACCGACCCGCCTTCCCATCGCCGCTTTCCACGGCGACCATGACGGCGTTTCCCGTGTAGGCGTTGGGGAGAAAGGCCCCCCGGGGGAGCCGGTTCGCCCAGATGTAGTTGACGGCCCGCGTCCTCCAGAAGAGGACGGAGGGGAAGACGACATACACCCGCGCCGTGTAATCGTCCCCCGCTTTCGTCCGCTCGTCCCCGTTGCGGATCGTCCGGACGATCTTCCAGGACCACGACAGCCGCGGGTATGTTACCGGATCAAGGGAGATTCGGTAGATCAGGGCCGAGGCGGTCGCCCGGCTCTCCGCCTTCAGCGCGGGACGGCCTTCGTCGAAGACCGGCGCATAGACGGTCTCCCCCTTGAAGACCTTCTTCTCCCAACCGGCGGACAACCCCTTGCCGAAATCGTCGATGAGCAGCGGTCCGGCGGCAAACCCCGCGCCCCCCGCCAAGGTTGCCGACGACACGATCGCGAGGACAACCGCTT
>Ga0326597_10006394_pt1 | contig 16152 bp, 13 predicted proteins | sample RVTome_12_FD_203789 | JGI IMG/M metagenome (GOLD analysis project Ga0326597, IMG submission 203789) | Soil microbial communities from uranium-contaminated site in the Upper Colorado River Basin, Wyoming, United States - RVT100D185 | ecosystem: Environmental > Terrestrial > Soil > Contaminated >...
TCCTTCGAGATGCACGCGCGGCCGAGCTCGACCGCGTCGTCGATCACGGCGCGCGGGACGCACTCGAGGTCGAACTCGGTGGCCGAGTAGAAGCCCTGGCCGGCGAGCGCCATCTCGCCCACCTGCAGGCGGTAGGTCCCGACGGCGCGGCCCGTCGCGGTCTCTTCGACCATCAGGTGGTCGCACTGCCGGTCGAAGGGGTCACGGTCGAGCCCGCTCGCCGCCGACTCGGCCAGGCCCTCGCCGAGCTCGACGTTGAACACCTCGAAGCGCAGCTTGAAGATCCGCTGCAGGTCGCGCTCGTCCTGCGCGAAGCGCACGCGGTAGGGCCCATGCTGCTCGTCCAGCACGGGCCGGAAGCCGGCGCGCGGCCGCGCACGCGCGGCGCGGAGCATCGATTCGACGGTGGCGCTCAAGATCGTCAGTTGGCCGCGGCCTGGCCCGGGCGCCGGTTCGAGGGGCCGGCCGGGGGCACGGGGCGGACATCCTAGCAGCCTGTCGGATCAGCCGTCCTCGCCCGTCGCCGCGAGCTCGGGGGGCATGCGGAAGACGGTCGTCTCGCGCTCGCCGGCGGTCTCCTCGACGCGCTCGACGCCGAGGGCGCGCAGGCGCTCGATGACCTGCTGCACGAGCAGCTCGGGCGCGGAGGCCCCGGCGGTCAGGCCGACGCAGCGCCTGCCGGCGAGCCACTCGGGGCGGATCTCTTCGGCCTCGTCGATCAAGTACGAGGGCACGCCGGCGCGCTGGCCGAGCTCGCGCAGGCGGTTCGAGTTGGAGCTGTTCTGGGAGCCGACCACGATCAAGAGATCGATGTCGGCCGACATGCGCCGCACCGCGTTCTGGCGGTTCTGGGTCGCGTAGCAGATGTCCTTCAGGTCCGGACCCCGGATCGTCGGAAAGCGCCCGAGCAGGGCGTCGATCACGTCGCGCGTGTCATCGACCGAGAGCGTGGTCTGGGTGACGTAGGCCAGGTGGTCGGGGTCGGCCACCTCGAGCGCCTCGACCTCGGCCACGGTCGAGAGCACCTTCACCGGCCCCGGGTAGCGGCCCATCGTGCCCTCGACCTCGACGTGTCCGGGGTGGCCGATCAGGATCAGCTCGCGCTCGTCCTGCCCGTACCGTTGCGCCTGGGCGTGCACCTTGGTCACCAGCGGGCAGGTCGCGTCGATCACGCGCAGGCCGCGCTCGCGGCTCTCGCGCTCGACGCTCTCCGCCACGCCGTGGGCGCTCAAGATCGTCACCGCACCGGCGGGGACCTCGTCGAGCGCGTCGACGAAGTGCACGCCGCGCGAACGCAGGTCCTCGAGCACGTGGCGGTTGTGCACGATCTCGTGCAGGACGTAGACCGGCGCTCCGAAGCGCACGAGGGCGCGCTCGACGATCTCGATCGCGCGATGGACGCCGGCGCAGAAGCCGCGCGGATTGGCCAGCCGCGCCTCCATCGCTAGTGGGCCGACTCCTTGATCATGTTGCGGTTCCACTCCGGGATCTCGACCACGACGTCGCACGAGCCGTCCGGCACCGCCTGGCAGCCCAGGCGCGATGTCGGCGTCAGGCCCGGCGCGTTGTCGAGCATGTCCTCCTCGTCCTCGGTCGATTCCCGGCAGCTCTCGACGCCCGCGCGAAAGACGACGTGGCAGGTCGAGCACGCGCACACGCCGCCACAGGCGTGGTCGAGGTCGACGTCGTGGCCGGTCGCGATGTCCAGGATCGAGCCCGGGCGTCCCTCGCGGCCGTACGGGAGCTCGGCCGGATCGACCTCGATCTTCACGTTCTGCGGCAGGAAGGTGACGCTGTACTTGCGCGTCGGCAGCCTCGCCTCGACCTCGGTGATGTAGGGATTCGTCCCGCCCATGGGGGTGGTCCTCGATTCCAGCCCTCCAGCCGCCCGCGGCCGGCCTCCTAGACGCCTTGGCCGAAGTCCGAGGCAGGCTTGGTCGCCCCGCCGCGGCCTTTCAAGCCCCGATCGGAGCGCGCAGCGTCGTCGCCGCGACGGGCCCCACGACCGCGGCGCGTGCGCGGGGCGTCCGCGCGCTCCTCGCCCGCGTCCTTCTCCGGCCGCTCGGCGCGCGCTTCGATCCGGCCGCCTGCAGCTCGCCGCCCGCCCTCGCTGCGCTTCTCGCGGCCACCGCGCTCCGGCCCACCCTCGCGCCGCCCCGCTCCACCGTCGCGGCGACCCCGGCGGCCGGGCGGCTCGATCTCGGTGATCTCCCAGGCGGCCGTGTTCTCGATCGCGCGCCAGCGCCGCTGGCTCAGAGGCGTGACGATCGTCGTCGCGCGTCCGGGCCGCCCGGCGCGGCCCGTGCGGCCGATGCGGTGCGTGTAGTCCGTGACGTCGCGCGGCACGTTGAAGTTGACCACGCGCGTGACGTGCACGACGTCGAGGCCGCGCGAGGCGACGTCGGTCGCAACGAGCACCTTCACGTCCATATCCCGGAACGCGCTCATGACGCGGAAACGGGAGGCCTGGTCGTAGCCGCCGTGCAGCGCCTTGATCGAGTGGGGCAGGCGCTCGAGGCGGCGCATGAGGCGCTCGACCTCGGTGCGCCGCTCGCAGAAGACGAGGAAGATATCGTCGTCCGCGCTCTGCTCGATCATGCGGATGAGCGCCAGGGCGCGATCCTCTTCCGGGACCAGGATGAAGTCCTGCGCGATGTTGTCGACCGTCGCGATGCCGCTCTTCGTGGCCACCTCGACCGGATCGCGCGTGTGCTCGCGCGCCAGCTTCAAGAGCGCGGGCGGGAAGGTGGCCGAGAACAGAAGGGTCTGCCGTTCGTCGGGCGTGTAGCCGAGGATCTCCTTCACGTCGTCGATGAAGCCGATCTCGAGCATCTCGTCGGCTTCGTCGAGCACGACGTACTCGGTCCACGGGAAGCTCAGGAAGCGCTGCTTGTAGAGGTCGAGCACGCGTCCCGGAGTGCCGACGACGATCTGCGCCCCCGCCTGCAGCGCATCGACCTGCGGCCCGGCCGGATCGCCGCCGACGATCAGCGCCACGCTCACCCCGCGCTTCTCGCCCAGCACCTCGAGCACCTTGGCGACCTGCTGTGCCAGCTCGCGCGTCGGGCAGAGCACCAAGCCCAGCACCGATACCCGCTCACTGTCGATGCGCGAGATCATCGGCGCCCCGAAGGCGAGCGTCTTGCCCGTGCCCGTCTCGGCCTTGGCGATCACGTCGCGCCCGTCGAGCACCGGGCCGATGGCCAGGGCCTGGATCGGCGTCGGCCTCGTGATGCCCATGGCCGCGATCGCGCCCTGGACCTCCGGGCACAGCTCCCAGTGCTCGAAGGCCTCGATCTCCGGCGGGGTGGCCGTGGGGTGCAGCGGCTCGATGGGGGGTCCGGAGGGCTTGCGATCGCGGGCCCGCCCGCCGCCACCCCCGCCGCCGCGACCGGGACGGCGTCCGCCGCCGCCGCCGCGCCCGCGGCCGCCGGCCTGTCTTCTGCTCTCGCTCACGATGTCTCCATTCCGGGGGGCGAGAGTCTAGCCCCTCCCAACCCGGAAGCGGCCTGCCGGCCGCTAGACTTGTGCGCGTCCCATGCGCATCGCCACCTGGAACGTCAATTCGGTCCGTGCTCGGTTGCCGCGCCTGATCCCGTGGCTGGAGCAGGAGCGGCCCGAGGTCGTCTGCCTGCAGGAGACCAAGTGCCTGGAGGAGGTCTTCCCGCGCGAGCCGATCGAGGATCTGGGCTACACCGTCGAGGCCTTCGGCCAGAAGACCTACAACGGCGTGGCGATCCTGTCGCGGGTCGGGATCGAGGACGTCGTGCGCGGTCTCCCGGACGATCCCGAGGACGCCGAGCGGCGCGTGATCGGGGCCACGGTGGGGGACGTGATGCTGCTCTGCCTGTACGTGGTCAACGGCAAGGAGGTCGGCCACCCGAAGTACGACTTCAAGCTGGAGTGGCTCGAGCGGCTGCGCAGCTTCGTGGCCGAGCGCTATCCGATGAGCGAGAAGGTCGTGCTGACCGGCGACTTCAACGTCACCTTCGACGACCGCGACGTGTACGACCCCGACGAGTGGCGCGAGAAGATCCTGTGCTCGACGCCCGAGCGCAAGGCGCTGGAGCGCGTGATCGAGCTCGGGCTGCACGACGCCTTCCGCGCCTTCACCGAGGAGGGCGGGCACTACACCTGGTGGGACTTCCGCACGGGCGGCTTCCAGCGCGGCAACCGCGGCCTGCGCATCGACCACTTCCTGGTCTCCGAGCCCGCGCTGGCGGCTTGCAGCGGGGTCGCGATCGACCGCGCCGCCCGCGACGGCGCGAAGCCGAGCGACCACGCCCCGGTCGTCGCCACTTTCGCCTGACGATACGGCGTCTGACACCGTATCGTTGTACACCGTGGTGCGTTCGATCGCAGTGATGATCGCGTTCCTCGCCGCGTCGGCCCGCGCGCAGGAGCCGCTCACCGTCCCGGAGCGGAGCGGGTGGGAGCGCACCTCGACCCACGCGGAAGTGCTCGCCTTCCTGGACGCGCTCGGGGAGCTCCCGCACGCCGACCGCGTCGCCGTCGAGACGGCCGGCAAGACGGGCGAGGGCCGCTCGATCGCGCTCGTCACGGCCAGGTTGCCGCAACCGGACGGAGGCGCGCCGCGCCTGCGCGTGCTCGTCAACGCGAACATCCACGCCGGCGAGGTCGAGGGCAAGGAGGCCGTGCAGATGATCCTGCGCGAGATCGCCTCGGGCGAGCACGAGGACCTGCTGCGCGGGGCCGAGCTCTTGTTCGTGCCGATCTACAACGCCGACGGCAACGAGCGCATCGACCGGCGCAACCGCAGCAGCCAGAACGGTCCCGCGGCTGGCGTCGGTGAGCGCGCCAACGCCCAGGGGCTCGACCTCAACCGCGACTTCGTCAAGGCCGAGTCGCCCGAGTGCCGCACGCTGCTCGCGCTCTTCCGCCGCTTGGACCCGCACGTCTTCATGGACCTGCACACGACGAACGGGTCGTACCACGGCTACCACCTGACGTACTCGCCGTCGCTCGCCACCAACGTCGACGCGGGATTGGACGCCTTCGCGCGCGGGACCCTCCTGCCGGCCGTGCGCACGGCGGTCCTGGAGCGACACGGCCTGCGCGTCTTCGACTACGGCAACTTCACGCGCGGCGACGATAGGCGCTGGGAGACGTACGACCACAGGCCGCGCTTCGGGACGAACTACTACGGGCTGCGCAACCGCCTGGCGGTCCTGTCGGAGGCCTACAGCTACCTCGACTTCGAGAGTCGCGTGCGGGCCACGCGCGCCTTCGTGCTGGAGGTCGTCCGCGCGGTGGTCGAGAACGCGGACCGCATCCGCGAGCTGTGCGAGGCCGCCGACGAGCGGCTGTGCGCGGGCGCCGAGCCGCTGCTCTTCGGCTTCGACAGCGAGCTGGTTCCGGGCGAGGAGCTGGACGTGCTGGTCGGGGACGTCGAGCGGGTCGAGCTCTCCGACGACCTCGGCACGCGCCTGGTCGCGCGGCCGGAGCACGTGGCCGAGCGCATGCTCGTGCGGGCCGGCTTCCGCTCGCGGCGGCAGATCGCGCTGCCGTGGGCCTGGGTCGTGCTCGCGCCGAGCGCGGCGGAGGTCGAGTTGCTGCGCGCCCACGGGATCGAGCTGCGACGCCTGACGGAGCCGGCGCGCGCGTCGGTCGAGGCCTTCGTGCCGCGGGCGATCGAGAAGGCGCGCCGCCCGTTCGAGGGCCACCTCGAGGTCGCGCTCTCGGGCGAGTGGATGACGGTCGAGCGCGAGCTCCCGGCCGGCGCGCTGCTGGTCCCGGCGCGCCAGCGGCTCGGGCGCGTCGCGGCCCAGCTCCTGGAGGCGCAGAGCGAGGACTCGCTCTCGACCTGGAACTTGCTCGAGGCGCGCACCAGCGCGGGCGCGGACGGCGCCTGGCCCGTGCTGCGGTTGACGGAGCCCCACGAGATCGAAACGGAGCCGCTGGCGCCGCTCCGATAGAATCGCCGGCGCTCCCCTCCCTTCGACTCCCTTCGACCCGCCGCGAGGTGTGCACCATGCGCCATCGGATCTACGCCGCCCTGGCATCCCCCCTGCTCCTGGTCGTCTGTGGGCAGGCGCTCGCCCAGAAGAAGCTCCTGACCCTCGAGCAGGCCTCGGGCCGCGGCGAACCGGTCAGCTTCTCCGGCCGGACGCCGGCCTGGAAGTGGGCGCCCGACGGCTCGCACCTGGTCGAGGGCCGCGGCGCGGACGCACGGTGGATCGACCCGGCGACCGGAGCGGAGTCGCGACCGCCGGAGCGGGACGCGGAGCGCGAGCCGGAGCGTGAGCCGGACCAGGAGGATGCGCGCGGGCGGCGCGCGCCGCGCTCGGAGCAGCGCAAGGCGCTGCGCGAGGCGATGAAGGCCGTCGCAGGCGAGCACGAGCTCGAAGAGCTCTCGCCGGACGGGAAGCTCGTGGCTTTCGTGCAGGGGAACGACCTCGAGCTGCTCGAGGTCGCCACGCAGGAGGTGCGCGCGATCACCGACTCGGGCGGGCCCGAGCGCCTCAACGGCAAGCTCGACTGGGTCTACCAGGAGGAGGTCTACGGGCGCGGCGACTTCAAGGCCTTCTGGTGGAGCCCTGATTCGAAGGCGATCGCCTTCCTGAGCCTGGACGAGTCGCCGGTGCACGCATTCACCGTCGTCGACCACATCGAGGATGGGCACTTTCGGGTCAAGCCCGAGGTCACGAAGTACCCGAAGGCGGGCGATCCCAACCCGAGCGTGCGGCTCGGCGTGGCCCGCACCGGACAGGGCGGCCTTACCTGGGTCGACCTGTCGCGCTACGAGGAGTCCGAGCCCCTGATCGTGCGCGTCGGCTGGACGCCGGACGGCTCGAAGGTGCTGTTCATGGTGCAGGACCGCATCCAGACCTGGCTCGACCTGGACCTGGCCGATCCGAGCAGCGGAGCGGTGACGACGCTGATCCACGAGAGCTCCGACTCCTGGGTCAACCGCCCGCGCATGCCGCACTGGCTGGGCGACGGGACTTTTCTGTGGATGAGCGAGCGCACGGGCTACCAGCACATCTACCATCATCGCGCGGACGGCACGCTGATCCGCCCCGTGACGCAGGGCGAGTGGGCCGTCCACACCTCGCGCGGCGGCGGCGAGTCGGGCATCGACATCGACGAAGGGCGCGGGCTGATCTGGTTCGAGGCCACCAAGGACGGCGCGGTGAACAGCAACACCTACCGTGTCGCGCTCGACGGCACCGGTCTCGTGCGCTTGACGCAGGGCGACGGCCGGCACTCGCTCACGTTCAACGGGGACCGCTCGCTCTTCCTCGACTCGCACTCGAGCCTGGCGCGCATTCCGTCCGTGCGGCTGTGCAGCGGCGAGGGCGAGGTCCTGAAGGAGCTCGGCACGGCCGAGATCCCGGCCCGCGAAGAGTACCTTGCGAGCAACTGGGAGCTGGTCGAGATCCCGGCGCGCGACGGCTTCCCGCTCGACGCGGCGATCCTGAAGCCGGTGCCCTTCGACCCGAGCGAGCGCTACGCGGTCTGGCTGCCGACCTACTCGGGTCCGAACGCGCCCTCGGTGCGCAACGGCTGGAACGGCAGCGCCTGGTACCAGTTCCTGGCGCAGCGCGGGATCTGCGTGCTGCAGGTCAACGTGCGCTCGGCCAGCGGCAAGGGCCAGGTGGCGACGAGTCGCTGCTACAAGCAGCTCGGCGTGCAGGAGCTCCGTGACATCGAGGACGCGGTCGCATGGCTGACCGCGCACGAGTGGGCCGACGGGACGCGCGTCGGCATCGCCGGGCACAGCTACGGCGGCTTCATGGCGGCCTACGCCCTGACGCACAGCGACAAGTTCGCGCTCGGCATCGCCGGCAGCGGCGTGCACGACTGGGGGATGTACGACACGATCTACACCGAGCGCTACATGAGCACGCCGCAGCTCAACCCGCAGGGCTACGCGCAGACCTCGGTCGTGAAGGCCGCCAAGGACCTGCACGGGCACCTCGTGATCACGCACGGCACGATGGACGACAACGTGCACATGCAGAACGCGCTTCAGCTCGTCTACGAGCTGCAGAAGGCCGGCAAGGACTTCGACCTGATGCTCTACCCCCAGAGCCGGCACGGCATCGGCGACGCCGAGCAGCGCTGGTTCGACCGGCGCCTGGAGTGGAAGTCGATCCAGCGGCACCTGCGGCCCCGTGAGCCCGAGATCGCGGCGGGGTCCTGAGCGACCGCCCCCCCGCAGCCTACGGGGTGTGTGACGTCGAGCGAAGCGCAGAGAAGCCGCAGTAGCAGATCAGGGCCGCGCTTCGTGCGCGCCCAGGGCAATCTCGGCGCGCCGGGTCACCACGGGCTCGGCGAAGGCCTGCTGGAGCCGGTCGACGGGCAGGTCGAGGCTCGCGAGCAGCAGGTCCGTGAGCTGGCCCGGCGGCAGGTCGGGCGGCAGGTTGAGGAACACCTCGCTGCTCTTCAGGATCGCCTTGCGCAAGCGATCGCACAGCGCGCCCGCCTGCTTCCTGCTCGGCTGGACCTCCTGGATCGGCTCGTACTCGACCTTGCGGTACAGCCTGTCGCTCTCGACCTCGCGGATGCGCACGCGCGCCAGCCCGGCGACCGTGATCAGGAAGCGCCCGTCCGGCAGGCGCGTGTGCTTGACGATCTCGCCCAGACCGGCCACCGGGTAGACCGGGGGCGTGCCGGCGGCCTCGTCCTCGTGGCCGCCGACGATGGAGCAGATCACGAGCCGGCCCTGGCAGTCGAGCAGGTCGGCCACCATCTGCCGGTAGCGCGGCTCGAACACCTGCAGTGGCACCACGACCCCCGGGAACAGGAACACCTTCGGCAGGGGGAAGAGCGGAGCGACGCGCGGGGCCGAGGGGGACGGGCCGCCGGGCGGCCAGCTTTCCGGCACGTCGGCCACGTCAGCCTACCCGCGCCCGGCGCTGCAACGCGCCGACCGTCGCGCGCGCGCCATGGACGGTCTTCGAATCGTGCGTGCTCTGCGGGTGCTGCCCGTGCGACATGGGAGGGATGGGGCTGGCCGGATCGGCCGCAAGGTGGAGAATGGCCACGGTAAGCGAGCGGCGGGCCCGGTTCCACCCGCTCGCGGATTCCCCCGTACCGTGAAATTCGTACGCGCCGCAGTGCCGAGGCGCGCGAATCGTACCGGGTGAGCACGCGGGAGCGACGCCGAGACCCAGTACGGGCGTTCAGCGGCGGCGCGAGCAGTCCGCCAGAGCGCCCGGCGCTGACCCGCGGCCGCCAGCCGCCGGGTCATCGCGACTTGCCCCGCGCGCGCCATGCGCCTATCCTGCTTGCCTCGAAAACCCCGACCGGCTCCCCCAGCGGGCGCGAGCGAGCGAATCCGCCGCCGCTTCGAGGCCAGGCCGGCCCGGGGACGCGGCGCCCGCGCGGCGCGCCGTGCGGACACGGTCCGAAGGCCTCGTTCAGCTGCATGATCCGAGAACAGCACGCACGCACCGGCCGCGTCGTGGTGACGCACGCGCTGCGCACCCCGATCGGCCGCTACCTGGGCTCCTTCGCCGACCTGTCGGCGGCGGACCTGGGGGTGTCCGTCGTGCGCGACCTGCTGGCGCGCGCCGGGGTCGAGGCGGGGGAGGTGGGCGAGCTCGTGTTCGGCAACGGCCGCCAGGCGGGCGGCGGTCCCAACGTCGCGCGCCAGATCTCCTTCCGCGCCGGAATCCCGGTGACGACGCCGGCCTGGACCGTGAACATGGCCTGCGCCAGCGGGATCAAGGCCATCCAGCTCGTGGCGGAGTCGATCCTGGCCGGGCGCTGCGAGGTCGGCGTGGCCGGCGGGAGCGAGAGCATGAGCGGCCTGCCCTTCCTGCTGCCGGGTCTGCGGCGCGGCTATCGCCTCGGGCACGCGCGCGTCGTGGACGGCATGTACAAGGACGGCTTCGACTGCCCGCTGTCCGGCATGGTGATGGGGGAGACGGCCGAGAAGCTCGCGCGCGCGGCCGGCATCGGGCGCGAGGAGCAGGACGCCTTCGCGCTCGAGAGCCAGCGCAAGGCGGGCGCCGCGATGGCGGCAGGGCGCTTCGCCGACGAGCTTTCGGTGGTCGAGGTCGAGGGGCGCAAGGGCGCGAAGAGCACGGTCGCGACCGACGAGCACCCGCGGCCCGAGACGACCATGGAGCGCCTGGCGGGCCTGCCCCCCGTGTTCGACTCCGAGCACGGCACGGTCACCGCCGGCAACTCCTCCGGCATCACCGACGGCGCCGCGGCGCTGCTCTTGATGAGCGCGGACAAGGCCGCCGCGCTGGGGCTCGAGCCCCTCGCGAACCTCGGCGCCGCGACGCAGGTCGGGGTCGATCCGAGCGTCATGGGCATCGGCCCCGTGCCGGCCGTGCGCGCCCTGCAGGAGCGCAACGGCCTGGCGCCGGGCGACTACGACCTGGTCGAGCTGAACGAGGCCTTCGCGGCCCAGGTGCTGGCCTGCGACCGCGAGCTCGATCTGCCGCGCGAGCGGCTGAACGTCAACGGCGGCGCGATCGCCCTCGGCCACCCGATCGGGTGCACCGGCGCGCGCGTCGTCGTCACGCTATTGCACGAATTGCGGCGCAGGGAGGGCGAGCGGGGGCTCGCGACCCTGTGCGTCTCCGGTGGAATGGGCTTCGCCGCGGCCTTCGACCGCGACGGGCTGTGAACGAGCGAGCAACGGAACAGGTGGCTTCATGAGCATCGAGAAAGTCGGCGTGGTGGGCTGCGGCCTGATGGGACACGGGATCGCGCAGGTCGCCGCGCAGGGCGGCTGCGACGTCGTCGTGGTCGAGGCCGAGCAGGGTTTCCTCGACAAGGGGCTGGGTCGCGTCGAGAAGAGCGTGCGCAAGCTGGCCCAGAAGTCGGTCGAGAAGGGCAAGCAGAGCGAGGAAGAGGCCGATGCCTTCGCGGACGAGACCTTGGCGCGCATCCACGGGACGCTCGACCGCAGGGAGCTGGCGGACTGCGACCTCGTGCTGGAAGCAATCGTCGAGAACCTCGACATGAAGAAGGAGCTCTTCCGCGATCTCGGCGCGATCTGCGAGCCCGCGACGATCTTCGGCTCGAACACCTCGTCCTTCCCGATCGGCGAGATGGCGCAGGCCTCCGGCCGGCCCTCGCGCTTCGTCGGGCTGCACTTCTTCAACCCGGTGCAGCTCATGCGGCTGGTCGAGGTCGTGCGCACCGACGAGACCGATGACGAGGTCTTCGCCGCCGCGCGCGCCTTCGGCGAGGCTTGCGGCAAGACGCCGGTCGCCTGCAAGGACACGCCCGGCTTCGTGGTCAACCGCTTGCTCGTGCCGTACATGGTGCAAGCCTTGCACATGCTCGAGCGCGGCGACGCGAGCAAGGAGGACATCGACACGGCCATGCAGCTCGGCTGCGGCCATCCCATGGGCCCCCTGACCCTGACCGATTACGTGGGCCTCGACACGACCCTGTTCATCCTGCAAGGGTGGCAGGAACGCTACCCCGGCGAGCCCGCCTTCCAGGTGCCCGCGATCCTCGCCAGCATGGTGGCAGAGGGCAAGCTGGGCCGGAAGTCGGGCGAAGGCTTCTACAAGTGGGAGGGCGACAAGAAGTCATGATCTGCAATCCGTTCACGCACACGTTGCTGCTGGCGGGAGCCGTGCTCCCGCTCCCGGCTCCGGCCGGCGAGCCGCAGGTCACCTGGAACGCACCGACGAGCTTTGTGGCCGGCATGCCCTACGGAGTCGTGCTCGAGATCAGCGCGCCGGCGGACGGCGCGCCGATCGCGAACTGGCTGCTGACCCCTTCGGCCTTCACCATCGACGGCAAGCCCATCGGGGAGCGCAAGGGCAAGGAGATCGTGCGCCTGGCCGGCGGGAGCGTGCTGAAGCTCACCTACGACCTCGGACCGGCCATCGAGGCCTCGCCGGCCTTCAGCGGGAAGAGCTTCGAGCTCTCCTTCGCCAAGGAGTACATCGGGACCGATCCCTTGCGCGTCACGGTGTACGAGGTGGCGGGCGAGGGGCTCGACTTCATGAAGATGTCCCCCCAGGAGCTCTCGGGCTACGTCGCCAGCATGGAGACCAACCGGGGAACGATGACGATCGAGTTCTTTCCGGAGCTCGCGCCAGGCCACGTGCGCAACTTCCTCGACCTGTCGACCACGGGCTTCTACGAGGGCGTGCTGTTCCACCGCGTCGGACCGGGTTTCATGATCCAGGGCGGCTGCCCGAACACGAAGGACCCCCAGGCCGACCCGCGCACGTGGGGCAGCGGCAACGGGCCGCGCACGCTGGACGCCGAGTTCAGCGACAGGCGGCACGAGCGCGGCATCCTCTCGATGGCGCGCACGACCGACCCGAACTCGGGCTCGTGCCAGTTCTTCGTCATGCACGGCCGGGCTCCGGGCCTGGACGGCCAGTACAGCGTCTTCGGCCGGCTGACGTCCGGCCTGGACGTCCTCGACCAGATCGCCAACGCGCCCGGCCGGGTCAGGATCGACGCCTCGACCGTGCGTCCGGACGAGCCGCAGCGGATCGAGCGGGTGCGGGTGCTGCGCCCGGCCGGCGCGGAGAGGAGATAGGAGCCGTTCATGCAGGATCTCTCGAACGTCACCGCCACGCTGCACACGGGCGCGGGACAGATCAAGCTCGAGTTCTTCACCGACAAGGCGCCCGGCCACGTCGCCAACTTCGTCGAGCTGGCCGAGCAGGGCTTCTACGACGGGACGGTCTTCCACCGCGTGATCCCCGACTTCATGGTCCAGGGCGGCTGCCCGAACGGCGACGGCCGCGGCGGGCCGGGCTACAAGATCGAGGCCGAGTTCAACGACGTCCATCACGAGCGCGGCGTGCTGTCGATGGCGCGCTCCAGCCACCCGGACTCGGCCGGCAGCCAGTTCTTCCTCTGCCACGGGGATGCCGGCTTCCTCGACGGCCAGTACACGGCCTTCGGCCGCATGGTCGCGGGGGACGAGGCGCTCGACGCGATCGCCAACGCCCCCTGCGTGCCCGGGGGCGAAGGGTCGCGCCCGGTCGATCCGGTCCGGCTCGTAAGGGTCGAGGTCAACAGGGCGTGAGCCCGGGAGCCGGACAGTGAGCTACGAGAACATCCTGGTCGAGGTCGCCGGCGGCCTGGGGAAGGTGACGGTCGACCGCCCCGAGGTGCTGAACGCCCTGAACCACCAGACCCTGTCCGAGCTGGCGGCCGCCTTCGACGCGTTGCGCGACGACGGGAGCGTGCGCTGCGTGCTCGTCACGGGCGCGGGCGACAAGGCCTTCGTGGCCGGAGCGGACATCAACGAGCTGGCGCGCATGAGGGCCATGAGCGCCAGGGAGCTGGCGCGCTTCGGCCAGGGCGTCTTCGCGCGGCTGGAGGGCATGGGAAAGCCGACGGTCGCGATGATCAACGGCTTCGCGCTGGGCGGAGGGCTCGAGCTGGCGCTGGCCTGCACGCTGCGCACCGCCAGCGAGTCGGCGCGCATGGGGCTCCCGGAGGTCGGCCTGGGGATCATCCCCGGCTACGGAGGCACGCAGCGCCTGGCCCGCGTCGCCGGACCGGGCGTGGCGCGCGAGTGGGTGCTCACCGGCGAGATGTTCGGCGCCGCCGAGGCGCACCGCGTCGGCGTGGTCAACCGCGTCTTCCCGGCCGCGGAGCTGCTCGAGGGGACCATGAAGCTGATCCGGACGTTGATGTCGCGCGCCCCGATCGCCCTGCGGCTCGGGATGGACGCCATCACCCGCGGCATGAACGTCAGCCAGCAGGAGGGCGAGATCATGGAGACCGACATGTTCGGCCTGGCCTCGACCACCGAGGACATGCGCGAGGGGATGGCCGCCTTCCTCGAGAAGCGCAAGCCGGAGTTCAGGGGGAAGTAGCGCGCCAAGGCGCCGAGAGGGGATCCCGCATCGGGCGCCGCAGGGCGTCCGCGCCTGGAGAACGGACATGAGTGGAAGCAAGGACGTCGTGATCGTCGGCGGGGCCCGCACCCCGATGTGCGAGTACTCGGGCACCCCAGGCTTCGGCAAGCTGAAGGGCATCAGCGCCATCGATCTGGCGGCGCACGCCTCGAGGGCTGCCATCGAGCGCGCGCGCGTCGATCCGGAGTCGATCGAGCACGTCGTCGTCGGCAACGCGCTGCAGACCTCGTTGGACGCGCTCTACGGCGCGCGCCACGTCGGCCTCAAGGCGGGCGTGCCGCAGCACGTGCCGGCGCTGACCGTCAACCGGTTGTGCGGCTCCGGCATCCAGTCGATCGTGAACGGGGCGCAGTGCATCCAGCTCGGCGAGGCAGCCACCGTGCTGGCCGGCGGCATGGAGAACATGAGCCAGGCGCCCTACGCGCTGTACGGCGGGCGCAGCGGCTTCTCCTTCGGCACGGCGCCCGAGCTGAAGGACACGCTGTTCGGCTCCCTGACGGACCCGGTGGCCGGCCTGATGATGGCCCAGACCGCGGAGAAGGTCGCGAAGTCCCGCGGGATCGGGCGCCAGGCCCAGGACGAGTTCGCCCTGCGCAGCCACCAGCTCGGCGCGGCGGCGGTGCACGAGGGCCGTTTCGCCGAGGAGATCGAGCCCGTGAAGATCGAATCACGGCGCGGCCAGACCGTGATCGACAGCGACGATCACATCAAGCCCGACACGTCGCTCGAGGCGCTCGCGAAGCTGCGCGCGGCCTTCGGCCAGGACGGCACGGTCACGGCCGGGAACGCGAGCGGGATCGTGGACGGCGCGGCGGCGGTCGTGCTGACGACGCGCGAGCGCGCCGCGGCCGACGGGCTGGACGTGTGGGCCGTGGTGCGCGGCTGGTCCTACGTGGGGGTCGATCCGACCGAGATGGGCATCGGCCCCGTGCCGGCGATCCGCAAGTGCCTGGAGACGACCGGCGTGGCCCAGGACGACGTGGACCTGTTCGAGATCAACGAGGCCTTCGCGGCGCAGTACCTGGGCTGCGAGAAGGAGCTCGGGCTCGAGCGCGACAAGTGCAACGTGAACGGCGGGGCGATCTCGCTCGGCCACCCGCTGGGCGCGACCGGGACGCGCCTCGTGCTCACGCTCATGTACCAGCTCCGCCGCGCCGGAAAGCGCTACGGCATGGCCTCGGCCTGCATCGGCGGGGGGCAGGGCATCGCGATGTTGATCGAGAATCCGGGAGCCTGAGGCATCGGGCCAAGTCGACGTGAACCCCCTGATCCAGACGCGGCCCGACGGCTCCCAAGTCGTCGCGCTGAGGCCCGGCAAGCGCGTGCTGTTCCTCACGAAGGACCCGCGGCGGATCCGCGCCCAGTTGCGCGGCGAGCTCGACCTGCGCATGACGGACGTGCGCGCCGAGGAGCTGCTCGACGACATCAACACCGACATGATGACGCCGGCCTGGGTGTGCTTCCGCCACCGGCCGCAGGACATCGCGCTCGACGCCTACGCGGGCCTGTTCGACGCCGACGGCGAGCGCGTGTTCGGGCCGCGCGCGTTGATGGACGGCGGCTTCGAGGTGATCGTCTCCGGCCACCGGAAGGGGACGGGCTCGAGTCGCGAGACCGCGCCGCAGGCCGAGAAGTGGTCCGGCATCCAGCTCGTCATCGCGTCCTCGTTCGCGCCGATCCACGAGCGCAACAACATCAACCTGGGCCAGCTGATGGGGGACCACGCGCAGCTCGAGCGCCTGCAGGCGGGCGAAGAGCTGCCGCTGGCGGAGTTCACGGACCGCTACGACCCCGTGACGCGCGCGATCCTGGAGTCGGGCGGCCTGTTCCGGTTCGCGCAGCGCTTCGCCGCCGGCGAGGTCGACCTGCAGCCGCCGCAGACGGCCCAACGTCCGATGACGATGGGCGAGAAGGTGATCGCCGCCCATCTCGTCAGGGGCGGAGGCGGGCGCGGGGTGGGTTACGTGAAGCCCGGCGACGCGTGCCTGGTCGAGGTCGACGGCGGCTACAGCCACGAGTTCACCACGGCGCAGGTGCACCACTTCCTCGCCAGCGAGTACGGCGACGACTACCGGATCCCGAACCCGGACCGGTTCGCCGTGTTCGAGGACCATCTGCTCTACGCGACGGGAGTGGCGCGGATGGCGCCCTACGCGCAGGACATCGAGGTCTTGCGCCGGCTGCAGCGCGAGTTCGAGGCCCACACCGGCGTGCGCGACTACTCGGCGCGGGGCGGCGTCTCGCCCGGCATCTGCCATCAGGTCGCGCGCGAGAAGCTGATCGACCCCGGCAGTTTCATCCAGGCCACCGACTCGCACAC
>Ga0326597_10006396_pt1 | contig 16147 bp, 11 predicted proteins | sample RVTome_12_FD_203789 | JGI IMG/M metagenome (GOLD analysis project Ga0326597, IMG submission 203789) | Soil microbial communities from uranium-contaminated site in the Upper Colorado River Basin, Wyoming, United States - RVT100D185 | ecosystem: Environmental > Terrestrial > Soil > Contaminated >...
GGGCGTCGCGCGCATACTGAGCAATATCTTGATCATATGCTGCACCTGGGTCTTATCGGCACCCCCGCGGCCAACCACGGCTTTCTTAATGTGCCGCGCTGCATACTCATAGATTGGCAGGTCTGCAGCAAATGTCGCACACAACGCGGCTGCGCGTGCCTGGCCGAGCTTCAGTGCGCTATCGGCATTGCGATGGACAAACACGCGCTCGATTGCGATCTCGTGCGGTTGAAATTCAGCGACAAGCCGCTCGACCTCGGTGAAAATCTGGCGCAGACGCTGACAATGTTCGCCACTCGCGCGAATCGAGCCGCAGGTGACGAGCGTCGTCTTGGCGCCTAGCGTGTCAACAATTCCGTAACCGGTGAGCTGCGAACCCGGATCGATTCCGAAAATACGCACGGGCGCTTTCATCCGGAAGCCATCACCCGGGCTTCGAGATGCGCATTATGCCGACTCCTGGAGCAGATCTTCAGGGATGTCCGCGTTCGAGTACACTTGCTGCACATCGTCGAGCTCCTCGAGCGCATCCAAGAGCTTCAGCATAGTTTCAGCTTCGCGCCCTTGCACGACGATTGTCGTCATCGGACGCATCGTGACTTCCGCTTGCTCCGGCCGCAACTTCGCATTCTCCAGTGTCTCGCGCACAGCTTCAAACTCGGCGGGATCGCAAAGCACATCCAGCGAACCATCGTCGTTACTGACGAGATCGTTGGCGCCGGCATCGATCGCAACTTCCATGATCTTGCCCTCGTCGCTGCCGCGCGGGTAACTGAGCACGCCGCTGTGCTCGAACAGATAGCCAACCGAACCGTCCGCGCCGAGATTACCGCCGTGCTTGGAAAATGCGTGGCGCACGTCCGCAACGGTCCGGTTGCGGTTGTCCGTCAAGCAATCGGCCATTACGGCGACGCCGCCCGGCCCGTAACCCTCATAACGAACTTGCTCGTAGGCGTCACCGTCGTCCTCCCCGGTGCCGCGCCGAATCGCCCGCTCGATACTGTCTTTTTGCATGCTTTGGGCTTTGGCTTTCGCGATCGCCGTACGCAGGCGCGGATTCGCGGCCGGATCGCCGCCGCTCTCCCGCGCCGCGACCGTAATTTCGCGGATGAGCTTGGTAAATAGCTTGCCGCGCTTGGCATCCTGCGCGCCTTTGCGAAACCGGATATTCGCCCATTTACTGTGGCCGGCCATTTATACAACCGCTCCTTGCATGACCTTGGGGCTATAGCAATAGGGGTCGAATCGCGCTAATTCGAGATTGACACCGATTGTGCTGACGCCCCTGGATAATCGCGGTTCGACCTCGCATCACTGCGGCGACCCGGCAATAACCCGCTCCGTAACTCCAATACAGGCGAGCCCCACGCTCGCCGGCACCTATGATAACGGGAATTAGGGGTGCGAACATCCGGCGCGCGGTCCTTGCCGCGCAGCGCTTGTGGGAAGGGCGTTAGCTGCGGCGGTTAATCGCGTGAATGGCGCGGCCATCCGCAGCGAGCGCCGCTTCGTGGAGGGCCTCCGAGAGCGTCGGATGCGCATGGACCGTACGCTGCAGATCCTCACCCGAGGCCGAGAATTCCATGGCGAGCACGGCTTCGGCAATGAGCTCGCCGGCGACCGGCCCCAGAATGTGAACGCCAAGCAACTCGTCATCTTCGACAGCCGCGATCATCTTGACGAGACCATCGGTCTGCTCCATACCCTTAGCGCGGCCGTTCGCCGCGAATGGGAACGTGCCGACCTTATACTTGATACCGCTCTGGGTGAGTTGCGCCTCGGTCTTGCCGACCCACGCGATCTCCGGCGCCGTATAGATGACGGACGGAATCACGTCGTAATTGACCTCGGCGAATTTCTTGGCGATAAGATCGGCCACCATTACGCCTTCCTCGGTACCCTTGTGCGCGAGCATCGGCCCACGCACGACATCGCCCACGGCCCAAACACCCGGCAAGTTTGTACGGCATTCCGCGTCAACCTCTATGAAGCCGCTCTCGTCGAGCTTGAGCTCGACGCCTTCGCCAAACAGGCCTTCGGTATACGGCCGGCGCCCGACACAAACGATCAGCTTGTCAACTTCGAGCGATTGGCTGCCTTTGGCGTCCGTGTATTCAACCATGACGCCGGAATCACCGACCTTCGCAGCAGAAACCTTCGCACCCAAGCGAATGTCGAGGCCCTGTCGCTTGAAGTGCCGCGCTGCCTCTTTCGCAATTTGTGCATCGACCATCGCGAGAAACTCATCGAGCGCTTCAAGGATCACGACCTCGGCGCCGAGACGATGCCAGACGCTACCGAGCTCGAGGCCGATCACTCCCGCGCCGACCACGCCGAGGCGTTCGGGTACTTTAGTGAACTCCAGAGCGCCCCAGGAATCGACGACGCATTCGCGATCGAACGGCGCCACGGACAGCTCCACGGGAACCGATCCAGTCGCGATGATGATATTTTTCGCGGTAATGGTCTGCGTTGCGCCGTCGGCATCCGCGATCTCGACCTTATTCTCCGCCAGGAGGCGAGCGCGGCCTTGCAACGCCGTCACGTCGTTCGACTTAAACAACGCGGCAATTCCGCCGGTGAGCTGCTTGACGATCCCGGCTTTACGCTTTTGCATCGTGGCAATATCGATCGCAACCGAATCGACGTTAATACCGTGCTTAGCGAATTCCGAGTTGGCACGATGGTAGAGCTCGGACGATTCGAGCAAGGCCTTGGATGGGATGCAGCCGGCGTTCAGACAAGTGCCGCCAAAACTGCGCGTGCCGTCGTAATCCTGCCAATCGTCCACGCACGCGGCCTTGAGCCCGTTCTGTGCAGCCCGAATCGCCGCTGGGTAGCCCGCAGGGCCGGCGCCAATGACGATGACGTCAAAGCTTGTTTCGGTCATGAGAATCTCAATTTATACCTGGATGACGAGACGCGGCGGATCCTCGAGCAGCTCCTTCAGAGCGACGAGGAACTGTACGGCCTCCCGGCCATCGACGAGGCGATGATCGTACGTCAGAGCGATGTACATCATCGGGCGTACTTGAACCTCACCGTCGACGGCAACCGGCCGCGGCAGAATTTGGTGCATGCCGAGGATGCCGCTCTGCGGCGGATTGAGAATCGGCGTCGACATCAACGAGCCGAAGATTCCGCCGTTCGTGATTGTGAACGTACCGCCGGTCAGCTCTTCCATATTGATCGCGCCGCTGCGTGCACGCTCCCCGAAATCGGCGATCGTTTTCTCGATCTCCGCATACGTGCATGATTCGGCACTACGAATGATCGGCACCATCAACCCACGGTCAGTCGACACGGCCACGCCGATGTCGAAGTACTCGTGATACACGATGTCCGTGCCATCAAGGCTCGCGTTGAGCACCGGGAAGCGGCGCAACGCCTCGATCGAGGCCTTGACGAAGAAGGACATGAAGCCGAGCTTGATTCCGTATTTGTCTTGAAACTCATCTTGATAGCGTTTACGCAACGCCATCACGGCACTCATATCCACCTCGTTGAAGGTCGTGAGCATCGCAGCGGTCTGTTGTGCTTCGACGAGCCTTTCGGCAATGCGTGCGCGCAATCGCGTCATCGGCACACGTTGTTCGGCACGCCCGTCATCGGGCGTGCTACGCGCCGATGACTCGGGTTTGGCGGATTGCTGCTCGGCGTCACCGTCTGTGTCGTGCTTTTTAAGGTAATCCAGAACGTCACCCTTGGTGACGCGGCCTTCGCGGCCGGATCCTTCGATCGCGCCCGCATCTAGATCGTGTTCCTCGATGAGACGGCGCGCGGCCGGGCCGAGCCGGTCGTTGGCCTTCGCCGGCTCGCTCGATTGGCGCGCCGAGCGCGGCGGCGCGGCATCGTCGTCTGACTCGGCCCCACGCGACGCTACACGCGCATTCGTCTGCGCGGGCTCGCCGTTACCGTCGGCGGGCGCAGCAGTCTTTGTCTCGGGCGCTGCGCCGCCCGGCTCGAGCAGCGCGAGCACCTGGCCGCTTGTCACGGTCGTACCGTTCGCAATCTTAATCTCCGCCAAAATGCCGTCACCTGGCGCAGGCACTTCGAGAACGACCTTATCGGTTTCGAGGTCGACAAGATTTTCGTCGCGGCGCACGGCGTCACCCGCGCGTTTGTGCCAAGCCACCAGCGTCGCGTCGGTGATCGACTCGGGTAACTGCGGAACTTTGACCTCGATACTCATAGTGGGCAACTAGCCGAGCTCAGCCGTTCTCGGCGGCAACCGCAACGCCGAGCGCCGCGGCCACGAGTGCCTGCTGCTGCATGACATGGAGTTTATGAATTCCCGACGCCGGCGCTGCTGCACCCGGTCGACCCGCATACTGCAACTCATGCGCCGCGCCCAGCGGCTCCTGAAGGCGGTGGCGAATCTGATACCAGGCACCTTGGTTTTCGGGCTCTTCCTGACACCAAACGACCTGCGTCGCATTCGGGTAGCTCGCAATTGCCGCTGCGTACTGATCGACTGCAAACGGGTAAAGTTCTTCGATGCGAATGATGGCGACGTCCTCGAGACTGTTCTCGCTCCTAGTTTGCGCGAGATCGTAATAAACCTTACCGCTACAGAATACTAAACGACGCACGCGCTCTTTCGCGAGCGCCTCCGTCTCGTCGATCAGCGGCTGAAAAGCGCCGCTCGATAGATCCTCGAGCGTCGAAACCGACGCGCGATGCCGCAATAAACTCTTGGGTGTCATGACGACTAGCGGCTTACGCACGGGCCGGCGCATCTGACGCCGCAGCATATGGAACATCTGTGCCGGCGTCGACGGCACGCAGACCTGCATATTGTGCTCCGCACAGAGCTGCAGAAAACGCTCGAGCCGTGCCGAGGAGTGCTCGGGGCCCTGACCTTCGTAGCCATGCGGCAGAAAGAGCGTCAGGCCGCAATAGCGGCCCCATTTCGCTTCGCCGGAGCTGATGAACTGATCGATGACGACCTGCGCGCCGTTGGCGAAATCGCCGAACTGAGCTTCCCAAATCACGAGCGAGTCCGGCGCGGTCGTGCTGTAGCCGTACTCGAAACCGAGCACGGCTTCCTCGGAAAGCAATGAATCGCTGATCATCAAGGCACCCGGGTCGGGGCTGACATGCTCCAGCGGCGTGAAATTTCGTCCATCATGCTGATTGAAAAAGGTCGCGTGGCGGTGAAAGAACGTGCCACGCCGGCTGTCTTGACCGATCAAGCGCACGCGAAAATCCTCGGCGACGAGGCTTGCGTAGGCCAGCGTTTCGGCAAATCCCCAATCGAGCTCGAGCTGCCCGGCCATCATCCGGCGACGGTCGTCGAGCACGCGCTGCACGCGCGGATGGAGCTTGAAATCCTGCGGAACGTGCGTCACGAGCTCGCCGAGCCGCGCGAGCTCGCTGGCGGGCACGGCCGTCTCCACCGTGTCGCTAACGCTACCGCCATACCGGCTCCAATCGGTTGTGAATTGATTGCCGATCATTCCGAGATAAGCGTCGTTCGGCGAGCGCCCTGCATCGAGGCAGTCCCGATAGGCTCGGTTCATCGCATCGAGCTCGTCCTCGCTGACGATGCCACGATCGATGAGTGCCTGCCCGTAGAGCGTACGCGTCGTCGGATGCCTCCGGATCGCCTGATACATGATGGGTTGCGTCGCGGCCGGCTCATCGGCCTCGTTGTGACCGAGACGGCGGTAACAGACGAGATCGAGAACGACGTCTTTATGAAACGCCCGCCGGTAGTTCAATGCGAGCCGCACGGCGGCCACGGCGGCCTCGGGGTCATCACCGTTGACGTGAAAGATCGGCGCCTCGACCATTTTGGCAACGTCCGAGCAATACGGTGTCGAGCGCGAGTCGCTGAGTTGACTCATCGTGAAACCGATCTGGTTGTTGATGACGATGTGGACCGTCCCGCCCGTGTAAAAATGGCGTGTCTGCGACAATTGCAGCGTCTCGGCGACCACGCCCTGCCCGGCCATTGCCGCATCGCCATGGATAAGCACCGGCACAACCTCATTGCCCTCGTGGTCGCCGCGGCGGTCCTGCCGCGCCCGGACGGACCCCTCGACGACCGGATCGACAATCTCTAAATGCGAAGGATTGAATGCCAGCGCAACGTGGACGTTGCCGCCCGGCGTGCGTATGTCCGCGGAGAACCCCATGTGGTACTTGACGTCGCCTGAACCCGCGAGCGTATCGAGGTCAACGGCGCCTTCGAACTCGGAGAAAAGTTCCTGCGGCGACTTGCCGAGGACGTTCACGAGCACATTGAGGCGCCCGCGATGCGCCATGCCGATGACGATCTCCTGCACGCCCTGTTGGCCGGCCTGCTGGATCAGATCGTCGAGCATCGGTATCAAGCCTTCGCCCCCTTCGAGCGAGAAGCGCTTTTGGCCGACATATTTCGTGTTGAGATAACGCTCGATACCCTCGGCGCGCGTGAGGCTGCCGAGAATGGCGCGCTGCTCGGCGTCGGTGAACTCGAAGTTAACCATCGTGGCCTCGAATCGCTCCCGCAACCACAAGCGCTCGCGCGCGCGCGACAAGTGCGCGAACTCTGCGCCAATCTTGCCGCAGTAAATCTGCTTGAGCGCCGCGAGGATGTCGCGCAGCGTCATTCGCTTTCGGTCGATCCCGACTAGGCCGCCCGCATAGAATTCGACATCCAAGTCGGACTCGTCCAGGCCGAGGTAATCGAGCTTGAGCACGGCTGGCACGTGCCGCTCCCAGAGTCCGAGCGGATCGAGATCTGCAATCTGATGGCCGCGCATGCCGTAGACCTGGATCAAGCGCGCAACGGCGGCCTGTTTTTCGCTCGCCGGCTCGCCGCTTCGCGGCCGCGCCGCGCCGTTGACCGCCGGCCGCGGGGACGTCTGCAGGCGCTGCGTCAACGCCGCGAGCAATGGGCCGTGCGCGATGTCTTGCGGCCCACCATTGCTTAGACCCTTGAAGTACCGCTGCCAGCCGGCCGAAACGCCGGCCGGGTTGTCGAGGTAGGCTTCGTACAGAGCCTCTATGTACGGAGCGTTCGCGCCATGTAGCGGCGACGACGCGTACTGTCGTTGGAGTTCGGTACTCATCTTGCTAGGTTGCCCAACCGGAAACCGGGGCTGTGTTCTGGGGTTCGCCGCCGCAGCCGGCGAAAGCTCGAAAACCGAGCGATCCAGCCGCTTAGCTTAGCTCAACGGCGCGCAAGTTTACATGCTATCGAGGGGCGCGGCTCGTGCTGCTGACCGGTCAGAGGACGGAGCCGAGCAGCCACCACTCGTAGCAGATTAGGGCCAAGTAGAGCGCTAGGAACCAATGCATGATTGCGCTGACCCGGATGACGCGGAACACCTTGGCCCGGGCGAGGGCGACGAGCACGAGCACTCCAATACCCGTCAGTAGCATTTTGACGACGGCAAAAAATTCCGGATGTGACGACAGGACATATTCCAGTACCGGATTCGCCTCGGTCGCACCGTGCGTCATCAACGTCAGCGTGAGGAAGGCGTCCGTCACGCTCAGCAGCAGAATCATCAGCGATAGAAACAGCAGATGCGGCTCATGCCAATCGACGAGACTGTGATGCTCACCTTGGCGGCGGCCACGGCGGCGCCGCGGCGTGAGTCCGCCCTGGAAAAACGTCCGTGCGCTGAGCGCCCGGCGATCGTAGCCGGTGCGCCGCTCGACTCCGTATTCTGCAGCGACGGCCTGTGGCTCCTGCACGCCCACCCCCTGAATTTTCCCACTGATGCTGGTCCAAGCCAGCTTGCCCAAGAACAATGCAAATTCCAAGCCGCATGAGCTGGCCGCCTCGGTTCGCGCCGAACTCAGCGTACCGATCGCGGCAAGGTCGACTGAATTGTAAAAAACTCCGACATCAAATAGAGCTATCGCATGCGGCGCTCGGTCGCCTGCAGGAGGTAAGCAACCACATCACGGCGATCGGATGCTGCCCCATAGCCCGCAAAGACCATGTTCGTTCCCGGCACGAAGTCAGCGGGCTGGGCGAGCCAGGCCTCGAGTGCGCGCGGCGTCCAAATGAGCCTGGACTCCTTGAGCGCGAGCGAATAGTTGAAACCCGCCTTGCTGGCGGCCGGCACACCGAATAGGCCGCCGAGATTCGGCCCCAACGTGTGCGGCTCACCAATACTGAATGTATGGCAGGCAAGGCATGCGAGACTCAAGAGTTCGCCACGCTCGATATCGGGGTCTGCGTAGCGCGGCTCCGCCAGATAGTCCGCTGCGGATTTGATCGGCCCGACGTCGAATTCCGCCGCGGTCACCGGCGGGCTGGCGCTGCCCTGCCTCGGCCCATCTTCCGGCGGGCCCACTACAGGCGGCGAACAACCAACGAGAATCAGTGCCGTGACGGCTAGCAAGGAATAACGGCTCATAAGGGCCGGCATTATAGAGGCCGGAATCAGAGGCTCCAGGAAAACCCAACCTGGATCGAGATATCGGGCGCGGCGCGCACGATCAAGTCTTCGATCACGGCGACGGTCAGCACGCGGCGCCGATCGATCGACCACCAGCCACCGATCGTCGCCTGCATCGCCGCCTGGCCGAGCTCCTCTAGGGCGCTGTCGTAAAAGGCGGAATGGGCATCGAGCTGAAGCTTGAACCCGAGCCGCGTGAACGGCTGCCAACTCACACCGACCATGCCGAGCGCGACCCAATCATTGCTTTGCACCGTGAGCTGCTCCGGCTGCGAGAGATACAACAGGCCCGCACCCCAAAACCACCCGACGGGGTGGGACCGCCAGCTCGTCGCGCCGCGGCGCAACAGCGATACCGCGACGTCGGTCTCCCCGCTGCCGGCCAACAAATCCGTGTCGCCCGTCGGCAACTTCAAAGTGAACTTAACAAGCCAGTCGTCGCCGCGGCCTAAAGCGCGGGCCGCGCTGAGTTGTCCATCGCCGATGCCGTTGCCGGGCTTACTGCGGAAGAAGCCAATGCCGGGGTCGGCGTCATAATAAAACTGCAGGTCGTCTTCGGGCCGCGAATTGCGCCGACCATCCGGCAAATTGAATGCGGAATGCCATGCATCGATCACGTCATCGAGGACCCCTCCCGATTGCCGAATCAGCGGCAACTCGGCGGCAACGGTCCAGTCGCGACCGACGCGACGTTCATACAGCAGACTCGTGCGCCACGTCTCCCCGTCCAAAATCAGAGATTCGTTCGCTGCCGTTGCGAAGCGGAAGTGGCTGGCAATATCTCCGGTGAGGGTGAGTCGGCCAACGGGCCCGTTGACCAGTCCGCCATCCCAAGCCGGCACGCCGAAAATCGCCGTCAACGGGCTGAGGTTTCGCGCCCGCATCGGCTCGGTCAGCGGCTCGGCTGCCGCCACGCCTGCCAGAGCAAAGCTTGCCAACGCAACGATCCATTTAGCGATTGGGGCGCGCCGCAAGCCGGCCTGCTGCTGAGCGGTATCACTCACCTGGAACTCCTCGCGGTGGGCAGCAAGCCTGCACCGTGCTTGGGTTGAGAGTAAAACCGCGTTTTTAACACTCAGCGGCAATGCCGTTCGATGACCAGTATCTCAAACCCGCCATCTGGACCGATGGTCCCGGAACGCAACTATCGTCGCGGCGCTGGCATTGTAAGGCAGAGCCTGTACCATTGCGCTCTCTATGCTCGACACCATTAAATTAGCCGTTCCGCTGCGCATCGCGGCGCTGACCGTCGTCGCGTTGCTCGTTAGCGCTTGTGACGGCGGTCGCTCGGTGCCACCAAAGACATCGGTGCGCGTCGTCCACGCAGCGCCGACCGTCGCGCCGGTGGTGTTTCGGCGCGTGCAGGCAAACGCGACCAACCTCGACTACAAAGGCAGCGCCACGTTCAGCTTCGATGTCGACACCTACACCTTCAACTTCGAAATTACGGCGCCCGATGGATCCGTGACAGAAACTGTATCGTTTCAAGCAACGCTAGCGGACGGGGTCAGCTCTACGATCGTGCTGCGCGAACTCAACGGCCAACCGAGCCCCCGGGTGGTCGAAGCACCTGCGAGCGGATCTGGAACAGGTACGAACCTGCAGATGCTGCACTCGGCAACATCGCTAATACCACTAGCCGGAGTCGACGTGTTCATCGAGCTCCAAGACTTCGATCTCACGACCGCAACGCCCTGGGGGACGATCGCCTACGACGAGGTGCTTCCGCAGCGAGAGTTGACGAATGGCACCTATGAAATTGCCGTAACCGAGGCTGGCGTGCGCACCAACGTCCTGCTCAGAACCGAGCCGTTCGCACTCACCAATGCGCCGGATCTGACGCTGGTGCTGATCGACGGCGCAGACGAAGGTCTCGCGCCCGTGTCCATCATGATCGCCGACGGCGGCAACACGGAGCTGGTCGACCGTGACTTGGAATCCGGGATCAGAGTGCTCAATGCGGTCAATGACCGTAGCGCGATTGACGCGGGAATCGACAACGAGCTGTCACCGCCGATTATCACGAACGTCGCGTTCGCGACTGCGTCGCCGTTCGCGCTGATACCGGCCGGCGACCATGATCTCAACGTCACGCCAGCCATGAATCCGGGTGTCATCGAAACCGATGCGGCTTTTACCGCGGCACGCGGCACCCTCTCGACATGGCTCGTGACCGGTAATCCCGGCGATCTCGAAGCGACTCCGCTAACTGAAAACCTGCGCGTCATTGCCGGAGAGTCGCGCCTGAGCCTTTTTAACGGGGGCCTACTCAACGCGAATGTCGAGATATTCATCGCGGCTCCCGGCGCCAATCTGGCCGACCTCTCCCCACTCGCGAGGCTACCAGCGCAAACCGGCGCCGTAGCCCAACGCATTGCGCCCGGCGATTACGAGCTCACAGTTCGCGATCCCTCGACGTTGGCCATGCTCGCAGGTCCGCAGGCCTTAACGATCGGTACGGACGGCTACTATGGAATACTTCTCAACGATGCCGCCGGCGGATCGACGGTAGACGTTAGCCTGTTATTCGACTTCAACTGACAGCGCGCGCGCCGACGCGCAGATAAGCCGACTCGAGGATCACTCCGTGGGCGGACAAGGCTTCCTAGTCGACGCCTTTATTTTTCTCGCGGCCGCCGTGGTTGTCGTCCCACTGGCTAAGCGCGGCGGCTTAGGCGCTGTGCTCGGCTACCTGCTCGCCGGCATCGTCGTCGGCCCCCACGGCTCGGGACTGATCAACCATCCGCAAGACATTTTGCACTTCGCCGAGGTTGGCGTCGTGCTCATGCTGTTCTTGATCGGCCTCGAACTCCAGCCGACGATGCTCTGGCAGCTACGCCGACCGATCATCGGACTCGGCGGCGCACAGGTGCTTCTAACTGGCGCGGCAATTACCGGCGTAGCGATCTTACTCGGGACAAACTGGCGGACCGGCATCACGCTTGGCATAGCGCTCGCGCTGTCCTCGACGGCAATCGGACTGCAGCTCTTAACAGAACGCGGCCAACTCAGGACTGCAGCCGGGCGCTCGGCATTCGCGGTACTCCTGTTCCAGGATATTGCCGTCGTTCCGATGCTCGCGATCCTGCCGCTGCTCGGTGCCGGCGTCGCAACCGAGGAATCCGGCCCGCTGGCGATGCTCTCCGGATGGCAGCACGCGATGGTTGTCCTGAGCGTCATGGCAACCATCGTACTGGCCGGACGTTTTCTACTGCGCCCCATTTTCCGCTTCATTGCAGCGACGGGAATGCGGGAGATTTTCACGGCCTTCTCGCTGTTTCTGGTAATCGGCATCGCGTTATTGATGCAGGAACTCGGGCTTTCGCCTGCGCTCGGCGCGTTCCTCGCAGGCGTCATACTCGCCACTTCCGAATACCGCCATGCTGTCGAAACGGACATCGAGCCGTTCAAAGGACTGCTCCTCGGGCTATTCTTCATCTCGGTCGGCATGTCGATCGACTTCGGCCTAATTGGCGCTGACCCTGTAACGATTCTCGGTCTCGCTGCCGGACTCGTTGCGCTGAAACTCGCAATTCTTGCGCCGCTCGGCAGCGTGTTCGGCCTGCGCGGCGGAGAGAATGCCCATTTCACATTTCTACTCGCGCAGGGCGGCGAATTCGCATTCGTACTGTTGCAGTTCGCAGTCGGCCAAGGCGCCGTGACTGCCGCAATAGCGAGCCAGATGACCGTCGTGGTCGCATTGTCCATGGTCATTACGCCGCTGCTAATGATCCTCAACGAGAGGCACGTCCAGCCACGACTGTCCGTGCCGCGAACCGCGCGCGCCCCCGATGTCATCGACCAAGCCGAAAGCGCCGTGCTGATCGTGGGTTACGGACGTTTCGGCCAAATCGTCGGCAGATTGCTGCAAGCGAGCGGCGTTGCCATGACGGTGCTGGACAACGACCCGGATCATCTCGAGGTACTGCGTCGGTTCGGGCACAAGGCGTTCTACGGCGACGGCTCGCGCCTCGATGTGCTACGCGCCGCCGGTGCCGAGCGCGCGAAGCTCATCATCCTGGCGATGAATCACCCGGAAACGACGGTCGAGACGGCGAAGGCCGTGCGGCAGAATTTCCCGCATCTGAAAATTCTCGCAAGAGCCCGGGACCGTAACCATGCCTTCGAGCTCATGGCGGCCGGCGCAGATATTATCCGGCGCGAAACGTTCGATGCTGCCCTGCGTCTTGGCAGCGAAGCACTCGTGCTCCTCGGCAGCCGTCCGAGCGACGCCCGGCACAAAGCGGAGACGTTCGCCGAGCACGACACGAATATGCTGCTAAAAGGCTTTGAGCTTCAGGCGGATGAGGCCTCGATGATCGCGCTGGTGCGCCGCGCTCGAGACGAACTCGAGCAGATCTTTCGCGCCGACCGCGGCGCGGCACCGCACGAGGACGGCGACTCGGAAACCTGACTAGCCGAGCGCCGCGCGAACCCGGTCGGGTGTGAACGGCACATCGCGCAACCGCGCCTGAGTTGCATCGGCGAGCGCATTGGCGATAGCGGCCGCGGTCGGTCCCTGAGCGGCTTCCCCGGCGCCGACGAAGGCTAGTTCCGGGCGATCGATCAATACGACCTCGATCTCGGGTACTTCGGAAAACCGCAAGATCGGATAGCCCGCCCAGTCGACCGTCTCGATCCGCTCGGCGCTAAACCGGACTTGCTCCTTGAGTGTCCAGCTCGTCGATTGCACGATACCTCCTTCGATTTGGTTCTTGACGCCGTCGGGATTGATGACCTGGCCAACGTCAGCCGCGGCGAACGCCCGCAGCACACGCACACTGCCCGTGCTCACCTCGACGGTGACATCAACCACGAGTGCAACGTAGGAGCTAAGATTCTTGTACTGGGCGACCGCAACGCCGCGGCCGATCCTGCCCGGCGCATTGACGGCGGGCGCCGCCGCAGCAAGGTCGCGCACCGCAACAAGGACATCGCGCGCACGCTCGTCGTCGAGATGCTGTAAACGAAATTCGAACGGGTCGGCATCGACGGCTCGCGCGATCTCGTCGATAAACGACTCAATCGCGAACACGTTGCCGTATGCGCCGAGCGAGCGCAGCGCCGAATTGCGTAACGGCGGATCCTGGACGAGATGTTCGATCACGCGTTGATCGGGAATCCGGTAAAGCGGTATGCCGTTGCGATCGGCACCACCCGTTGGCTGGCGGCCGTCGCTGACTGGCGGAAGCGGCAATGGATCGTTCTTTTCACGCGCTGCGAGAATTCCACCGGCGTCTTCACCGCCCGACGGTCGGGTCGAATGGCTGCAGCTCCAGATATCGTAGCGCCAGCGCACGATGCGATTCGATGCATCGAGGCCCGCCTCCGCGCGTAAGCTCATGGCCGAGCCGTAGGGCTCGTAACGAAACTCATCCTGACGTGACCACAGCAAGCGGATCGGCCGATCCGGCACGGCGCGCGCGATCAGCGCAGCATCGCAGGCCACGTCGTCCGCCCCATTGTGGCCGTAGCAACCGGCGCCGTCCGCGTGGATGCAGCGGATCTGTGACGGCGGCAACTCCAGCACTTCGGACATCGCTTCGCGCAGCGGATAAATGCCTTGCGAATGCGTCCACACCGTCATCGTCGACCCATCCCAGTGCGCAAGAGCACACGACGGGCCGAGTGAGGCGTGCGCAATGAACGGTCTTGAGTAGTCCGCGTGAAACTCGCGCGCGATTACGGCGCCCGTTGCCGGCGTCTCGGCGATCACCGAATCCTCAGTCGGTAATCGACGCAGTAATGCGGGCAGCGCGTCACGGCTCGGATACGATTTCGGCGCCCGCCAACGCGTGGCTTTCACCAACGCATCCGCGGCCGCGACGGCCTGTTCTTCGCGTTCGGCTACGACAGCAAGAAAATTACCGTCACGCACGACTGTAACGACACCTGGCATACGCCGCACGGCCGCATCATCGACCGAGACGATTTCACTGACCGCCATATCGCCACGCACGATGCGCGCGTGTGCCATCGCCGGCAGCCGAAGATCGTGAATGTAGGCGCGCTCGCCAAGGAACTTTGATGGTAGATCGATTCGCGGTTGTGCTGTACCAACATAGCGGTACTGGTCATGCGGCTTCGGCGCAGCACGGCCGTCGACTTCCGTGTTGAAACCATCCTCCGAGAGCAAGGTCCAGTACGTCACGGAGCGATCACCGCCGCGTACGCGCACGACACCGTCATCAACGACGAGCTCGTTCACATCGGCACCAAGATGCGCCGCGGCATTTTCGAACAGAATCTGGCGCGCCTGTGCCGAGGCGACGCGCAGCGCGCTGCCGCCGTCGGGCACCGAGTTGCTGCCAACCGTGCGGCCTTCATTCGGCGAACGTGCCGTATCGGTCGTCGCCATGCGTACGCGAGCCATCGAGACGTCGAGTTCATCGGCAACGACTTGGGCTAACGCAGTTTTGATCCCCTGGCCTAGCTCGACCTTGCCGGAGAAAACCGTAACTGTTCCACCAGCATCGATGCGCAGCCACATGTCGAGGTCGCGGTTGCCACGCAGGCTGCGCGGCAGCGATTGTGCCCCGGCGAGGCTCGGGAACTGAACGGCGATTACGAGCGCGCCGGCCGTATGCAAGAACTGCCGGCGTGTGAACTGCGGTGACGCGCTCATGAGCGGCTCTCCGCCGCCCGCTGCACAGCCTTGATGATGCGTGTGTGCGTGCCGCAGCGGCACAAGTAACCGTCCAGCGCCTCGCGAATCTCCTGCGAGGACGGGCTCGGGTTACGTTCGAGCAGTGCTGCGGCACTCAAGATCATGCCGTTGGAGCAATAGCCGCACTGTGCCGCCTGCTCGGCGATGAATGCGGCCTGCACCGGGTGCGGCGCAGCGGCGTTGCCGAGACCTTCGAGCGTCGTCAGTTCATTGCCTACAGCCGCTGACGCCGGAGTCACACAGGATCGCACGGGCATCCCATTCATGAGCACGGTGCAAGCGCCGCATTGCCCGAGTCCGCAGCCGAATCGTGGGCCGTTGAGGCTCAGATCGTTACGTAGCACATAGAGCAAGGGTGTCGCAGGGTCGACGTCTACGCTGCTCGCCTTGCCATTCACTTTGAGATCGATTGCCATAGTATTCACTCCGTGCGCCAATCTTACCCTGACTGGCGGTCCTTGAAACAGCGCGCGCCCCTGGTCGTGCTATTTAGCCGACCAAATCCCGATACAGGGCCGCCGTTTTGGCGATCGTATCTTCGATGCGAAACACCGTTCTGATCCGCTCTTTCGCCCGCGCGCCGAGCGCCGTGCGCAGCTCCGAAGATGCATACAGCCGGCCGATCGCCGTTCCCAGGGCACGCGCATCGCCGGGCGGCACGATCAGGCCGCTGACACCATCCTCGATGAGTTCCGGTATGCCACCGACCCGGGTCGCGACGGTTGCGACGCCATAGGCCATCGCCTCAATCACGGTCTTGGGAAGTCCCTCGCGCTTGATCGCAGGTAGAACGGCGACGTCGAATGCACCCGCTACGGCAGCTGCATCCGGCCGGTAACCGAGCAGGTGAATCCGCTCGCGCCAGCGGCTCGCGGAAATGTGCCTGGCGAGCTTCGGATCGGCCATACGCCCGACGAGCACGATATGCACCGGCGCAGCTGCCGGTAACTGCTCACACGCCTCGAGCAGCACCTCGACACCCTTGCGGGGCCGCCAATTCGCGACACAGCCGACGACGAAAGCATCCGCGGCAACCCCCTCCGCCGCGAGATCGACAGGCGGGTCGGAGTACCAAGAC
>Ga0326597_10006397_pt1 | contig 16147 bp, 17 predicted proteins | sample RVTome_12_FD_203789 | JGI IMG/M metagenome (GOLD analysis project Ga0326597, IMG submission 203789) | Soil microbial communities from uranium-contaminated site in the Upper Colorado River Basin, Wyoming, United States - RVT100D185 | ecosystem: Environmental > Terrestrial > Soil > Contaminated >...
GCTGCCTCCCCTTGAGTTCTTCAACGGCCTGGGCGGCTTTGCCAAAAATGGGCAGGAATACGTCATCCTGCTCGGCAGGGGGCAGCGCACCCCGGCCCCGTGGATCAACATCATCGCCAATGAGCGCTTCGGTTTCCAGGTCTCGGAATCGGGGGCGGGCTATACCTGGTCCCTCAACAGCCGCGAAAACCAAATCACCCCCTGGTCCAACGACCCGGTGTCCGATCCGCCAGGCGAGGCCTTCTACCTCTGCGACCGGGGCAGTGGCGCGATGTGGAGCCCGACGGCACTGCCGATACGGGTCGAAAGCGCAACCTACATTGCGCGGCACGGTCAGGGATACAGCCGTTTCGAACACCTTTCCCACGGAGTCTGGAGTGAACTCGTACAGTTCGTGAGTCTCAGTGACCCGGTAAAGATATCTCTGCTGATCCTGGAAAACCGCTCCCCAGACCAGCGCAGTCTCTCTGTGACCGCGTATCTCGAGTGGGTTCTGGGCTTTACGCGTTCGGTCACCGCACCCTACATCGTCACCGAAATAGATGAAGAGACCGGGGCCATCTTTGCCAGGAACCCGTGGAATGCCGAATTCGGCAGCAGAATAAGCTTTGTTGATCTCGGCGGACTTCAAACGGCGTGGACCACCGACCGGATCGAATTCGTAGGACGAAACGGTACCCTGGAGCAGCCGGCCGGTCTTATCAAGGGCACGGCCCTCAGCGGCAAGACGGGGGCCGGCCTCGACCCCTGCTGCGCCCTCCAGGCAACACTTGAGCTCGCACCCGGGGAGCGGGTCGAACTGACACTCTTTCTGGGGCAGGCGGAAGATCGGAAAGAGGCCCGCGAGCTGATCCGGCGCTGGCGGGCGGCGAACCTATGGCAAGAACTCACTTCGGTCCACGATGAGTGGGAGCGGAGGCTCGGCAAAGTCCAGGTCAAAACTCCCGACGGGGCCATGGATATCATGCTGAATCGCTGGCTCCTCTATCAGACCCTTGTCTGCCGCTTCTGGGCACGGGCGGCATTCTATCAGGCGGGGGGAGCCTACGGGTTCCGTGACCAACTCCAGGACTGCCTGGCTCTCGTCGTGACCGAGCCTTCCCTGGCTCGGCAGCACATCGTCAGGGCGGCCGGGCGCCAGTTCCGGCAGGGAGACGTCCAGCACTGGTGGCATCCGCCGACGGGACGGGGCGTTCGCACCCATTTTTCCGACGACCTTCTCTGGCTGCCCTACGTTGTCTCACACTATCTGGAGGTGACGGGGGATGCCGGCGTCCTCGATGAGCGCGTACCCTTCCTGCTGGGCGAAGCGCTGCCCATCGAACAGGAAGACGCCTATTTCGAGCCCGGGGTCGCGGAGGAGACCGCGACAGTCTATGAGCATTGCGCCCTGGCCCTCGATCAGCGCCTTGCAACGGGCAAGCACGGCCTGCCGTTTATGGGAACGGGGGACTGGAATGACGGCATGAATCGCGTCGGCCACGAGGGGCATGGCGAAAGCGTCTGGCTCGCCTGGTTCCTGCACACCGTTCTCTGCCTCTTCGCCCCGGTAGCAACGAAACGGGGCGAGGGGAAACGAGCCGAGCAGTGGCTCGCCCATGCGGCCCGCTTGAAGAAGGCGCTGGAAACGGAAGCGTGGGACGGAGCCTGGTACCGGCGGGCCTATTACGATGACGGCACGCCGCTCGGCACGGCATCCGGCGCCGAATGCCGCATCGACTCCATCGCCCAGAGCTGGGGGATAATCTCCGGAGCGGCGAATCCGGAGCGGGCGAAACAGGCGATGGAATCTGTTGAAGAATGCCTTATCAGGACAGGGGACGCTCTCGTGCTCCTTTTTGCCCCCCCTTTCGACAAAACCCCCCAAGACCCTGGCTACATCAAGGGGTACATCCCCGGGATTCGCGAAAACGGCGGCCAGTACACCCACGCCGCCGCCTGGTGCGCGATCGCTTTCGCCATGATGGGAGAAGGGGACAAGGCCCATGAACTCTTTTCTATGCTCAATCCGATAAACCACGCCGACACCCGGACCGGCATGCATCGCTACAGGGTGGAGCCGTACGTGGCGGTGGCGGACGTCTACTCGGAGCCACCTCATGTGGGAAGGGGGGGGTGGAGCTGGTATACCGGCTCTTCAGGCTGGCTCTACCGGGCAGGGGTCGAGTGGATCCTGGGACTTTCCGTACGGGGGGACTTTCTGCACCTCGATCCGTGCATTCCCCGCACCTGGCCGGGTTTTGTCGTCACCTACCGGCACGGTGGATCCCGCTACGAAATCTCCGTGGAAAATCCGAACAGGGTAACGAGGGGGATCGCCCAACTCCTGCTGGACGGTGAACACTTGCCCGCAGTAGAGGGATATGTTCCGTTGAAAGATGACGGGAGGGAACATGCCGTGAAGGTTCTCCTGGGTGACTAGAGGAGCGTTCATACTCATTGATTATGGTCACATATGGGTCTACTACCGAAAATTGAACCATGATGATCCTGCCTTGCCCATCGCAAACGGAATGAATCCGGTTGTCGGCTTGTCCCCGTGAAGCGATTGAGAATCTCCGATTGTCCGGCTTGACCCCTTGCCCCGCGGCTTGACCCCTTGTCCCGAACAGCTTGTCCTGGTAAAAAAATGGGCAATAAAAAGCCCGCCAGTTCCGGGAACACTCCCGAAAAGGCGGGCTTAAAACCCTGCATTGCATTGCTACCTCAGTACAGACGACAAGGTATGTGGCTCAGGCCTGTTTCTTGTCGATAAATGCGCGGGCTTCAGCAACGGCGCCGTCTTCGCTCACGCGGGAATAAACTTTGCCGCAGGGGCAACCGTTGGCGTCAACGATGGTAGCTTCGAACCCTTCCATACCTGCAATCCTGATGTTGATCTTGAAACCCTGGTACTCCATTGTCTTGCCTCCTCGTATTGTTTGGTCTGGCCAGCAATTTGGCCCTGATCATTCGGAAAAAAACCTTCCCGCCATCTGCAGACTCAGGTTTCCCATGACTGCCGAAAGATTTTTTCACCCGTTTCGGGAAAACTTTTTACTATACTTTGGCGAAAATTGCAATCTTTTTTCCCTTGGAATATCGGGAATTTCATGCTTAATTTTCGGGCAGTTACGCCTAATTATAGGATCGCACGGCCAAGTCCGGATTCGGTGGTTCCGGTCATCGGGTGAAAATCCGGACCCAAAAGAAAATCCGGCATAAATAGTCGGTGCCGGCATCGGTCCAGGTCAGGGCAGTTCGGGGAAGGGACTGTCGATCTGCCAGACACCGTCCTTAAAGGTCCATTTCTGGCGCAGGCGGTATTTCCGCACCACCACCGAGGGCAGGCGGTAATATTCGAGCACCGTCAAGGTTTCCGCATGCTGATTCTGGTCGCCCATATCCGCCGATACGGGCTCGACAGCCACAAACCGCAGATCCTCCTGGCCGACAAACTGTTCAAGAAAGGCGCTACGCGCCTCTACGGGCAGGTATCGGGCGGCTCCCTGATAATCCTGCCAGCGCAAGCGCTGCGAGAAGTCGTCACGGGCTGACATGAACAAATTGCCGGCCTGCATGCCCGTGGCCGTGGCACAGGAAGCAAGAAGAACGGAGCCAAGCAGAATCAGGTATAATTTTCCCCAGGTGGTCAACATGCCAAATTCCTCCTTTGCCGTCGCCAGGGACGGCCGAGTGTTGTACTAACCAGGAGCTGTCATGAAAAAAATCGAGATCTACACGAAAAATTACTGCCCCTACTGCCATCGGGCCAAAGAACTGTTAAACAACAAGGATCTGAGTTTTATCGAGTACGATGTCACCGAAAACCAGGAGATGGAGGAGGAAATGCGCCAGCGCTCGGGTCGCAAGACCGTTCCGGAAATCTTCATCGACGATGCGTTGATCGGCGGCTGCGATGATCTGGTGGCCCTGGACCTGAGCGGGGGGCTGGACTCCCTGTTGAAAGGCTAGAGACACTAGCGGTCCCGAATGTAGGCGAGCAGTTCCAGGGCGAGATCGACCTTGCCAAAGGGCGGCATCAGGGTAAATCCTCCGGCCAGACCACGCCCGCCATCGACCAGTTCCCGGGCGATGGCCATGCCGGCCCGCACCCCTTTGCTGCCGCTGGTGCCGCGCATGCGGCGCAGCACTTCATCGGGCAAACGGATGCCCGGCACCTCGTTATGCAGAAATTCGGCATTGCGTTCGCTGACCAGGGGCATCAGGCCGACCAGCACCGGAACCTGCAGCGGCGCCAACCGCTCCAGCATCTCCGCCATAAACGCCGTGGAATAAACCGGCTGGGTCTCGACGAAACGCGCCCCGGCGGCGATCTTCTTCTCCAGCCGCCGGATCTGACCGCCCATGTCGGCGACATTGGGATTGAAGGCCGCGCCGGCCAGCATCCGGGTCTTGCCGCCGAGATCCGCGCCGGGCAGGGTGGTCCCTTCGTTGAGGGCCTGCAGCAGTTTGAGGATGCCGACGGAGTTGAGGTCGAAGACGTTGGTCGCCCCGCTTTCGCCGCCGGCCGCAACCGGGTCACCGGTCACCGCCAAAACGTTGCGAATGCCCAGCAGGTACGCTCCCATGAGATCGGAATGGAGACCTATCAGGTTGCGGTCGCGGCCGGTGATGTGGATGATCACCTCGATCCCCACCTGTTCCTGAATCAGTCGCGCCAGGGCGATGTTGCCCATGCGAATGCGGGCCAGGGGATTTTCCGTCAGGCTGACAGCATCGGCACCGGCCGCCGCCAGATCCTTAGCCCCCTGCAATACCTTGCGGCAATCGAGCCCCTTGGGTGGACCGAGTTCAACGGTCACCACCGGCCTTTTTCCCCAGTCGTCGAGAAAGGTCCTTGATTCGGGGAGGGACGGCGCCGCCGGCGACGGTTCGGCGACGGCAACGGTCACCGCCTTCCGGGAAGCGGGATGAAGGCCGGACAGGGCTGCGGACAGGGCGCGGATATGGTCCGGCGTGGTTCCGCAGCACCCGCCCACCAGGGTCGCGCCGGCCTCGACCATCTCCCGGCCCATGGCGGCAAAATAATCCGGGGTGGCCAGGTAGATGTAGCGGCCGTCGATGTACTGGGGAAAACCGGAATTGGCGAAACCGGACAGGGGCAGGCGGGTGACAGCCGCCATGCGCCGCAGAACCCCCAGTAACTCCCGGGGGCCGGAACCGCAGTTGGCTCCCACTGCCGCCGCGCCCGCCGCTTCCAGGCGGCGGGCCGCCCCTTCGGCCGTGACCCCGTCCCGGGTGCGGCCTTCCTCAAAAAAAGCCATTTGCGCCACGGCCGGCAGAGCCAGTTCCCTCGCTACTTCCAGGGCCAGCTCGAGTTCCTCGAGAACGGCGAAGGTTTCAAGCAGGAAGAGATCGACGCCCCCTTCGGCCAGAGCCTCCATCTGTTCGCGAAACAGCTCCCGCTGCCGGATCGCGGACCGTTCCGCCTTTTCGCCGCGAGGCATGAGCAGCGGGCCGACGGCTCCGGCCACCAGGGTATCAGACCCGGCTGCGGCCCTGGCCAGACGCGCTCCGGCCAGATTGACCTCCCGTACCTGTTTATCCAGGCCGGCCGAAGTCAGTGCCGGCGCGTTGGCGGCAAAGGTATTGGTTTCCAGCAATTGGGCACCGGCGGCCGCATAGGCCCGATGCACCTCGGCAACCAGTTCGGGGCGGGTCAGGTTGAGGGACTCGAAACACACCTCCAGCGACACGCCACGGCTGTAAAGCTGGGTGCCCATGGCCCCGTCGCCGACCAGCACCCGGTCCCTGAGTCGCGCCGCCACCCTGCCTCCGTCCTGTTCGGATCGTGCCATCGCGCCGAACCTCCTAGAATTCTATGGCACCGATGCGGCGCAGAAACTGCCGCAGAATGGCGGCGGTCAGACCCCATATCTGGTGGTGGTCGATGGTAAAGAAACCGACCGGATGCAGGCGCCCCTTGTGTTCCCAGTTTTCCGTATGAAACACCGCCGGGTCACAGAGCCGCGCCAGAGGCACCTCGATAACCTCGGCGATCTCCGTGCCGTTGACCCGAAAGGAATAGGGCCAGGGCAGGCTGCCGACAAAGGGCGTCACGTGGTAGCCGTAGACGGAAACGAAATCGTCAAGCCGACCCAGGATACGGACATCGCGGGGGTGAATGCCCATTTCCTCCTCGCTTTCCCGCAGGGCGGCTTCTTCCAGACTGAGATCTTCCGGCTCCCGGCGCCCCCCGGGGAAGGAGATCTCCCCGGCATGGTTCGGCAGCTGATCGGAGCGCCGGGTGAAGAGTACCGTGTCCTCGCCGCCCTTGGGATAGATAAACACCAGTACCGCCGCAGGGCGCAGCACGCCCCGATCGATGACGCGGGGCGGATGATGGGCCAGGGCGGCTTTGATCCGGCTCGGGTCCAGCATCAGACGGCGCGGTTGGAGGCCCGCTCACGCAGAGCGGTGATGGTGGCCCGGTAGTCCGGCGTGCCGAACACGGCACTGCCGGCAACAAACACCTCGGCCCCCGCCGAGGCGATCCGGCCGATGTTGTCGGGCTTCACCCCGCCGTCCACCTCCAGTTCCACGGCCAGACCGCGCCGGTCGATCATCTGCCGCAGGGCTTCAATCTTCGGCAGGCAGCCGGGGATGAAATTCTGGCCGCCGAAGCCGGGATTGACCGTCATGACCAGCACCAGGTCGAGATCGTCGAGGATGACCTCAAGGGTCGAGACGGGAGTGGCGGGATTGATGGAAACCCCGGCTTTTTTGCCCAGGCTGCGAATCAGTTGCACGGTGCGGTGCAGGTGGTGTACCGCCTCGCCATGCACGGTGATGATGTCGGCCCCGGCCCGGGCGAAATCGGCGATGAACAGGTCGGGGTTTTCGATCATCAGGTGCACGTCGAGGGGCAGGTCGGTAACCCGCCGCACCGCCTCGACCACCAGCGGGCCGATGGTGATGTTGGGGACGAAATGACCGTCCATGACATCGATATGCACGTAATCGGCACCGCCGGCGGCGATGGCCTCGATTTCCTGCCCCAGCCGGGCAAAATCGGCCGAGAGGATGGAAGGGGCGATCTTGATCATATAGGCTCCCGTGGGTGTTTTCCGTTTACGGTTAGACATTTAGCAGATTTATTGACCGCGCCCCAGCAAAAAATGGCCCTTTTCAATCCCGGCGCCTGAAAGAGGCCGCATAAAAGGCGTCCATGCCATGGTGCCGGTGAGGCAGGGTACGCAGGGCGCCCTGTTCGTCGAACAGGTCCCGCCAGGAGGACGGCATCAGCTCTCGCAAGTCTTCCCGCTGGAATTCGGCATGGTTGGACAGAAACCGCTCCGCCACCAGGGTGGTTTCCTCGCGGGTCAGGGTACAGACGGAATAAAGGAGCCGGCCGCCGGGACGCACCAAGGGAGCGACCCGGTCGAGCAGGATCGATTGCCGTTCGCTATTGACCTGCAAATCTTCCGGAGTCCGCCGCCAGCGGCTTTCGGGGTTGCGGCGCAGCACGCCGAGCCCGCTGCAGGGGGCATCGACCAGCACCCGGTCGAAACTGCCGGCGGAGAGAAATTCGGCCGGTTCGGTGACGTCCCAGGTCCGGCTGGCAATGCCCAGGCAACCGAGGCGCCGCGCCCCCAGATGGACCAGTGCCAGCCGGTCGGCGGCGATATCGAGGGCCAGGATGTCGGCCCGGTTATCGGTCAGGGCGGCCAGATGGGTGGTTTTGCCGCCGGGCGCGGCGCAGACATCGAGCAGCCGCTCCTCTGGCTGGGGCGCCAGCAGGCGGCCGATCAGCATGCTCCCTTCATCCTGCACCTGGTACCAGCCTTCCTGGTCCCCCGGCAGATGACGGGCGCCGCCGCCGGAGATGATCACCCCTTCCGGGGCATAATGAGTGGCCGCGACCTGGTAGCCGGCCTCGGTCAAAGCGACCAGGAAATCCTCGCGGGAGGTCTGCAGGGTGTTGACCCGCACGGTGAAGGGCGCGGGTTCGAGCATGGCTTCGGCCAATGCGAGGGCTTCCGCGGGGCCAAAATCACCGAGCCAGCGTTCGGCCAGCCACTCCGGCAGGGAAAATTCCTGTTGCAGGCAGGCCAGAGGCGCCGCCTGGGGATCGGGCCAGGGAATCGTATCGATGCCGCGGGTCAGGGCCCGCAGAATGCCGTTGAGAAAACCGGTCACCCGGGACATACCCAGGCCCTTGGCCAGTTCCACTGTTTCATGGACCGCTGCCCGGGGAGGGATCCGGTCGAGCTGCAGCAGTTGGTAGGCTCCCAATCGCAGCAATTGCAGCACCGCGGGCTCGACCCGGCTCAACGTTTGCCGGCAGAAGCAGGACAGCACGAAATCAAGCCGGCCCCGGTACCGCAAAACCCCATAAACCAGTTCGGTCAGCAGCCTGCGGTCACGGTCGTCCAGATCCGGGTTTTGCCGGAGCGCCACATCCAGCGCCTTGTCGGAAAAGGCGCCCTCTTCGACCTGCGCCAAGATTTCAAAGGCCAGCCTGCGCACATCGGTATTTTTCAAGAGCCCTCCACGTTGACTTTCCTGGAAATTATTCCGAAACTATTGATTTCATTTACTTCATTGGGCTTCATATTGCTTCGGCGGGCCATAAGGGGGCTGTCGGGAAAAAGGAAACAGCACGGGGGCATGTCATCCATGCCCCCGCCATTCTCTCTTTTTGCTTTCTTGAGAAAGCATCAAATGTGCGAACCAGGTTCATCACGTCGATATCTCCGGGTCAGGAAATGACGTGTTCATCCAACGCCTTCCGAACATCGGCCAGATCGATCCGGGTGTTGAAACAAGGCCCTTCGGGCCGATGATTATAGATGCCAATCACCGGCAGGGGATAGGCGTCCCGGATACCGTCGGTCAGGTCCCGCTCGCAGGCGACCGCCAGCACCAAACGGGGGCGCCTTTCCATGAGAATCTTGCGCGCCAGGGTTCCTCCGGTAGCGACGGCGATGGCAACGCCGCGGTCCCGCGCCAGTTCGGCCAGGCCACCGATGCCGCACTTGCCGCACCGTGCACATTTTTCGATATCACCCGTCACCTTGATGGCGCATTCATGGAACTGCAGACAATGGGGCAGCAGAATGATCGTCTGGCTGGCGGGTACCCGCAGCTTGCGGCCCCGCACCAGTTGATTGTTCAGAGCAATGAAGGAGCGTTGCAGCACATCCCGGTTCACACCGAGGACCTGGCCGATGCCGATAATGGCCGGCAGCAGATACTTGATCGCCACTCCCCGAAGCCGCCGGGAAAAAAGCAGGTCGCGCCCGGTCGCAAGGGTCAGGGCCAGCAGACCCAGAATCCCCAGAGCCAGAAATACGAAAAATCCCAGCAGCGAACCGAACCAGAGGGACAAGTGCGGATGGATATTGGCCAGACCGATGCTCGGAATCCACCAGGCCAAAAAGGAAACCCCCAGCAACAACAGGCCGACGAGGGTGAGTACGCCGAGAAAAATCCGTTGCGAAACACCGGTTCTTTCCTCGTTTGAAAATCCTTTATTCACAGGGACCCCCCAGACGGGTACCCGCGGGCAAGGGGCGCCCGCAAAGAAAATCGGAGGCGATCAGGCGTTTTTTGCCCGGAAGCTGCAACTCACGGATCCGCAACACGCCCTCGCCGCAGGCGACCACTACGCCGTCGGGCCCGGCTTCGAGAATGGTGCCGGGCTCTCCCCCGGAGCCGTTTTCAACCGAGGTGACACCGAATTTGAGTATTTCGCCCTGCAAAAGGGTATAGGCGCCCGGCCAGGGGCTCAGCCCCCGAACCTGGTTATGGATGGCCCGGGCGCTCTGCCCCCAGTCGACCCGGCCGTGCTCTTTTTTCATCATCGGCGCATAGGAACTGAGGGCGTTCTCCTGGGGTTGCGGCACCAGCTTGCCGGCGCAGAGTCGCTGCAGGGTTTCTTCCATGGCCTCCCGGCCGAGGAGCGCCAGCCGGTCATGCAACTGGCCGGCCGTCTCGTCAGGACTGATCTCGGTGGCCCGTTTGACCAGCATGTCGCCGGTATCGAGCCCGACATCCATCAGCATGGTGGTCACCCCGGTCACCTGTTCGCCGTCAACCACCGCCTTGTTGATCGGCGCCGCGCCGCGATAACGGGGCAACAGGGAGGCATGCACATTGATGCAGCCGTAACGGGGGATTTCCAGGATGCTTTTCGGCAGAATCTGGCCATAGGCGACCACTACGATCAGATCGGGCGCCAGCGCCCGCAATTCCTCGATCACCGCGGCATCCCGCAACCGGGCAGGCTGAAAAACCGGGATATCATGCCGCCGGGCCAGTTCCTTGACCGGCGGCGGGGTCAGCTTTTTTCCCCGGCCGCTGGGGCGATCGGGCTGGGTGTACACGGCACAAACAGGGACGCCGGCTTCGATGAGACCCTGCAGGGTCGGCAGGGCGAAGTCCGGCGTACCCATGAAAACGGTACGAATCTCCTCCGGTCTGATCAAAGTTGATGCTCCTGTTGTTCCATGAATTTTTCGTACTTTTTACGGAACATCCCCTTTTTCAGCGAGGACAAGTGGTCCACGAACAGCACCCCGTCGAGGTGGTCGATTTCATGCTGGAAGGCCACGGCCAGCAGTCCTTCGGCTTCCAGCTCCACAATCTTTCCCTCAAGATCCTGATACCGGACCCGGACCTCGGCCGCACGATGAATGGGGGCGAAAAAACCGGGCACCGACAGGCAACCCTCTTCCTCGTAGGACTCTCCCTCCAGCCTCACGATTTGCGGATTGATTGCCGTAATCAGTCGCCTTGGACCCTCATGCGGGGCACAATCCAGAACCGCCAACCGTAGGGATACACCCACCTGGGGAGCCGCCAGACCGACGCCCGGCGCGGCATACATGGTTTCGGCCATGTTGCGCGCCAGGGTTTTCAACTCTTCATTAATCTCCGCGACCGGCTCCGCGACCTGTTTCAGAACGGGGTCGGGATACAGTCGAATATCCATAATCGCCATCTTGTACTTTGCTCGTTTCCCGAGCCGGAAAGCCGGCTCTATCGTTTAGTATGACCTGCCAATCCGCCGAACTTTCCTCATGATAGGACTGCCTTGCCTGCAAGTCAACCGGAGGCTGTTTCCCGACCGATTTCCGCAGCGGTCTAACCCGGGTGAAGTGCCTGCCGCATGGCGTCGGCCATCCGGGCCGGGCTGTCGGCGATCCGCACGCCGGCGGTCGCCAGGGCCTCGATCTTGTCCTTCGCCCGGCCCAGGCCACCGCTTACGATGGCGCCGGCATGCCCCATACGCTTGCCCGGAGGAGCCGTAACCCCGGCGATAAAGGCGGCGACCGGCTTGATCATGTGCCGCCTGATCCAAGCCGCCGCCTCTTCTTCGGCGGAACCGCCGATTTCCCCGATCATGAACACCCCCTCAGTTTCGGGATCCTCATTGAACATCCGCAGGATGTCGATGAAACCGGTGCCGATGATGGCATCGCCGCCGATCCCTACACAGGTCGACTGACCGAGGCCGGCATCGCTCAATTGCTGCACCGCTTCGTAGGTCAGGGTGCCGCTGCGCGAAACCACGCCGATCGAACCGGGGCGGTGGATCTCGCCGGGCATGATGCCGACCTTGCATTGCCCGGGGGTGATGATTCCGGGACAATTCGGACCGATGAGCCGCATATCGCTCGACTCCAGCACCTTTTTGACCAGCACCATGTCCCGTACCGGTATCCCTTCGGTAATACATACGGCCAGTTGGATGCCGGCTTCCTCGGCCTCGAGGATCGCTTCAGCCGCTGCGGCCGGAGGAACGAAGATCAGTGAAACATCCACGGACCAATCGCGAACCGCCTGCTCGACGGTGTCCAGCACCGGAAATCCTTCGATGCTGGTCCCTCCTTTTCCCGGAGTGACCCCGCCGACAATCTGACTGCCGTACTCCCGGCAGCGCTGGGCGTGAAAGAGTCCGGCGCGGCCGGTAATCCCCTGAACCAGGATGCGGGACCGGTTGTCTATCAGAATAGCCATTTTCTCTCTCTGTTTGCGGATGTTCCTCGCGATGGAATACCACCCCTTTGGGCAGCGGTCAGGTTCAACCGAGCCGTTCGACGATGCGGGCGGCCCCTTCTCCCAAGCTGTCGACACAGGTGACGTTCAGGTTCGAAGCCACCAGCAGCCGCTTGCCCTCATCCACGTGAGAACCGGCCATGCGCACCACGATCGGCAGATTGCAACTGCCATCTCCCGCGGCATCGATAATGCCGTTGGCGACGATATCGCAGCGCATGATGCCGCCGAAGATATTGACGAACACTCCCTCGACAGCCCGGTCCTGCAGAATGATGCGAAAAGCCTCGGCGATCTTTTCCCGGCTCGCGCCGCCGCCGACATCGAGGAAATTGGCCGGCGGGCCGCCGCATTCCTGCAGCATGTCCAGTGTGGCCATGGCCAGACCGGCGCCGTTGACCAGGCAACCGATGTTGCCGTCCATCTTGATATAGGCGATATCGAATTTTCCGGCCCGCACTTCCAGCGGGTCGAGCTGGGAGTGATCGAATAACTGCTGCTCTTCCGGATGGCGAAACAGAGCATTGTCGTCGAAAGTGACCTTGGCGTCCATCGCCAGTATCGCACCGTCCGTGGTTAAAACGAGAGGATTGACCTCTACCAGGGAACAGTCCTTTTCGATGAAGCAGCGGTAGAGGGCGAGCATCAGACGGACACAGCTTTCGCCGAGCTTGCCGTCAAGCCCCAAAGCCAGGGCCATACGGCGGGCCTGAAAGGAACGCAGACCGATGGCGGGGTCGATCAGTTGCCGGTGGATCTTTTCCGGGGAACCAGCGGCCGTCTCCTCGATATCCACCCCGCCCGCTTCCGAGGCGATAAGGCAATAGCGGCCGGTGGTTCTGTCCAGGGTAATGGAAAGATAGTACTCCCGGTCGATGCCCACCACCCTTTCAACCAGCAAACGATTGACCGGCAGACCCCGGGGACCGGTCTGAGGTGTAATCAGGGGATTGCCAAGCAGCCGGTCGGCTGCCGCACGAGCCTCTTCGGGGGTTTTTACCAGTCGGATCCCGCCGCCCTTGCCGCGCCCCCCGGCATGGATCTGCGCCTTGAGGACACAGGGTCCAGCAAATCGCAACGCCGTCTCTTCGGCCTCTGCGGCACTGCTGACCACCTGTCCCTCCGGAACCGGGATGCCATAACTGCTGAAAAGATCCTTGGCCTGATACTCGTGAATGTTCATACCGGAGAAAGCTTTCCCTTATTTCTGCCCTTTGCGCCAGTCCGAAAGGAACTTTTCGATACCGAGGTCGGTCAAGGGATGTTTGATCAGCTGTTGCATCACGCCATAGGGGATGGTGCAGATGTCGGCGCCGATCAGCCCGGCGTTCAACACATGCAACGGGCTACGCACTGAAGCGACGATGATTTCCGCGGCGTAACCGTAATTGTCGAGAATGGTGCGAATCTGCTCGATCCCGTCCATGCCGTCGTGGCCGACGTCATCGAGGCGGCCAACGAAGGGCGAAATGTATGCCGCGCCGGCCTTGGCGGCCAGCAGCGCCTGCAGCGGGGAGAAAACCAGTGTCACATTGACCCGGATATTTTCGGCGGTCAGCACCCGGGTCGCCTTGAGACCCTCGGCGGTCATGGGCACCTTGACCACGATATTGGGATGGATCTTCGCCAGTTCGCGAGCCTCCCGGAGCATGCCGTCTAAATCGAGGGCAATGACTTCGGCGGAGATCGGCCCATCAACGATGGTGGTAATCTCGGTGATCACTTCTTTGAAATCGCGGCCGCTTTTGGCCACCAGAGACGGGTTGGTCGTGACCCCATCCACCAGGCCCATGTCGTGAGCGGCGCGGATTTCCTCGACATCAGCCGTATCGATAAAAAATTTCATGCGGTGATTCCTCCAGAAAGGATGAGCGTCATTTATTTTTCCGGCGATTATTTCAGCAACAGGCTCTGATCAGTCGGGGGACGGTTTGAAAGAGCTCCGACAGTCTTCCGAACAAAAATAGTAAGAACGTCCGTCGATAACTTTCTTCAGCCCCAGGCTGAGTGGAACATAGGTGCCGCAATGGGGATCCTGCACCATCTCCTCGCCAGTGGCCGACTTTTCCGGCGCCACGGAATTCTCCCGTCGAGACCTGGGTCGAAGCAAGAACCGCCACAGGAGATAGAAAAACCACAACCAGAAGAATAACAGGAGAAAACGCATCATCAGCCCTTCACCAGCTTTCGCACAAACGCGCCACCCCTGGATCAGGCGGCAACCGCTGAAAGAGCTCCCTGATCGTCTCGCCCAGCACCGGATGCCTCAACCCGGCAGCGACATCACACAGGGGAGCCAGCACAAAAGCTCGCTCATGAAGTCGGGGATGGGGAACCATCAACCCTTTTTCCCGGATCACCTCTGCCCCGAAAAAAAGCAGGTCCACATCCAGGGTGCGGGGTCCCCGGGGCTCGGTCCGACGTCGCCCGAATTGATCTTCAATGGCCAGGCAACGCTGGAGCAAAGGTTCAGCGGCGAGGTCCGTATCGATTTCAAGAACAGCATTCAGATACCGGTCCTGGCCCGGGGGGCCTCCAACGGGATCGGTTTCATAAAGAGCCGAACCGGCAACCACCCGGACTCCGGGCAACCGGTCGAGAGCTTCCCTGGCTCCGGCCAGACATGACCTTCGATCCCCGAGGTTGGAACCCAGCGCCAGATAAGCTGTTACCATGGCGATACCTTTCTCCCCCGGCAATCCCGCCAAGCGGGAATCGGAGATTCCCGGGCTGGAACCTGTCGCTGCCCCCTGGAATAGCCTAAATTAAACCACAGGCGGACCGATTCGGTCAACCTTGGCTCTGTGTCCACAGCGGCATAAACGAAAGCAACCGGCCGACAGTAGGCGGGCCGGCTGGTTGCGGTGTTACAGGAGGGCAGCGCGAAGGCGAGCCGAAAACTCCTTCAGGCCGGACCCGCATCTTTGCTTATCCATCCTACGACTTTTTGCGACGCCATCAACATTCGATTTCCACGAACTCCATATCGAGGAGGTCGACGGACAGGCAACGTCTTCTGGCGGGAGTGCCCCGACCCAGCAGTATCTTGCAGATTTCAGCAACTTCGAGACTGGCCACGACCGCCGGGGTAAAAGAGGGGTTGCCAAGCTTTTTTTCCAGCCCGTCCTCGCTGGAACTGTTGGCAAATATCTTCTCCAGGCTATTCTCACCGGGAAACTGGCTTCCCACATAGCCATACCACCCGGCTATGGAACCATACACCAGGGGAATCCCTTCCTCGCGGCAGGCTTCCGAAAGTTCCAACCGGACGGCAATACTGTCCAGACCATCGGCTGCGACATCGGCACCCTGGAGCAATTGGCGTCCATTGGCTTTGCCGAAGGCCTCGGCCACCGGAGTGAGATCTACGGAAGGATTGAGCCGATCGACCCTTCTCGCCGCAGCCGCCACCTTCTTGAGTCCGAGAAAATCGGGCGTCGCCAGAAGCTGGCGATTTAGATTGTGCTCCTCGAAAACGTCGGGATCGATGGCAACGATCTGGCCGACACCCAGCCGTGCCAGTTCCTCGATGATGTAACCGCCCAGCCCGCCGCAGCCGATAACCACCACCCGGCTGCGAAACAGCCGGAGCTGATCCTCAAGGGGGATCATAGTGCGATTCCGCTGATAACGTGCCGGAAGCAGGTCGTTTTCCAATGCCGCTTCCTCAACCTGCCGGTAGCTGACACCAAAACGATGAGCCGCCGACTGGTGGTCCGCCCAGAGCAGCAAATCTCCCTGAGCTCGCCCCTTGAGCCAGGTTACCAGATCCGACATCCCGCCCCTCCTTCAAACTCCTGCAGCACCATTAAGATTCCTGCGACAACTGCGAAATATGAGTCCGATGGTCTCAGATCCGGAACTGAAAATCAACCGAAATCAGGCCCGAACTCCCTGAGCTTGCTAGTGGTTGACAGTTTCTGCCCAGGCCTTCACCCATTCGCCGGTCATACCAAAAAAGATGGCGTCGCAAAAACTCACCAACTGCTGCGTTGCTGCAATTGCTCTCGTCACTGCGGCGTACCTAAATACGCCTCATTCCTCGACAATTGCGCGCCTTGCATTTGGCGCTTTTTGCTTAGCCATTCACTCTTTTTGCTATCTTGCGAAAGCATAATAAAAAAGGAGCTGATGCGCCTTG
>Ga0326597_10006398_pt1 | contig 16145 bp, 15 predicted proteins | sample RVTome_12_FD_203789 | JGI IMG/M metagenome (GOLD analysis project Ga0326597, IMG submission 203789) | Soil microbial communities from uranium-contaminated site in the Upper Colorado River Basin, Wyoming, United States - RVT100D185 | ecosystem: Environmental > Terrestrial > Soil > Contaminated >...
TCGAGGTGATCGCCTTCGGCGGCGCCGTGATCGAGCCCGCCTGCGCTCAGCTCCTCCTCGATTACATCGCCACGCTGCCTCTGCCGGCTGCCGGCGGCCGCACCGACGTCGACCTCAGCGAGCGCGAACGGGAGGTCCTCGACTTCGTCCGCGCCGGCCTCAGCAACAAGGAGATCGCCCTCCGCCTCCGGATCAGCCTCGGCACCGTCCGGGCCCACCTGCGCAGCGTCTTCCGCAAGCTCGACGTCCGCTCCCGCGCCGGCGCCGCCGCCCTCGCCATGCGTTTGCAAGATGTGCCCTTCGCGCCCGGCAGCGCCGCCGGCTGAGCCCGTTGCGGTAAGATCCAGCCAGGCGTCGTCCGGCCCCTAACACTCTCGCGACGGCGCCGGCAGGTAGCGCTTGGCTTCGCTCACCCTCACGGTCGCCGATCGGCCTGTCGTGGTCACGAACCCCGACAAGCTCTTCTTCCCGACGGCCGGCTACACGAAGCTCGACCTCGTCCGCTACTACCTCAGCGTGGCGGAGCCGGCGCTGCGCGGCGTCCGCCGCCGGCCTATGGTCCTCAAGCGCTTCCCGAACGGCGCCGCGGCAGCGCCCTTCTTCCAGAAGCGCGCCCCAGCGAACCCGCCGCCCGGCATCGAGACGGCGCGGATCAGCTTCCCCAGCGGCCGCCACGCCGACCTCGTCGTCTGCGATGACGCCGCTGACCTCGCCTGGGTCGTCAACCTCGGCTGCATCGACCTCAACCCCTGGCCCGTCCGCGACGCCGATGTCGACCATCCGGACGAGCTCCGCATCGACCTCGACCCGACGCCGGAGGCGAGCTTCGCCGACGTCAAGGCAGTCGCGATCATGGTCAACGAGGTCCTCGGCGAGCTGGGCTACCGCGCCTTCCCGAAGACCTCCGGCTCCCGCGGCATCCACGTCTACGTCCGCATCGAGCCCCGCTGGGGCTTCCCCGAGGTACGCCGCGCCGCCCTCGCCCTCGGCCGCGAGGTCGAGCGCCGCCTGCCCGCCCTCGCCACCACCGCCTGGTGGAAGGAGGAGCGCCACGGCGTCTTCATTGATTACAACCAGAACGCCCGCGACCGCACCGTCGCCTCCGCCTACTCGGTGCGGCCGACGCCGGAGGCGCGCGTCTCCTGCCCCGTCGACTGGCAGGAGCTGCCCGGCGTGGAGCTGGGCGACTTCACGATCGAGACGGTGCCGCCGCGCCTGCGCGAGCGGGGCGACCCGAGCGCCGCGATCGACGAGGTAGCGTTCTCGCTCGAGCCGCTGCTCGGGCTAGTCGAGCGCCAGGAGCGCGAGGGGCTCGGCGACGCGCCCTGGCCGCCTCAGTTCCCGAAGGCTGAAGGTGAGCCGAAGCGCGTCCAGCCGAGCAAGGCTCGGAAGAGCGAAGGCGCCGAGAAAAGCCCCGGCGGTCGGCAGTCCAGCCAGCCCCTGATCACCGTGGCCAAGGCGAAGCGCAGCACTCCGAGCGAGGAGCACTCCTGAGCGTGTCGGGAGACGCGGCCATGACCGCCGATGGGGAGGAGCTGCTGGCGCACTACCGCCAGATGCGCCGCGATCTGCTCACCGCGATCGATAGCCTCAGCGACGCCCTGCTGGTCGAGCCCTCGCTGGACGGCTGGTCGGTCAAGGACCACCTCGCGCACCTCGCGCTCTGGGACGACCTGCGGGCCGGCGAGGTCGCGCGCATCTCTGCCGGCCACGCCTCGGCCTGGCGGCTTACAGGCGCCCAGGACGAGGCGCTGAACCGGCTCGTGTACGACCTCAGGCGCGGCCTCACGCTCGATCAGGCGCGCTGGGAGCTGGCGGCGTCGCGCCAGCGCCTCCTGGACGCGATCGCGGCGGCGACGGCGCGCGGTTTAGACGCCGCGCTCTACGGCGAGGCGGGCCTGCGCAGCGGCCACGAAGCGCAGCACACCGGCTGGATCAAGCGCTGGCGGGACGAAAAGGGAGTCTAGGCGGGCGCGGCGTCGCCTGCCACCGCGGCGCAATCTACGCCTGCCGCGATGGCAGGAAGATCTGCGCCAGCTCGTAGGGCGGCGTCGTCTCGATCTGGTCGTAGCCGCACTCGCGCGCCGGCTTATCGGAGCGCCAGCGCCGGAACGTCGCCGCGTGGCGGAAACGCGGCCCCTGGAGGTAGTCGAACGTCACCTCGCAGACCAGCTCCGGCCGCAGGCGCAGCCAGCTCATGTCGCGGCCGCCCGTCCAGCGGCTCGGCTCGCCCGGCGTCCGGCCGCCGCCGAAGCCGTCGCCGCCCGCCTCGCTCAGGTAGGGCGCCAGGAAGGCCACGAGCTCGCGCTTCGCCGCCGCCTTGAAGCTCGACGTGTGGCCGACGTGATGAAAGACGCCGCGCTCGTCGTAGAGGCCGAGGAGCAGCGAGCCGACGGAGCGCCCCTCCTCGCCCCGGTTCCAGCGAAAGCCGCCGACGACGCAGTCGACCGTGCGCAGGTGCTTGATCTTGACCATCGACCGCGCCCCCGGCCGGTAGACGTCGTCGAGCCGCTTCGCGATCACGCCGTCGAGGCCGGCGCCCTCGAAGCGCTCGAACCAGTCGGCCGCGAGGGCCGCGTCCGCCGTGGCCGGCGTCAGGAAGACCGGCGGCGCCGCCGTCGCGAGGAAGGCCGCGAGGCGGGTCCGCCGCTCTCGCAGCGGCGCCTGCCTCAGGTCGTCTCCGGCCGCCGCCAGCAGGTCGAAGGCGACGAACGCGGCCGGCGTCGCCGCCGCCAGCAGGCTCACGCGCGACGCCGCCGGGTGGATCCGCATCTGCAGCGCCTCGAAATCGAGGCCGTGCTCGCCCGCGATCACGATTTCGCCGTCGATCACCGCCGCCGCCGGCAGTGCCGCCTTGAGCCCGGCCTCGAGCTCCGGGAAGTAGCGCCCCAGCGGCTTGAGGTCGCGGCTCTGGAGGTAGACCGCGTCGCCGTCGAAAAAGAGGAGGCAGCGAAAGCCGTCCCACTTCGGCTCGTAGAGCCAGCCGTCGCCCGTGGGGATCGCCGCCGCCGCCTTGGCGAGCATGTGGGGGACGGGCGGCCGGAACGGGAGGTCTAGCGCCATCGGAGTCTCGCCCTCTCGCCCGTTAGTGGCACCGATCGTATCATGGCGCCAAGCGGTGGACGTCACGGTGCGCGCCTAGCGAGGCCGTCGAGTCGACCGGACTTCGATAGCGCAGGAAGTGGTCGACTCCATGACGAAAAGTGATTTCCCCTGGGCGCTGTTGGACAACCCCTACAACAACCGCTTCCAGAAGCTGGCTCTGAACGAAGTACAGATCCGCCAGATCACCGTACGATCGGCCTGGAACTACCGCCTCTTCCTCGAGCGGCCGGAGTGGTTCACGTACAACACTCCCGGCATGTTCGCCATGCTCGGCAAGCGCAATCCGGCGACAGGCAGGGCCGCGGTCCGGGCATTCAGCATCGTTTCTGCCCCCCACGAGGACTTCCTCGAGTTCTACATCGCGGTGAAGGGCGAGACCTTAAACGACCTGCCGGAGCTCTCGCCTGCTGCCGCCGACCTCGACTCGCGACTGCTCCAGTATCCCTACGTATCGCTCCTCCTCCAGGACGTGGTCGAGAAGGAGGTCGAGGCGAACCCGGAGCTCAACAACGTCCTCCTCGGCCAGGCGACGATGGGGTCATTTCGCTTCGACACGAAGGACACTCGTATAGCCGTCTTCGGCTTCACGGGAACCGGCGTCGCCGCCGGCGTGCCCGTAATCCGGGCTTATCCGTGGGATCCTTCCGTGCGGCGAGGCATCCTCCTGCACGGTGTCCGCAACCCGGCCGACTTCGCCTACCAGGACGAGTTCAAGGAGTACCGGCGTCAGTACCCGGCATTCCAGTACCACATGTTCCTCAGCCGCGACGCCGGCACTCCCTGGAATTACGGCCGCGGTCGCATCACCAAGGTGCTCGCCCCGACCAAAGAAGAGATGACGGGCGAGGTGCACCCCTTCGAGCAGCTCACCGGCGTGCCCTACGACCCCGAGCAGATCAAGCTTTACCTCTGCGGCAGCGACGCGATGATCAAGCAGGTGACGGAATACGCCGTCAACGAGCGCGGCTTCGACCGCAAGGACATCGTCCACGAGAAGTTCTTCGACTAGGCGGGCTGAGCCTGCGTTCATAGGCTGCCGCTCCACCGAGGTCGGGCCGGGCCGGCGCGGACTGCTCATCACTGACGGTCCCTGGCCGGAGCCCTCAGTCGACGCCTGCTAAACTCGGAAGCGTGTGCGGCCGCTTCAGCCTCAGCTTCCGCGAGCGTGAGCGCCTCGCTTTCGAGCTCGGCGTGCCGGTCGAGCAGCTCGCCGACGCGGCCTACCGGCCGCGCTTCAACGTCGCCCCGACCGACGGCCACTGGCTCGTCCGCCAACGCTACGAGGACCGCCAGCTCCTGCCGGCGAAGTGGGGCCTCGTCAACACCTGGGCCACGGACGCGAAGCGAGCCGCCCTCCAGATCAACGCCCGCGCCGAGACCCTGGCGCGCCTGCCTTCCTTCCGCGACGCCTTCCGCCGGCGTCGCTGCGTCGTCCCGGCCGACGGCTTCTTCGAGTGGGTCGGCAGCGGCGCCGGCCGTCAGCCGGTCTGGTTCCACCGCCCCGCCGGCGGTCTCATCCTCTTCGCCGGGCTCTACGAGTCCTGGCAGCCGGAGCCGGAGCAGTGGCAGCGTACCTTCACGATCGTGACGACAGAGCCTAACGAAGTCGTCGCGGCGGTCCACGACCGCATGCCCGTCATCCTCCCCGAATCGGCCGTCGATGGGTGGCTCGACCCGCGTCAGGAGAACCTCGATACGCTCGCCCGCCTCCTCGTGCCGGCGGCGGCCGACGTCCTCGTTGCCACCGCCGTTTCGTCGCGCGTCAACTCCGTCCGCAACGACGACGCCGCTTGCCTCGAGCCGTCGCCGCCGTCGCCGTCGCGTCTCCTCTAGCCGAGCGCCACTTCCACCACCGTCACGCCCTCGCCGCCCTCCGGCGGTATCGCGAAGTCGAAGGCCTTGACCAAAGGATGGCGCGTCAGCATCTCCCGCACCGCCTGGCGGAGCTTGCCGGTGCCCTTGCCGTGGATAACGCGCAGGCGCGGCAGGCCGGCCCGGAAGCCGTCGTCGAGGAACTTCTCCACCTTCGGCAGCGCCTCATCCAGCGTCTGGCCCCGCACCTCGATCTCCGTCGTCGCTGCCGGCGCCGCCGGCAGGGTCGCACGCAGCGGCAGCGGCGCCGTCGCCGCCTTCTCGACCCGCATCACCTGGTCGAGGCGGATCCGCGCCCGCAGGCCGCCGAAGCCGACGTCGATCTCGCCGCGCCGGTCCGGCGCCGAGAGCACCTCCGCGGCCAGCGGTATCCCCTGGATCCAGACGGCCGCACCCGGCAGCACGCGGCCGAGGTCGAGGCCGTCGCGCCGCCGTCGCCGCGAGCGCCGCCTCAGGCGCCGCGCCGCCGTTGCCGCCTCGCCCACCGCTTCGCGCGCCTGGCCGAGCTCGCTCGCGGCCTCGACGGCCTCGCCCGGCGCCATCGCTGCCGCCGAGGGGGCCGGCTCGCGCCGCGACAGGCGCTCCACCCGCGCCAGCGCCTCTCGCGCCGCCGCTACTTCGGCCTCGAGCGCGATCGCCGCCTCGTCCAGCCGCTCCGCCCGCTCCGCGTCGATCGCCGCCAGGCGCTCCTCCAGGCGCGCTTTCACCGCCTCCGCCTGGCGCTGCGCCTGCTCCTCCGCGCGGCGGGCGACGATCGCCGCCTCGCGCTCCTGGCGCAGCTCGTCGAGCAGCGAGTCGATCGCCACCTGGTCGGGCGCCAACGAGGCGCGCGCCGCCGCCAGCACCGACTCTGGCAGGCCGAGGCGGGCCGCGATCGCCAGCGCGTTGCTCCGCCCCGGGACGCCGAGGGTGATGCCAAAGGTCGGGGCCAGCGTCTCCGAGTCGAACTCGACGGCGGCGTTGCCGATCCCCGCCGTCGAGTGGGCGAAGAGCTTGAGCTCGCCGTGATGGGTGGTCGCGACGGTCAGGGCGCCCTTCGCCAGCAGCTGCTCGAGCAGGGCACGGGCGAGGGCGGCGCCCTCCGCCGGGTCCGTGCCCGCCGCGAGCTCGTCGAGGAGGACGAGCGAGTCCGGCCGCGTCCGCTCCAGTATGTCGATGATGTTCCGCAGGTGGCCGCTGAAGGTCGAGAGCGACTGCTCCAGGCTCTGCTCGTCGCCGATGTCCGCCAGCACCTCACCGAAGACCGGCAGGCGGCTGCCCGGCGCCGCCGGCACCGGCAGGCCGGCCTGAGCCATGAGCGCCAGCAGGCCCGTCATCTTCAGCGCCACCGTCTTGCCGCCCGTGTTCGGCCCCGTGATCAGGAGCACGCGCTCGTCGTCGCCCACGCGCAGCGTCACCGGCACCGGCGTCGTCAGCAGAGGATGCCGCGCGTCCCGCAGCTCCAGGGCCGCCGGCGGCCGCGTCAGCCACTCCTCCGGGTCGCCCGCCGCCGCCTCCGGCAGGAAGCCGCGGCCGCCGGGCGATAGCTCCTCCCCGAGGCGCGCCGAAGCGAGGAGCAGGTCGAGCTCGGCCAGCACGGCCACGTTGCCACCGATCGCCGCCGCCGCCGCCCCAACGAGGGCGCTGAGGCTACGCAGGACGCGCTCTACCTCGTGCCGCTCCTCGATCTGGAGCTCGCGCCAGCGGTTCGCGAGGTCGACGACGGCGAGCGGCTCGATGAAGAGCGTCGCGCCGCTCGATGAGACGTCGTGGACGATGCCGCGCACCTCGCCGCGAAAGTCGGCCTTGATCGGCACGACGTAACGGCCGTCGCGCAGCGTGACGATCGGCTCCTGGGCGGCTTGCCGCCCCGCTGCCGAGGCGATGAACTCCCAGAGCTTGGCGTGGAGGCGGTCGTGGGAGATCTTGATGTCGCGCCGGATCAATCCCAGGGCCGGGCTCGCCCCGTCGAGGACGTCGCCGCGCGGGTCGATAGCACGGCCGATCGCCGCCACCAGGGCCGGCTCCTCGCCGATCGCCAGCGCGCGCTCGGCGAGCAGCGGCCAGGAAGTCTCGAAGCGGGCCAGCGTCGCGAGCGCCTGCTCGGCGATGCGCTGCGTGGCCGCCACCGCCGCCAGCTCGCGCGCCTCGAGCACGCCGCCCAGCGCCGCCTTCGCGACCGCCGGCCGCACGTCTGCCGCACTGCCCAGGTCGAAGGGCGTGTGGCTGGCGCTGAGCCCCACGGCCTCGGCCAGGAGCCGCTGGCGCTCGACGACGACGGCGTAGTCCGGCGAAGGGCGCAGCGCCAGCGCCAGCTCGCGGCCGGCCGAAAACGCGGTCAGACCGGCAAGGCGCGCCAGCACGCGGTCGAACTCCAGGACTCGGAGGGCATGCTCGTCCACGCTGCGATCTTACAGCGCCGGGCCCGGCTCTAGGGTCGCGGCGCTAGCCGGCCTCGTGATACTCGCGCAGCGCCTCGATCTCGGCGTCGGCGATGTCGACGTGAACGAGGTCGTCGAAGAGCTCGGCAATGTAGCGCACGGGCAGGACGACGTCGCGCTTGAGGAGGAAGCCGCGGCGGATCACGAAGGCGCGCAGGCGGCCCGTCGCCGGGTCGAGCAGCAGCCGCTCGACGCTGCCCAGCTTCGCGTGCGGCTCGATCCGCCAGACATCGGTGCCCTCGCGAATGTCGACCGCGTCCAGGGGACGGTTCAGCTTTTCGACCAGCCAGGCGGTGCTCGTGCCGGCGATCAGGCCGGCGAGGCCCTGAGCCCGGTTCACGACGTCCGGGATGTCGAACTCGTCCGGCGTCAGGTCCTGAGGCGGCTCGAATGCCTCCTCCGTGTACTCCGGCGCGTCTTTGAACGCCGCCGCCGTGAGCGCGAGCTCGACTTGCTTGTCCGAGGAAGCGTGCACCGCTGCTATCGGCACGACGCGGTCGTAGTCGAGGCCGAGGCCGCCCTCCCAAAGGTGGTGGCCGGAGCGCAGGAAGCCGATGTCGACGACGACATGGGAGACGGAGAGGTCGGCGCGCTTGAGCACGACCCGGTGGAGCTGACCGAGCTTGTGACCGTCGCTGCTGACCACGTCGACGCCGGCGTGGAGGTCGTGGGGAAAGCCTGGCACCGGCGAAGTATAGCACCGCCGCCGCTGAGGCCGGGCCGGCGGCCGGAGTTGGCGATCGCGAACTGCCAATCGTATAGTGAAGTCGCCCCGTCGTCCCGGCCTCGCAGCGGCAGCGATGCCCGCGGCGTACGCCAGCAGGCGCGCGGGGTGAGCGAAGGCAAGCCGGCTGCTTGCCGGCTTGCGAGAGTTCGGGGCGAAGGCAAGGGATGGCGGAGAACCTCTACCGAAAATGGCGGCCGCGCAGCTTCTCGGAGCTCGCCGGCCAGGAGCACGTCGCGACGACGCTGACCAACGCCCTCGCCGGCGGCCGCGTCGCTCACGCCTACCTCTTCGCCGGCCCCCGTGGCACCGGCAAGACCAGCACCGGCCGTCTCCTCGGCAAGGCACTCAACTGCCGCGATCGCGTCGCCGGCGAGGCCTGCAACCGCTGCGACTCCTGCCTCTCCTTCCTCGCCGCCCGCGCCATGGACCTGATCGAGCTCGACGCCGCCAGCAACCGCGGCATCGACGAGATCCGCAGCCTGCGCGAGAAGGTCGCCTTCGCCCCCGGCGCCGGCGACTTCAAGGTCTACCTGATCGACGAGGTCCACATGCTCACGGACCCCGCCTTCAACGCCCTCCTCAAGACGCTCGAGGAGCCGCCGCCGCACGCCGTCTTCATCCTCGCTACGACGGAAGCCCACAAGGTGCCGGCGACCATCGCCTCCCGCTGCCAGCGCTTCGACTTCCGGCGCGTGCCGGTCGCCGCCGCCGTGCAGTGCCTGCAGGGGATCTGCGCCGGCGAGTCGATCAGCTGTGAGGCCGCCGCCCTCGAGCTCATCGCCCGCTCCGCTACGGGCAGCATGCGCGACGCGATCAACCTCCTCGACCAGCTCTCGACCTCCTACGGCAGCGACCTCACGCTCGAGCAGGTCAAGGCCGGCCTCGGCCTCGTCGGCGACGAGCGCGCCGGCAGGCTCGGCCGTCAGGCCCTCGCCGGCGACCTCGCCGGCGGCCTCGAGCTCCTCGCCAGCGTCCGCGACGACGGCCTCGACCTGCGCCAGTTTCAGCGCGAGCTCGTCCAGGAGCTGCGCGACCTCCTCCTCGTCGCCGCCGGTGCCGACCCCGAGGACGCGACGGCGGAGCGGATCGCAGCCCTGAAGGCCGCCGTCGCCGGCGTCGCCACCGCCGACCTCCTGCGCGCCCTGCGCGCCTTCGGCGAGGCCGACCTCAAGGCCGACCCGAACTCGACTCTGCCGCTCGACATCGCCCTGGCCGAGTGCATCCTCGGCCGCGCGCCGGCCGCCGCGACTGCTTCAACGACGGCGACGCCCCGCGAGGACCGCGCGTCGTCACCGACGCCGCCGGCGCCCGCACCGCGCGCCAGCCAGGCGCCCGTGGCCGCACCGCCGGCGCCACCGCCGGTCGCCACCGAGGCGCCGCCCCCGGCTGAAACACCCGCCGCCAAGGCGCCGCCCCCGGCTGAAACACCCGCCGCCAAGGCGCCGCCAGAGCCGACGCCGGTCGTAGCCGAGAGGCCGCCAGAGCCGCCGGCCAGGCCCGCGGCCGCCGTCGCCGTTAGCCCGACGCTCGCTGCCGCCCAGGAGCGCATGCGGCCGATCTACGAGCGCACGCGGGCGGCGGAGGTCCACGTCGGCGCCTTGATCAACAGCGTCTGCGATATCATTGAGGCGGACGAATCGAGCGTGACCTTCGGCTTTCGCTACCCGGCCCACGCCCGGAAGATCCTCGAGCCGGCGAACCTCGGCGTCCTCGCCGGCGTCGTCGCCGAGGTCATGGGCCGCAAGCTCAGCGTCAGCTGCGTGCACGACCCGAACGTCGAGTCGTGGAAGCAGCGCGAGACTACCGCCCGCAGCCCTCTCGTCCGGGCGGCCCAGGAGATGGGCGCCCGCGTCCTCGAGTCGGAACCGGAGGAGGAGTTATGAACCGGGACCTCATGGCCCAGATGAGCCAGATGCAGGAGAAGCTGCAGAAAGCCCAGGCGGAGATCGAAGGCCGCGTCGCCGAGGCGACGGCCGGCGGCGGTGTCGTCAGCGTCTCGATCAACGGCGCTTACAGGGTCCAGAGCCTCAAGATCGCGCCCGAGGCGATCGACCCTGAGGACGCCGGCATGCTCGAGGACCTCGTCACCGCCGCCGTCAACGAGGCGCTCGGGCAGGTTCAAGCCTTCCACGCCGACCAGCTCGGCGGCCTCAACCTGCCCGGCCTCGGCGGGCCCGGCGCCGCCGGGCCTGAGGGACCGCCGCCGCCGCTGAACCGCGCCGCCCGCCGCGGCAAGCGGTAGGCGTGAACGAGCCCTGGCGCCCGACCGGCGCCGCCGCGCCCGTCGCCCGCCTCATCGAAGAGCTGCACCGCCTGCCCGGCGTCGGTCCCAAGGGCGCCCAGCGCCTCGCCTACCACCTCCTGCGCACCTCGCGCGAGGAGGCCCAGGCCCTCGCCGACGCCATCGTCGAGGTCAAGGAGCGGATCAGCCTCTGCTCCCTGTGCCAGAACACGACCGACGTCGACCCCTGCCTCCTCTGCGTCGACGACGCCCGCGACCGCTCCCAGGTCTGCGTCGTCGAGGAGCCGCTCGACATCCTCGCCGTCGAGCGCGCGCGCGGCTACCGCGGCCTCTATCACGTCCTCCACGGCGCCATCTCGCCCATGGAGGGCGTCGGCCCCGAGCAGCTCAAAGTACGCGAGCTCCTCGAGCGCCTGCGCGACGGCAGCGTCAAAGAGGTGATCATGGCCACGAACCCCAACCTCGAAGGCGAGGCGACGGCGATGTACGTCGGCCGCCTCCTGGCGCCGCTCGGACTGCGCGTCACCCGCCTCGCCCGCGGCCTGCCGGTCGGCGGCGACCTCGAGTACGCCGACGACCAGACCCTCGCCCGCGCCCTCGAGAACCGCCAGGAGTTATAAATGACCGACTCAACAAAGAGACCGGGGCGCTCGAAGCACGAAGCAAAGATCAGGTGGCTGCTGGAGAACCAATCCCTTCTGGAGGACAGCTTTCCCGGCCAGCGGGTCGCCGTGAACGACCAGGGGGTTGTTGCGGCCGACGCGAGGCTTTGGCGAAGCAGCGGAGGCAGCGACCGCTCGTGGTGCCCCTGACGCCCTGGTGGCACCGGTGAGGAGCAAGGACTATCAGGGCGTTCACCTTATACGATACGCTGATGCCGCCGAGTCTTGACTTCGAGTTTCTTTATCTTGATGGTCCCGTCATCTCCGTCACTTTGCGCTCACCGGAAACGCTACGCTCCGCGTTCACGGCCGCATTGATCGACACAGGTGCCGACATCAGGCTCTTCGACACGACCGTTGCAGACCGGCTCGGCCTAAGCTTGTCTGAAGCGCCTACGGCGAAAATCCGCGGTGTCGGTGGGGCCGAGGTGGAAGCCCGCCTCGCGGATGCCGAGCTTCTTCTCTTGGGCGAGCCGGACATGTCGATCCGCATTTTGCTCGCCTTCGCCCCAAGTGGACTGGCGGTTGGCAACCTCATCGGTCTCGATGTCCTCTCGCGTTTCGACTGCGCTCTTTCGCAGGCAAGCCGGCCAGGCTATCTAGGAAGAGCTGAGCTCTAAGATGCCGCGCCCCCGTGTCTACAAGACGCAGGCGATCGTCCTCCGCCAGCGCAAGCTCGGCGAGGCCGATAAGATCGTCACCCTCTACAGCGCCCACCGCGGCCGCATCGACGCCGTCGCCAAGGGCCTGCGCCGTACCAAGAGCCGCCTCGCCGGCCACCTCGAGCCCCTCACCCTCGGCTCCTATCTCATCGCCGAAGGCCGCGACCTCGACATCGTCACCCAGGCGGAGACCGTCGAGGCCTTCCCGGCCCTCCGCGCCGACCTCGAGCGCCTCGGCCGCGGCCTCTACTGCGCCGAGCTCGTCGACCGCCTCACGCCGGAGCGCTCCGAAGGCAACCCTGTCTTCCGCCTCCTCGGCGAGACCCTCGCCATGCTGAGCGACGCGGCGGAGATCGACCTCGCCGTCCGCCGCTTCGAGCTCCACTTGCTCGCCGCGCTCGGCTACCGGCCGGCGCTCGAGCGTTGCGCCGTCTGCGACCGCCGCCTGGAAGCGGTGCCGAACTACTGGAGCGCCGCCGCCGGCGGCGCCGTCTGCCCCGACTGCGCCGACAAGGGCCTCGTCGGCGAGCCCCTGAGCCTCAACGGGCTCAAGGTCCTGCGCCTCCTCCAGCGCTCCCCCTTCGCGGAAGCAACGCGCGTGCACCTCTCCGCGGCCCTCGCCGGCGAGGTCGAGGCCCGCCTCGCCGGCTACGTCCGCCACGTCCTCGAGCGCGACGTCCGCAGCGCCCACTTCCTCGAGACCCTGCGCCGCGAAGCCGCGGCGCCAGCGAACCAGGGAGCACCACCGTAACGTATAATTCCTCAAGGACATCCGGCGCCGGACGCAGCCCGGGCGCTCGATCATCAGGGAGGGAACGATGCCACTGTACGAGTACTACTGCGGGAGCTGTGACGGCGTCTTCGAGTCGCTGCGCTCCATGCGCGAGGCGTCGGAGCCGGCGCCCTGCCCGCTCTGCGACCGCGACGGCGAGCGGATCATGCCGACCTCGTTCTCTGCCTTCACCTTCCGCGAGGGCATGACGCGGCGCATCCCGGACACCGGCAACTACTGGCACTACAACCAGCAGGTCAAGACCAAGAACACGGGCGGCGTGCCGGCCGGCGAGCACCCGGAGACCTACAAGCGCCCGCCCGCGCCCACGAAGAGCAAGGGCGACCTCGAGGTCCAAAAGGACATCGACTTCTACAAGCGGCGCCACGGCGAGCGCATGAAGGACTCCGACTTCCGCAAGCCGGTCCTCGGGCCGGACGGCAAGCCCTGGCTATCGCCGAAGCTGGGCATGTAGGCAAAGACCGCGAATTCGAGAAGGGCGGCCATCGGGCCGCCCTTCTCACTTATCGATCAATCGATATCGATAGCGCGGGCGGCGCTGCGTGCTCAGGCCCGCCGCTGCGTCGTCCAGTGCGCCAGCTCGGTCAGCGTGTCTCTCGCCTCGCCGCCGGGCAGGGCGGCGAGCGCGTCGATCGCCCGGTCGCGGAAGTCGGCCGCGACGGCGTAGGACTCATCGAGAATATCGGACTCGCGGATCATCTCCAGGGCGCGGCGCAGGCTCTCCGCCCGCCGCCGGCCCGCGAAGTACTGCTTCACCGGGTTGTTCTTCGGCTGGCGCTCGATCAGGAGCAGCGCCGGCAGCGTCAGCGTGCCCTGCATCAGGTCGCTGCCCGCCGGCTTGCCCAGCTCCGCCTCGTCGCCCGTGAAGTCGAGGATGTCGTCGACGATCTGGAAGGCCATGCCCAGGTTCTCGCCGTAGGAGCGCAGCGCCGCGACCTGGGCGGGCGCCACGCCACCGATCATCGCGCCGCCCTCGGCCGCCGTCGCGAAGAGCGACGCCGTCTTGCCGGCGATCCGGTTGAAGTAGTCGCGCGTCGACTGGCCGTAGCTGTAGGCGCTCATGTCCTGGTGGAGCTCGCCCGTGGCGATCGCCATCAGCGTCCGGGCGAAGAGGCGGATGACCTCGATGTTGCCCGTCCGCGCCACGAGCTCGGCGGCGTGGGCGAACATGTAGTCGCCGACCATCACCGTCGCGGCGTTGTCGAAGAGCGCGTTCGCCGTCGCGCGGCCGCGGCGGGTGGCGGCGCCGTCGATGACGTCGTCGTGCACGAGAGTCGCCGAGTGGAGCAGCTCGATCGACGCCGCCAGCGGCACGAGAAGGTCGAGCTCGTAGCGGTCGAGCTTGCCTGCCAGTAAGGCGATTGCCGGCCGCATGCGCTTGCCGCCGGCCTCGAGGATGTGGTCCAGCGTCCGCTCGAGAAAGGGGAAGTCGCGCGGCCGCAGCTCGTGCAGCGTCTCCTCCACGCGGCGGAGGCCGTCACGGACGGATGCGTAAACGTCCGGCGCCGTGACGGGCGGCTTCATACCCTGGCTTCCGTCGCCGCGCGCGGTAGGGAAGTGCTGTCCAGCCGGAACAGGCGCCGGGCGTTGGCTGTCGTAGCGGCGGCGACCGCCGCGAGGCTGAGGCCGCGCAGCGCCGCGATCGCCTTCGCCGCCTCGACGACGTAGGCGGGCTCGTTGCGCCGGCCGCGCTGCGCCTGAGGCGCGCCGTAGGGCGAGTCCGTCTCGATCAGCAGCGACTCCAGGGGCAGCGTCGCGGCGACCTCGCGCAGGGCCGCCGCCTTCGGGTGGGTGACCGAGGTGTGGATCGAGACCAGGAGACCCAGCTCGACATAACGCAAAGCGATGGCGGCCGAGCCCGTGAAGTAGTGCATGACTCCGAGCGGCCGGCCGTCGAACGACTGCCCCACGCCCTTCGACCACGCTTCGAGGATCGGCAGCATCTCCTCCCAGGCGTCGCGGCAGTGGACGACGACGGGCAGGGCCCGTCGCGCCGCGAGAGCCAGCATCGCCGCGAATATCGCGAGCTGCTGCGGCCGCGACGAGTGCATGCGGTAGAAGTCGAGGCCGATCTCGCCGACCGCGATCGCTTCCGGCGCGTCGAGCAGCGCCTCGATTGCCGCGACCGCCGCCGGCCCGCAGTCCTTCGCCTCGTGGGGGTGGCAGCCGGCCGTGGCGTAGACCGCCGCGTAACGCCGTGCCAGCGAGATCGCCGCCTGCGCCGAAGCCAGATCGACGGCGGGAACGACGATCGTGCCGACGCCGGCCGCCTGCGAGCGCTCGATGACGGCCTCGCGGTCGCTCTCGAACTCCGCTCCCTGGAGGTGGGCGTGGCTATCGATGAGCTCGATCACCGGCTTCGACTGCCCTCCGTCTCCAGCGGCTCCAGCTTCTTGAACAGCGGCTCGGGCTCGACCAGCGGGCTGCCGGCGACCGGCAACCGCCTGCGCCAGCCGTCCGCGTCGATCGCGTCCGCGTGGCCCAGGAGGGCGTGCAGACGCTCGGAGGAGAACGGCAGGTAGGGATAGAAGGCGAGCTTCAGGGTCTCGATCGCGCCCAGGGCCGTGAACAGCGCCCTCGCGGCGGCGGCCGGGTCGGTTGTCCGCGTCTTCCAGGGCTCTTCCTGGTTCAGGTAGCGGTTCGCCTCCTGGGCGTAGGACATCGCCGTGCGCAGGCCCTCGCGGAAGCGGCAGGCGGCGATGCTCTCCCCGACCGACGCCAACGCTCGGTCGCCCGCCGCGAGCAGCGCCCGGTCGGCCTCGCTGAGCTCGCCCGGCTGCGGCACGCGCCCCTCGAAGTTGCGATAGGTGAAAGTAAGGACGCGGTTTGCCAGGTTCCCCCAGGTCGAGACCAGCTCCTCGTTGTTGCGTCGCAGCAGATCCTCCTCGCTGAAGTCGCTGTCGCTGGTCTCCGGCATGATCGCCGCCAGGTAGTAACGCAGGGCGTCGGCGTCGTAGCGCTCGAGGTAGTCGGGCAGGAAGGGCGCCGTGCCCAGGCTCGTGCTCGCCTTCCAGCCACGGAAGTTCAGATACTGGTTCGCCGGCACGTCGTAGGGCAGGTTCAGGCCGCCGTACATCATCAGCTGTGCCGGCCAGCTCAGTGTGTGGAACCAGATGTTGTCCTTGCCGATGAAGTAGTAGCTCTTCGCCGCTGGGTCCTGCCAGAAGTCGCGCCAGGCTTCTGGCGTTCCCTGGCGCTGGGCCCACTCCTTGGCGGCGGAGAGGTAGCCGATGACGTTCTCGAACCAGACGTAGATCCGCTTGTCGTCGAAGCCCTCCACGGGGATCGGCACGCCCCACTCCAGGTCGCGAGTGATCGCCCGGTCCTTGAGGCCTTCGTTGAGGATGCCGAGCGCAAACCCGAGGACGTTTCGCCGCCAGTGCTCCTTGTCATCCTGGAGCCACGCCTTGACCCGGTCCGTGTAGGCGCTCAGCCGGAGGAAGAAATGCTCGGACTCGCGACGCTCCGGCAGCGAGCCGTCGAAGCGGCAACGCGGCTCGATCAGGTCGACCGGGTCGAGGATCTTGCCGCAGTTATCGCACTGATCGCCGCGCGCGCCTTCGTAGCCGCAGAAGGGACAAGTCCCCTCCACGTAGCGGTCAAGCAGGTAGCGCCCCTCCTGGACGCAGTACGGCAGCTCCATCGTCCCTTTGTAGATGTCG
>Ga0326597_10006399_pt1 | contig 16145 bp, 9 predicted proteins | sample RVTome_12_FD_203789 | JGI IMG/M metagenome (GOLD analysis project Ga0326597, IMG submission 203789) | Soil microbial communities from uranium-contaminated site in the Upper Colorado River Basin, Wyoming, United States - RVT100D185 | ecosystem: Environmental > Terrestrial > Soil > Contaminated >...
GCGCCGTTTCCACCCTGGAGATGGCCTCGGCGTTTTCCAACTTTGCCACCAATGGTCTTTGGGCCAGGCCGCACCTCATCACCCGTATTACCAACCGGGCAGGCGAGGTCATCTACGAGCACAAGGTCGAGACCCAGCAGGTAATCGACCCGGCGATAGCTGCCGCCGCCCGCATTCCACTGCTCGAGGTGCCCATCCAGGGAACGGGAGAAGCCGCTCGAATCGACTATCCGGCCGGAGGCAAAACCGGGACTCACCAGGAATACCGCGACGCCTGGTACGTGGGCTTTGTCCCCCAATACAGCACTGCCGTGTGGGTCGGTTATGAGGCCGAGCAGATCCCCCTTCGCAACGTCCGCATCAACGGCCGCCCATACGATCGGGTATTCGGAGGGACCGTACCTGCCCCGATCTGGAAAGAGTTCATGCAGATCGTTCTCGATGGCGTCGCGCCCATCGGATTCCCCGAGTTGGGTGAAGAGCAACTCGAGCCCTATCTGGTGCCCCCAACCACCGTCGTTCCGAACTTGGTCGGCTTGGAGCGAGATGAAGCCGTAAACGAGGCCACCCGCGCCGATCTCAATCCGCGGGTCCGGGAGGTCCCGTCATTGGAACCCCCGGGACAGGTCGTGTTCCAATCGTTGTCGCCCGGGGCCACCGTGGAAGCCGGACTGCCTATCTCGATCTATGTCTCCAACGGGGAGACCCCGAATGCGGTTATGCCGGCCGTGGTCGGCCTCAGTGTGAGTGAGGCGGAGAAGATGTTCAACCGTCTCAAGTTCGAGACCGGAGTTCTGCTGTCGCTGACCGTCCTCCACCAGGATATTGCCGACCCGAGCAAGGTGGACATCGTTCTGGCCCAGGACCCGTTCCCCGGGACGGCCGTGTCATACCTCGATCCGGTGACGATCTCAGTCGGCAAGGCTCCTTAAAGGCGCGAAAAGAATCCAGCCCAACGCGCTCTGAGGGAGTTGACGATAGTTAACGCTCTCCGATAAACAGCGGGATGTGAGGAGCGCCTCATCTGCCAGACCCGATGTTCGTCCTCCCCTTGCATCGCACGCCGCACCGTCTGCGGGTGAGGCGCTCCGACCGACGGTTCGGGTCAGACCGCTGGTCGAAGTGATATTGGACCCTTCTCACGGGCCATATCTCCCCACCGACCCCTACGTTCGCCGCTTTTGGACGGCCGTGCTCGGTCCCTCGGCCATGGTCGAGTTGTTGCGCCTAAGCAAGGCGGCCCGCGATTCGGTCAAGATTCGAGAACCGCTCCATCTGCGAGGCCTACTCGAGTCGGGGCTAGCCAGACTCGACGAGGGCAACATCGTCATCGCTGAGCGGATTCCGGTCGTGCCCGCCCGGCTGGTGGAACGGCTCCCGGTTCGGCTGCGACGTGAGCACGCCCTCGCCGTTGCCCTGTCAGGTGCTGCGAATGGTGCGGATCAAAGCCAGTCCCAGAGCCGCGACCTCGCCAACGAGAAAGGCCAGGCAGACCCGAAAGCCGACGGTGCCACCGCTGACAAGCATGGTCGCCAGGCCAATCGACAGCCCTCCCACCCAGGCCGAAGCAAGCTGGCCCGTTGAGCCGGCGGCCACCAGGGCCTGCCCCATGATCTGGGTGACCGAAGCGGCTACCACCCCGGCGGCGACAAACGCCGCCACCAACGTTTCGGGGCGAAAATCGGCCCCGAACAGAAGCTCCACCACCGCCGGGCCGACGGTCCATCCGACCACACCGCCCAGGACGACGAGGGAGGTTCCGACCATGGCGATGCGAAGAACCATGCGGCGGATGTCGGCCCCGTTGCCGTTGCTGCGTACAAGGAACGAAAGGACCCGGCCCTGGAGGCTGTAGATCAAAGTCAACGGGGCCCGATAGAGCGTGAATGTGGTGAAGATCACGCTACGAAGCGCCTCGTTCCCGCCAAGAGCCACAACTCCCAACGGCGCTCCGGCCAGCATCAATTGGGAGGCCGCGCTCCCGGCGAAATAACTTCCCAAGAACCCAACCGCCGGTGTGGCCACAACGTCATGATCAGTAGTCCGGTCATAGCGCCACGGCCTCACCACGAATACGCACAGCGGAGCGGCAACCATGGCCCAACCCAACGCCCAAGCGGAGGGCGAGACGGCCAGGAACAAGAACGCTGCCCCCAGGCGAAATAGCCCTTCCAAAGTCAACACCAGTCCATAGGTGGCGAAGCGCCGATGGCCTGCCAGGATTCCCTTGCCGACCTGCATCACCCCGAACAGGCCGATCACCAGAGCCGCCTGGATAACGAAGATCCGATTGCCATCGAACAACAACTCGTTGGTGATGGCGGTGAACAGCGCCAGCGCCGCCGAAGTGCCTCCGATCACTGTCATCAAGACGCGGCGATCGGTGTCGAGGACCCGCCTCCCCCGCCCCACTTCGCGAGTGACGAACTGCTCGAGCGGCACCAACACGACGGTTGCCACGATGAAGAAAACAGTCCACAGCAAGGCGATCGGGGCAAATCCGACAGTGCCGAGCCGGCGTCCCCCCACCACGACGAATAGATAGGCGCATAGTGCTCCGACCAGGCTCCCCCCGATCATCCGGGCAGTGCCGTGGGCTCGAAGACCCCTAGCTACCGGGTCGGCGACGTTGTCCAAGGAAACCTGGCTACGGGTAGTGGACATTGATGCATGAATCGGCCGATCAGGGCTCGGACTTCAGCGCCTATCGGGCGCCCCGGCGGGCGAACACTGTCTCGAGGGTCTTCCAGATGATCGCCAGGTCGAGCCATGGGGTCATATGACGTACGTAGTAGAGGTCGTAGGTCAGCTTGACGATGGTGTCCTCGAGATCGTCGGCGTATCCCGAGTTGACCTGAGCCCAACCGGTGATGCCCGGCCGCACCAGATGCCGGTACCGGTAAAAAGGAATCAGGATCTCGAATTGCTGGGCGAAAGCCACCTGCTCCGCCCTGGGCCCAACGATGGCGACTTCTCCCTTGAGGACATTCCACAACTGGGGGATCTCATCGAGGCGGGTGGCGCGGAGAAAACGTCCAACCCTGGTAATCCTCGGATCATCGAGGGCGGTGAACATGGGGCCATCGTCATCTGCCCCTTCAACCATGGTCCGAAACTTGTACATAGTGAATGGCTCACCGTTTCGTCCGACCCGGGGCTGGCGGAATATAGGCGGACCGGGGCTGTCCAGCCTGATGACCGCCCAGGTGATGGCACCGAGCAACAGCCAGATCGGGCTGGTTATCGCCACCAACAGGGTTTCGATCACCCTCTTGAAGGGGGCATATGGTGCGCGACGCTCGAGTGGCACCGAGATCTCCCAGCCCTCGGCCAGATGGACCAAGGGCGATCGGCCGGTGTGCTCCTCGTAGACATTGCTGAGCGCACGCACATCAAATCCGGCCATGGTGCTCGAAGAGACAAAGCGGGCCATTCCGTCGGAGAGAGCTGCTCTCAGGTCGAGAACCAGGATGGTTCCAGGAGGAAGGCTATGGGCCGGGGGTTCACCCTGGGGGTCGTGAATCTCGACCACGTTGGCGTGAGGCGAGTCGGCGAGATCGTCGGCGAGTCCCTTCTCATCAGTGATGACAACCAGGTTCTCCTCCCATCGGGTCTGACGCCGCACCGACCGATGCAGGAGAGCCAGTATGAGCCAACCGGCCAGGGTCAAGATGGTGTACCGCCCCGAGTAATAGGTCCGCAAGAAAAAACTGGTGGTGGCTACTAGCAGCAGAGCGAAGGCGACGGCGGTAAACGCCCGTGGATAGCTCGGACGGGGAAACGTTCTTTCCACCAACCTGATCGAAAGCCAGCTCCCCCCCATCACTCCCGCTATCAGCAGACCCACCATCGGCCGCGGGTTGAATCGAGGCACAAGCACGGGAGATTCCCAGGGCAGCCAGGTCCCGAATAGGTACATCGACACCAGCCCGCCGGCTATCAACAAACACAGGCCATCGAGGGCCATCGTGCGCAGCGCAAAACGGGTTCGAACACTCATTGACATCGAGAGAGTAATTGCTGATCGGCGGGTTGGGCTGGGGCTCCTGCGGCTACCCTGAGACCGACCGATTACCAGCTCGGGGGAGGTGCGATGCGCCTGTGGACGATCGGCGGAAGCCGCAAACTCCGGATGGGAACCCTGGTTCTTGTCTATATCCTGAGCGTCATCGGGGGCAGCGGTGCCGGGGCGATCACTTCAACCGCGGGTGACGCCGGTCCCAATTTCACCGAGTCCGGCACCTGCGGAACCTATGGGATGCGGGGTCCGCAGGCGTACGCCACGCCTCTCAGTTCAACCGAACAGGTTTATGGACCGTTCGCCGACTTCTTCGGACGCAACCGCACCCAGGTTGCGAACTCGACCTCCATCTGGAAGGACCCCTCGGGCCACAGCTACCGGGTCCACAACCGCACTCTGGTGGGTCTGCAGCACGTGACTTCCAACCTCCAGGCCACCGGCAGCCGGTACAACGTCACGAGCGGGGCGGCCTGGGTATGGCGAACGGTGGCCGGAGTTCGCCAGGTCTCCCAGCACGCATTTGCCAACGCCCTCGACATCAACCCAGGGGCCAACCCGTACCGGGCGGATGGAACGCTCATCACCAACATGCCTGCCTGGTTCGTCAACGCCTGGCAGGCCGCTGGCTTTTGCTGGGGAGGCTCGTGGGCCGGCGCCAAAGACACGATGCATTTCACGTGGCGAGGGCCAATCGCAACGCCCGGCTCCGACTTGCGGCTAATCCCGTATCTGCCTCTCAACGCCGCCGCCTCCTATTCGACCCTGGCCTTCGACGGCAACGTCGCCGTAAGTTCGACCGGGGCGGCCTGGGGAATGGCGGGCAGGCGGCGTGACGGAGCCGACGACCTCTATGGCGTGGTGCCCGTTGATGGCTTCTGGCAGGTGCAGATAGCCGGCGCCATCCACCAGTTCGATCGGCTGGGGATGCGAAGGACCTCGACCACCCCGGTGGGGCCGGGGCCGGTAGTCCTGGCCGACCACGATCTCGATGGCCGCGCCGATCTCTGGTCGTTCGACACCAGCGGTCCCTCCCTCACGGCCACGATCCGTTATGACTCAGAACGGTTCGCGGGCCGAACCACCAACATCAGCACTGGGGTGACCTGGTCGCCCGACGCCGAGATCGGTCTAGCGCCACTCGACTTTGTTGACTGGACCCCGGACCTGTTCGTGTTCCGCCGCTGGACGGGCCGGGTTGAGGTGTACTCGGCAGCATCGGGATTCACGCAGTTGATCACGTCGGGGCCAACCCCGCTCGGTGCTCTCAACGACCAGGCTCTAGTGCTGGCGGACATAGACGTAGACGGCCGACCAGATCTGCTGTCCGTGTCACGGACCTCGCCCGCAACGATCCAAGTCGTCAAGAATCGGCATGACATCGGCTATACGGGAGCTCTCGAGACCATCCAGACCAATCTCATTGTCGATGAGGGCGACGTCGTTATGCCGGGCGACTGGGATGGGGATGGCCGGCCCGATCTGTACGTCCTTTCGGGCGGCCGCCTTCGCATCTGGCTGGGTGGGGTTCCCGATCGCCCGATCGGCGAACTCAACCGCTGGTTCACCCCCAACGAACCGGTTCACTTCGACGCCGGTCCTGTCTGTCAGTCGGTCTGCGATCAGATCGGATATGTGAATGCGTCTGGTCTCTGGCGATTTGCCCTCAAACTGGAGTGGGGCCCTCCCGAAGCGTCTTTCTTTTACGGCAACCCTGGTGATGTCCCCTTCCTCGGTGACTGGGATGGCGACGGTGTCGCAACTCCCGGCCTATACCGACCGTCAGACGGTTTCGCATATTTGCGTCACACCAACACGCAGGGCATCGCCGACCTCACCTTCTTCTTCGGCAATCCGGGAGACGTGCCGCTGGTCGGCGACTGGGATGGCGACGGCAAAGACACTCTGTCGCTTTATCGACCGTCCGAAGGTCGGGTCTACATCATCAACCGCGTGGGGCAACAAGGAGGCGGCCTCGGAGCCGCCGACTATGCCTACTACTTCGGGGTACCAGGAGACGCCGCCTTTGCCGGCGATCTCGACGGCAACGGCATCGACGAGATCGCGCTCCACCGCGTTTCGACCGGCCGGGTCTACTACCGGATGAGCCTCACCGAGGGAGCGGCCGACGCCGACTTCATCTACGGAGATCCCAACGATGTCGTGTTCGCAGGCGACTGGGATGGCAATGGCATCGACACTGTCGGGCTCTACCGTCCGGGTGATGGAAACTGGTACCTCCGGCTCAGCAACGGCCAAGGAGTGGCCGACCATGCGATTCCATTCGGTTTGGCGCTGCCGGTCGCGGTCCGTCCCTTTGTTGGTAAATCGAACATCAGCGTCGCCGGGTTGGCGGATCTCGGTTGTGCCGACTGCACACCCGTCGGCGGTTAACCCACCCGGTCAGGCGATGATTAGCCCGTGAGGATGGTCTTTGTCGCGACCGAGTTCGATCCCATCGTGCCCGGAGGCGCCGGCACAGTGGTCAGGATGCTGAGCGACTCGCTGCGCAGCGAAGGCTTTGACGTCGGGGTGGTTCTGGTTACCGATCAACGCCCGCCCTCTCTTCCTCCTTTCGTTACTCATGCGTCCCCGGACCCCACCGAAACGCGAACCGTCGGACCTTTCATCGCCGGGTCACGGGCAGCGGCCCGGGCGCTGGAAGGTTTGGCCCAACCACATGGCATCGATCTGGTCGAGTTCCAGGACTTCGACGCCCTCGCCTACTGGAGCCTCGTGGAACGCCCGCAGTCGGGACTGGACCGTGCGCGCCTGGCCGTACGAATGCACGGGCCCGCCGACCTCATGTTTGAGGTCATCGGCGTTGTTCCTGACGACATCGCCCCGGTCCGGGTGATGGAGGCGGAGGTGTATCGGATGGCCGACGTTGTGATTGCACCATCGGAGGAGATGCGGCGGCTTCTACTTGACCGATACCAACTCGAATCCGATCGGGTAGTGGTGGGGGTCCCCCCCGTCCCCGCCGTAGAGCCGGTACCGCTGAACCCGGCTCCGCATCCCGAAATCGTCTACTTCGGGCGTCTGGCCGAAGTGAAAGGTGCTCACGATTTCGTCGACGCGGTTGTGCCGGTCTTGAGACGACATCCCGAGGCGGTCGCACGTTTGATTGGACCCGACGGTTGGAGCGCCTCGGCGAAGAAGCCGATGCGGGAATGGCTCGAGTCGCAGATCCCCCCAACGCTCGCCAACCGATTCCGATTCGAAGGATCGATCGATCGGGGTCACTTGGCGCCGGCGTTGGCTTCGGCCTGGATGGTGGTGCTCCCCAGTCGTTTTGAGAGCTTCAGCCTGGCAGCGCACGAAGTGCGGGGCCTGGGACTGCCAGTAGTTCTGCCTGACCTGCCCGCTTTTCGAGGCCTCTTTGGCGAAGAAACGGGCGCCCTCCTCCATGAGCCATCGGTTGGTGCCCTGGAAGCGGCGATCGAGCGACTGGTCGGGGAAGAGCCTCTACGGGCGAGGCTGACCACCGCTGCTCCTCCCCGCCTCGGCGACCCCTTATCCGTGTACCGGTCCGACCTACCTCAACCTCGGCACCTACGCTCACAAGCAGGGTTGGCAACTGCGGCGGTGAAGCGGCTCGAAGCGTTATCGACTGTGGCCCGCCGCCCCTCGGGACTATCTCGGATCATGCAGGGCGTGTATCGAATCCTTCCAAGGCCTATCGCACGCGTGGCTATTCGATTGGTTCCTAGCGCAGTCAAGGATCGTCTTCGCCCCGTTGCCAACTGGGGAGAGGAAGTCGGGAGACGAGATAAGGAGGAACGTCTCGCGGCCGTCCAGGTACGAATCGCCCGAGGCGAATTTCCCGAGCTCGATGAGCCGCTGGTCAGCATCATCATCCCCTGCTTTGATCACGGCGCATACCTCGAGGAGGCGCTAGCAAGCGTCTTCGAGCAGACCTTCCCGTATTTCGAAGTGATCGTCGTCGATGACGGATCGGAGGACCCGGCAACGATCGCGGTTCTCGACAGCCTCCAGTGGCCACGAACTCGGGTGATTCGACAGGAGAACCGGGGCTTGCCAGCAGCACGGAACGCGGGGATGAGAGTGGCGCGAGCGCCCTATGTGGTGCCACTCGATGCAGACGATCAGCTTGCCCCCGACTTTCTCGCCGAACTGGTCAACGCTATCGATCGCAAGCCAGAAGCTGCTCTTGCTCACTGTTGGGCAGAATTGTTTGACGAGATCCACGCCCTCTTCATAACTCGCCCGTTCAATCCATACCAGCTACTCCTATCCAACCCCATCATCGGGTGCGCCGTGATACGTCGGAGCGCCTGGGAAGAGGTCGGTGGGTATGACGAAACCATGCTGGGCGGGCACGAAGACTGGGAATTGTGGATCCGGCTCTTCAAGGCAGGATGGACCGAGACAGGGGTGCGGCGAGCGCTGTTCCGATATCGCAAACACGGGGTCTCCATGAGTGTTCTCTCCGAGGCCCGGTTCGAGCAAGGGCGTAGCGAGATCATGAGTCGTCACCCTGATCTCTACGAGTTCGCTGCGATGACGGAACTCAAGCGGGAGTGGTATCCCCTGGTTTCGATCATCTCAACCCCTGACCAGATGGCGGCCATCTCTCGCTGGCAGATTGACGACGCCGAGTTGGTCGCGATCGGCGACGATTACCTGTCCGCCGCTCTCGCCTCTCAAAAGGGATGGGGATGTCAAGGCCCGGTTGAAACGCTCCAGCAGGCGGTGGCCACGGCCCGGGGAAAGTTTCTGGTCGTGTCCTACGCCGTGGAAAAGCTCGACCCCGGAGCCATATCACGCATGGCTGAGGCTCTGGAGGATGAGCCTCAAGCCGCAGGGGCCGGTCCCACCGGCTCACACTCACCTGTCGTGTGGCGACACTGGACCGTGGTGGACCGGGCCGCCCCGCATCGGGCGGTACTCGAAGTAGACATGACCGCGGTTGTGTCCGACGACGTCCTTGCGATGGGCCTCTTCCCAAAGCCCGGGTGGGATATCCAGGACGATCTGGAGGCAATGGAGCTTGATCTCCCGATCCAACGACAGCCACCCGAGGAGATCGGGATGATGCCACGGTGGGTCAGCCGGAGATGAGCCCAGCAGTGAAGTCGGCGAAACGCCTGATTCGCCCTCTGGTTCCAGATCCCGTCATCGCTCGACTGCGCCCGCCCCCGCCATCCCGACACAACGTGGTGATGCTGGTGGCTAATGGGCGGGAGCAACGCCGCTGGGCGGCGATGACCCCTGACACCTACCAGGTGGCACTCGTCCCGAGGGCGCGCCATGGGCGCCAGTATCTGGTCGCAACCGCCGAGGACCCGCTACCAAGCATCGCCGACATCGTGGTGGCTGGTGATCTCCCGCTGGTTGACAAGTACGGTCCGCAAGCGGTAACAGCTTTGACAACCTACGCCCTTGACGCGGTTCTGGTCGCAAAGGTTGCGAGTCCGCCTCGAGGCTGGAAGGTTCGTGCCGAACCGCGGTGCGAGCCCATCCTCGTGGCGACTTGGGGTTCGGTTTGGCTTGAAGCCGGAGGGTGGCCCGATGCGCAACCGAGGATTCCGATCCTCGCCGATCGGATGCGTGCAGCCGGTCGACGAATGGGCTTGATTCCCTTGCAAGGCGATTACCGAGCGGCCGGCCGCACCGATCCGATCAGCCGCCCCACAGTCGCTATTTTTGGGGCGGTTCCCCTTCACGACGTAGGGGGCGGTAGCCGAGGCGCCCAAATGGCCTTTGAACTGCTGCGCCGCGGGTACCACGTGATCTTCGTCAACGCATTCGAGTCCACCGAGTCGGTTGACCTGGGCTTGCGCTACTTGCATCCTCTTCTAGAGCAGTTCTCACTGGACGGGTTTGAGGCTGGCGTCCTGGCGGCACGGGCGACCACAAGTCCTCGGGTTGCCATCGTCGAACTCCCCCTCGGGAAGCTAGTCGCCCCCCTGGCGGGGCTGGCCGCGGCAGGCTTCGCGGTGGTTTTCGACCTCATTGATGACTGGTCGGCAGCATCACTCGGGGGAGATTGGTACCGCCCTGATGACGAACAGACACTGATCCGAGCTTCCCGGTCACTGGTTGCGACCGCTCCCGATCTCGTTCAACGGCTGGAAGCGATGTCCCAACGCGAGGTGAGCCTAATTCCCAACGGGGTCAGCGAGACCGTGTTCTCTGGCGAGATAGCCTCGCTCCCGGCCGACTTTCCACTTGGGGATGGCCCCGTTATCGGGTTTCACGGTTCCTTGTATGGCGATTGGTTCGACTGGGAAGCCCTCGACCGTGTTGCTGCTGAGTTTCCCAATGCCCGCCTGCTGGTCCTCGGCGACGATCGTGGACATCCGAGACTTCCAGCGAACGTGCATTTCCTAGGTTTGAAACCCCAATCCGAACTGCTGGGCTATGTGGGGAGATTCGACGTAGCCATCATCCCCTTTGTCGTGTCGGACGTGACTCACGCGGTGAGTCCTCTCAAGGTCTACGAATACCTGGCAGCCGGGGTGCCGGTGGCGGCCCCTCCCTTGCGATCGCTGGCGGGCCTCGATGGAGTCTTCGTTTCACCCGATCTGACCGAAGCGGTCCGACAGGCACTCTGGGGTCCCAGGCCCGATCGTCGGCAGGCTGTGGCGACCCACTCGTGGGGCAATCGGCTGCAGCAACTGTTTGCCGCAGTCGGATTGGAATTAGCCTCCGTGCAGGAGCCCGAAGTGGTGGTGAAGCTGCGGCCGCCGGTCCATCATTCGAAGAGTCGGCGGATCATCTGACCTCCGGGACGTGCCTATGAGTTGTCGCCGGTTACCGGTACCCAGTCGGATTCGCCCCAGATGTAGTGAGCGTCGGCGATCCCTTCAGTGTTGGTAAAGCGGAAATAGTGAGTCCGGTTGGAGGGACGGAAAAGGGCCGGGGTGTCGGTTCCATCCCCATCCCAGTCACCAGCAACGATCCGATCTAGGGGGTTGCCGTAAACGAAGTCCAAGTCGGCAATGCCGGCCGTGAGGCTGAACCGGAGATAGATGCGGCCGGTGGAATCCCTATGCAGGCCGATTTCGTCAGACCCGTCACCATTGAAGTCGCCAACAAACGGCTCGTCGCCGGGGTTGCCGAACACGAACGAGAAGTCGGCTGCCCCCAGTCCGGCGTCTTCGGAGCCGAGCCGGTTGATCACGTAAAACCGTTGCTCCGACGGTCGGAACAGAGAAACGGTGTCGTAGCCGTCTCCATCGAAGTCGCCCGCCAGAGGGAAGTCAGCCGGATTGCCGAAGAAGAACCTGGTCTCGGCGATTCCCTGCGTATTCGAATTACGCAGTAACACATACCCGTCGGACCGGCGGTACAGACCGGGAGTGTCAACCCCATCGCCGTCCCAGTCGCCCATAAAGGGGACATCACCCGGGTTGCCGTAGTAGAAGGTTCTCACCTCACCGGTGGCATCACGCAGATGCCAAATCCCCGTGGCAGGGTCGACCAGAGCCGCCGGATACGGGTTCAACGGCTGCCAGGCCGGATCGGTGTCCGACGCCGGGTTATTGGTGAGATTGATCGGTGTTCCGCTGCCGTCCACGTTCGTCACGAAAATCTCGCGGGTTGGGGTGGTGGCGTTGCTCACCCACGCTGTTGAAGCCAACAGCTCCCCATCAGGCGACCACACTGGCGTACCGCCGTGCGCGAAGCCGGGCGGGTTGGGGAGGTGCATGCTCCCCGAACCATTGACGTTGACCAAAGTCACGAACGAAGCAAGGTCGCCCAACGAGGAGCCGTCACCAACCGCGATCTGAAGCCCGTCGGGAGACCAGTCGGGATCGTGAGCCGCGGAACCAAGGCCGGCGAGATTGACCGGAGCCTGACCTGCTCCGACCCTGATTAGATAGAGCCGAGCGAAGTTGGCCAGAGGAGTGGGACCCGAAAAGTGACGCACGAACGCAAGCCGTGTCCCGTCCGGGGACCAGGCAGGACCCACATCGGAGTCAGTGATCCGGGTAAGTCCGCTTCCATCCCTGTTCATCACAAAGATGTCGGAATCGCGAAGGAAGGCAATCTTGGCTCCGTCCGGCGACCAGTCCGGGTCGGTGCCCGGGCCCAGCCGGCTGACGGCGCTGCCATCGTTGTTCATCACGAAGATGGCGCTGTCTCCATCACGGTACGAAACAAACACGATCTGGCGACCGTCCGGCGACCAAGCCGGATCCAGGTCCGCCGCCGGATGGTTGGTGATGTTGACCTGGTTGGACCCGTCTGACTCCATCAGATAGATCTCGGAGTTGCCGTCTCGATTAGAAACGAAGGCGATCTGGCCGTTCTCCCCTGAAACGGTGGCAACCGCGGATTGACCTCCGACCGCGGTCACGGAAGCCACAAGCAACAAGAACGAAACCGTACGGATAAGCAGCAACGAATGACTAGACATGACCCACTTCTCTTCGGACGAGCCACGTGCAGGCTCTGCCCCGAAGCTACGAGTCCGCTCTATCAGTGGCTAGGGGCCAAGGTCCTTCGAAGCCTGGCGGCGGCGAACATAGCCAGTAAGAAAGCCCACCAGGGAGCTATACGTGGAGACGATGTGGGCGATGGGCACGAGCACCCATCCCGACGGCTTGGGTGCCCACCGATACTTGTAGCGAGTCCTTCGCAAGGTGTCGATCAGTACGGCCAGAGGACCGACCCACACCAGACCTCGAGCAAACAGTGCGGTCACGGTGGTGAGCGCGGCGGCGCCGCCGTATCCCACCAGGATTCGCTTGTAGGTCCAGCCCCGGATCCCCGCATGGGCGTCTCCGTTGCCCCATCGAAATGCGGTCCTGGCCAGAACCGCCAAATTGGGAGGAGGCGTCCACCGTACGATCGCGTCCAGGACGGGGATGGGTCTTAGACCCGCTGCCACCAACGACTCCCCGTACAAAGTGTCTTCTGCGAATTCGACATGTTCAGGAAAGCCTCCGACGGCGGTCCACACATCCCGTGTGAACGCCATGGATCGGGCCGAAGGGAGGAAGCCGTCGGGATCCTTGCGGACTTCCTCCTCGACGTAGATCAACACGAGACCAATACAGGTGGCGAGATCGGTCGATCCTGCCGGCCGATAGAAGCCCGCAACCCAGGAGGCGCCCCCGCCAAAGGGTGCAACGAGTCGATCGAGCCACTCTGGTTCTGCGACGCATCCGCCGTCGATAGTCGCGATCACGTCGCCATGGGCCCCGGCAATGGCGGCGTTGCGACCGACCGAGCGGTTGCCAGGTGCATCCACCACTCGCAGCTGAGGGAACGGGGATCCGATGAGCAGCTCCCTGGTGCCGTCGGTAGATCCGGCGTCGGCGATCACTATCTCATCGGGAGGACGCGTCTGATTGGCCAGCGACGCCAGCAACGCTCCAATCGTCCCGGCCTCGTTGAAAACCGTTGAGATGACGCTGACCTTCATGGCATTAGCTCGACGGATCGCACGAGCACAGTCGAGGCCCTCCCCCAAGACCAACCGGATTCGATCTCAGTGCTTGTGATCACCGCCACCTCTAGATCAATCGTCGACAAGCCGGGTGGAATCTCGAAGCCCACGCGGCGCCAGCGACTCGGCTCAGCCAGGTCCCAGTCCGCCACCACGGTGCCACCGGCCCTCACCTCCACCCGGATCCTGCCTGGGTTGAACCCATGCCCGTAAGTCGAGCGAACCTCGATCACCCCCCTGGATGACCCGGCGGTCACCAAGAGGGCCGTGCTCACCCCTGCATATGCGACCGGCGGGGGGTCATCTGAAGTGAACTCCACCCAGGCGTAGGGCCCGGGCGGAAGCACGAATTGGTTCCCAATCTCGTCTGTCAGCACCCACGGCGAGCATGGGCACGGCATCTCTTGGGGGTCAACCGAACCGACCGACGGGCCCTCCACAGAATATCTACCGACCATGACTGCCGGGGCTACTTGTGAATCCGGTGAGGGATAACGAGCCACATACAGATCCCAACCCGCAGGCAGACCAGCTGCGTCGTCCGCGGCCGGCGCATCGGCCACCTCGATCTGCAATCGGTCGCCGAAGGCAGTCCGAAGTGGGGTCGACTCGACGACAGCCAGTTCCCGGTCGATCACCACCATAAAGGGCCGGTCGGTCGGAGCAGCAGCAGCTAATTCCTCGGCCAGTGTCAGCAAATCGGGGCTATGGGTCCATTCGATCGGGCGGTGCAGCCACCGGAGGACAGTCACCGTCAACACCACCAGCGTCAGACCGACCACGGCCGTCCGACGGACCGTCGGCAGAGAAATCCTCCCCAGCACTTCAGGGATGTAGCCGACGATTGGCAGCAGCCCGACCACGAAGGCAAACATGAACCTTTCGTTGAATGCGCCGACAGCGCTCGAAACCAGAGACGTCGCGTAAAAGAGGGCGAGGTGCAGACCGGTGACGACCACCAACCGCCGGACGACCGGGTCGCCCCGTTTGATCCAGGCGACGGCGAGCAGGACCGGCACGAGCAACGGAGCCGACCTCAGAAGCGATAACGGGTAATAGAGAAGTCGAGCAGGAATGCTCTCAAGAGCCCCGTAGGCAGTAAGGAAATAGCGGGCCGACTCCGTGGCGAAGAAGATCGGGCTGCCTGAGATTGCCCAGTTGACACCCATCCACATTGCCGGCACCGTGAATGGCGCCAGCGCCGCGATCCACGCACTTGTCGGGATCCTCCGCAGACCCCCTTTGCGGCTCTCAGTCCAGAGCAGAACCCCTGCCCAAGCCACTGCCAGCCACCAGCCCTCGTATCGAAGGGTGCTGGCGACGGCGATGCCACCGGCCGCCATCACCAAACCACCGATTCGCCTGCTCGTGGTCCATCGGACGACTCCCGCCATCGCCACAGCAACCGCCAGGTAGTAGAAGGTTTCACCCAACCCGGAGAGGGAGAGATAGAAGCCCCACGGCGCAAACAAGAGGGTGGCGAAGGCGATGAGGCCACCGATCCACGACCTCGTCAGCTGGTAGGCAGTGCGGCCGACGACTGCTGCAGCACCGATCAGGGCGGCGGTATGCAGCACCGCCGCCAAAGCCATGGGGCTATTGGCGAACGCGCCGCCCACCAAGGCGAAGGCGCTGCCGAGCACCCAGGTGTGGAGGGGAAGCCAGACCAGATCGGGCACCACCTCCGGAGCGGCGGCCCACTCCTGAGCGATTAGAACCCTCGTGAAGTCATCCCAGGTGAGGGCAGTCCAGGGGGGATCCCATGCCAGCCAGCCCAAGAGGAGTCGAATGCCAACGAGGCTGAGGACCGCGAGCAATAGGAGGCCGCGCTGGACAGCCGGTCGATCGGGAACCTCGTTCACAGCAGCCAGCCGACCTTAATCAGGGGCTTCCGTGGACCGTGACATCGTCCAGATGACAAGGGGCAACGACAACCAAGCCACGAGATAGAGGGGGAACGCATAACGAAACTCGTGGGCAGGGCTGGTAGCAACAACATTGATGGTATGAATCATCAGGACAAGACCGGGCAAGGCCCACTTCCGTAGGTTTTTCCTGACCAGCACCGTTCCGTATCCAGCCAAGGCTGCCACGATGGGTATCGCCGGGCTCCAGGTAAACCACAGCCGAGACTCTGCCTCAGCCCAGACATAGATGCCACGCGTCACCTCGTATGCGATCCCCGACAGCGGTTGGCGGACGATTCCGAGCGTGTTGGGGCTGATCTCGAATGGCGGCCGGTGGAGATATCCACCCGCTGGCGTCCCGGGAACGAATAGAAAGCGACTGGCGCAAAGGCGATGCCCTGCCACTGCGGCTGGCGCCCTCAGGAACGCCCTCACCACGATCCGTCTAAATGTGGCAGGGTCATCGTCTATCTGCGTAGCGTTGAAGCCCGGGTGAAACGCGAGTTGGGTGCTGTCATCACATCGGTAGGCACCTCGCCAGACTTCCAACGGGGCGATGCGCTCAAGCAGAGCTGTGTCAGAAGCGGAGATTGCTTCCGGTTGGTGAACCAGCACCGCCGCCACATCCGGAATGAAGACTCGAGACGCCTCGATCCCTTCGGGTTGCACGTCCAGGGCCGGATAAACGATCGATCCGATGACGAACACCATCGCCGCCAGGACGGCGACCGCCCCCAAAAGCCGCCGGCGCACAACGAAACCTAAAACCACGAGTATGGGGATAACTGTCAAGAAT
>Ga0326597_10006400_pt1 | contig 16142 bp, 13 predicted proteins | sample RVTome_12_FD_203789 | JGI IMG/M metagenome (GOLD analysis project Ga0326597, IMG submission 203789) | Soil microbial communities from uranium-contaminated site in the Upper Colorado River Basin, Wyoming, United States - RVT100D185 | ecosystem: Environmental > Terrestrial > Soil > Contaminated >...
GCCGCTCGCCACGAGCGCGAAGTCGACCTCGGTCGCGTCCTCGTCCTCGTCGAGCTCGACGGTTACGGACTCGGGGTCGCTGGTCAGGCCGTCCGGCGCGGTCACCGTGACGGTGTACTGGCCGGGCACCAGGAAGTGGATCGTGTACTCGCCGTCGGCGTTCGTCGTCGCCGTTCCCTCGAGCGTCTGGTACTCCTCGAGCGAGCCTGCATCGTCCGGCGTCGCGACGACCTGGTGCCCCTCCAAAGAGACGTTCTCCAGCTCAGTCGTGATCGTACCGGAGATGCTCGCCGCCACGTCCTGGACCACGACCCGAAGCGTCGGCTTGAAGATCATGCCGTTGATGCCGGCCGGTGTCTCGGGGTTGCCCTGGATGACGAAGCTCATGCTCACGTCGAAGTCGAGCACCAGCACGGTTTCCCCGGCGGCGATGGTCACCGGGCCACCTTCTTCGTCGCCATCCGCCGAGCTCAGGTTCAGCTTGATGCCGGTCTGCGCGCCGCTGGGAATGAAGAGGTCCTTCTCGACCGAGCCGTCGTTGAACTCGTATCCTTCGGCGAGCTCCACACGCGCGGCCTCCACGGTCAGCCGGATTTGCGTGTAGTCGCCCGCTTCGACGTCCGCATCGGCGAGCGTGTGCGTCACCGCGCCCTGCAGGTCGAGGAGATCGACGAAGTCGTCCGTCCCGTCCTCGGTGAGCACGATCGGGCCGTCCCCGTTGGCGGGGATAAGCTCGACCGCCCCGATGTCGACCCAGGCGGAAGCCACGTAGTCGATGGGAGCGTCGGTCAGGAGGACGCGGACGGAAGCGTCACCCTGCGGGCCGGTGCCGTCGTCGCAACCCGCGACGCCGAGGCCGATGATGGCGGCGGCGAGCGCCACCCTGCTGGACTTGTGCCGAAGCATATCTTGTTCTCCTGCAATAGCGTGCAGAGCACGCGGACGTATGATTTCGGTGAACACTCGACGACCTCCGAAGTGGTCACATCCGGTCCGATCCCAGCGGAGCGAGGTCAGGACGCCATGACGAATGCAAGCCCCGGTCCAGAGCGCGCTTCGTCGGCTCTTTCGAGAGCGCGCCGCATCAGCCGGGTCATGGACGACCTGGTGCGCATCCCCGGTACGCGACGCCGCATCGGCATGGACCCCCTACTCGGATTCTTGCCCGGGCTCGGGGACTGGGTCGCGCTCGTCATCTCGCTGGATCTCCTCTTCTCCGCGGCCCGGATAGGGGCCGGCGCAGCCGTACTGGTGCGCATGACCGGCAACCTCGTGCTCGACGCGATCGTCGGGATGGTGCCGCTGCTCGGCGACGTGTTCGACTTCGGATGGAAGGCCAACCGGCGCAACCTCGCGCTCCTCGAAGCGCTCGCGCGCGATAGAGAGGACACCCGCAAGCGGAGCCGGTGGCTGATCGGCGCCATCCTGGCCGCGGCCGTCATCCTCGTCGCCCTGGGCATCTGGCTCGGATGGCGCGTCCTGCGCTGGTTCGTCGGACTCTTCTGAAACCTGCGCGAGCACCCGGTCGTATGCATAAGAGTTCGATGGGTATAACTTCGGGGGCACATGCACCTCCCGAACCACGATCCCCGACCATGACCGACACGTCCATGGAGCTCCTCAAGGGGACGCTCGACATCCTGATCCTGAAGACCCTGAGCCGCGGAGCACTGCATGGTTACGGCATCTCCCGGTACCTGCGCGAGCAGACACGGGAGACGTTCGATGTCCAGGAGGGCGCGTTGTATCCGGCCTTGAGGCGGCTCGAAGCGCGTGGGCTGCTCGAGTCGAGATGGGACAGCACCGACACGGGGCGGCAGGCGAAGTTCTACAGCCTCACCCCAGACGGGGAAGCCGAGCTGGAGCGGGGCGTCGCGTCGTGGAAGAGCTACGTGACGGCGATGGCTCAGGTGCTTGGAGGCGCCAGGGCGTGAAGACCCCCGGGACCGGACCCGCACGCGGTCGCATCTTCGGCCCCGGCGTCGCCGAGGACGTGGACCGAGAGCTCCGGTTCCACCTGGAGTTGAGAGCTCGGGAGCTGGTGGAGGAGGGATGGGAGCCCGGAGAAGCGGTGCGGGAGGCCGCGCGGCTCTTCGGAGACGTCGAGGGGGTGGCACGGGCGTGCCGAACGATCACGGAACGACAGATCAGGGCGGAGAGGAGGATGGGTATGTGGGACGCGATTCGTCAGGATGTGCGGTACGGACTGCGGACTTTGTCGAGGGCGCCGGAGTTCGCATTGATCGGGATGCTGACCCTCGGGCTCGGCATCGGCGCGAACACGGCGGTCTTCTCGGTCGTGGACAATGTTCTCCTGGCTCCGCTGCCGTATGAGGAGTCGGGGGACATCGTCTGGATGCGCGAGAGGAACACCCGAGGCGGGGCGATGGCGGTGGCCTGGCCGAACTTCGTCGATTGGCGCGAGCAGGCCGGAAGCTTCGAGGCGCTGGCCGCGTACGGCTCCGGCGCCACGACGGTGCTCGGTGCCGAGCAGCCCCTCGTGGCGAGGGTCACATGGACGACGGCGGACCTCTGGTCCGTGTTCCGGGCGCGCCCGGCCATGGGAAGGCTCACGGGGACGGACGACCATCTGTCCGGCGCGGAGCCGGTCGGCGTGGTCAGCGAGCGCTTCTGGCGGAACGAGCTTTCCTCCGCGCCCCTCGGTGACTTGTTCCTGGAAGTGAGCGGGGTGCGGGCGCGCATCGTCGGGGTCGCTGCCGACGGGTTCGACTTCCCATCGGGAACCGACGTCTGGCTGCCCGTCGACGAGGCGAGCCAGGGAATGAGCCGCTCGTCGCACAACTGGGATACGGTGGCTCGCCTCCGGCCCGGAACGGCCCTGCCTGCCGCGACCGCGGAGATGCAGGCGCTCACGCTCCGGCTGGTCGAGGGGAGCGACGACGATCCCGAGTTCCTCGCGACCGGGGTGGTCTTGCGTACGCTGCACGAGCAGATCGTGGGGGATGCGCGCCGTACCTTGCTGCTCCTGCTCGGTGCCGCCGGTCTCGTGCTGCTGATGGCCTGCACGAATCTCGCCAGCACCTTGCTCGCCCGTGGCGCGACGAGGTCTCGCGAGCTGGCCGTGTGGGCTTCGCTCGGGGCCGAGCGCGGTCGCATCGCGCGGCAACTACTGACCGAGAGCGCGCTACTGGCGCTCGCCGGCACGGCGGTGGGACTCGTCATCGCGGCGCTCGTCCTGCGTGGCCTGAGGGCGCTCGGGCCCGAGTCGATCCCGAGGTTGGGCGAGGTCGCCATCGACGGAACGGTGGTCGCCTTCGCCGTGGGCACCGCTTTCCTCACGGTACTCGTCTTCGGGCTGCTGCCGGCGCGCCGCCTGAGCCGTCCCGACGCGGGGGCCGCGCTGCGAGAGGGCGGCCGCGGTGTGGCGGCCGATCGACGGGCGGGCATCTGGAGGCTCCTGGTCGGAGGTGAGGTATCGCTCGCGCTCGTACTCCTCGTCGGCTCCGGCCTCGTCGTCCGTTCGTTCCAGAATCTGCTCCAGGAGGATGTCGGGTTCGACGCTGCCGACGTGACCACGCTGGCCCTGAGCCTGTCGCCAGCGAAGTATCCGACCGCGGCCGAGCATGCGGATTGGTATCGGCGGTTCGTCGACGAGGTGCGATCGACTCCGGGGGTGTCTGCGGCGGGCTTCATCAGCAGCGTTCCGTTGCAGGGCGATTTTCCGAACGCTCGCCTCGAGCTGGATGGAGACCTGGACAAGCATGCTGTAGGCGGGTATGCGCTGGCCGATGCCGGAGTGTTCCAGGCGTTGGACGTTCCCCTCCTCGCGGGCCGTCTGTTCGACGACCGGGACGGACCGGACGGGGCCCACGTGGCCGTCGTCAGTGAGAGCTTCGCCGAGGAATACTGGCCGGGAGAGAACCCCATCGGTCGGTCGGTGACCGGAGGCGGCATGGACGAGTTCTGGCAGGATCGCCGGTTCGCGGAGGTCGTCGGTGTCGTGGGCGATGTCCGCTTCAGGGGGCTGGCGAGGGAGTCGGAGCCCACCGTGTACTTCCCGTACATGCAGCGCCCATCGAGGACCCAGTACTCCGCGTACGTCGTGGTAGAGACGGCGGGCGAAGTCGGCGCGCTGGCCCCCGCGCTGCGCGCCACGCTCGCGCGGATGGACCCCGACGTGCCTCCCCGCATCACGCCGCTCGAGGAGAGCGTGCGGGCATCGGTGGCGCCCCAGCGGTTCACGATGATGCTCCTCGGTGGGTTCGCCGCGCTCGCGCTCGCGCTCGCCGGCGCGGGCATCTATGGGGTCGTCTCCTATCAGGTGGCCCAACGCACCCGCGAGATGGGCATTCGCCTCGCTCTGGGCGGCTCTCCATCGAGCGTACGCAGGATGGTCGTGGGACAGTCCCTCACGGTCGTCGCCCTCGGGTTGGGCGTCGGGGTGTCGGCGGTGCTGCTCGGCGGAGGCGTCATGGGTGCACTCCTTCACGGCGTGGCGCCCACCGATCCGGTGAGCCTCACCCTCGCGGTCGTCGTGCTCGCCGGGGCGGCGGCGCTCGCGGCATGGATTCCCGCCGCGAGGGGGACGCGGGTGGATCCGATGGTCACCATGCGGGCGGAGTAGGGGCGCGCGCGGCGCGCGGCTCAGCCCCCGATCAGATCCCGGCTCAACGCTCGGAGGCGGGCGCGCGCGGCCTCGTCGTAGGCCTGGGCATGGGCCCGGTCGGGCTCCTGACCCCGGAAGTATCGACCCGTCCCGACATCCTCCGAGAGGATGAGCCGGAGGAACGCATCGCGGCCTTCCTCGACCGTCGCCCTGGGCGTGACCCCCGCCTCCCTGACCATGTCCGTGTCCATGAGCGTGGCCGGGTGGAGCGCGTTCACCGTGACGCCGGTGCCTTCCAACTCCTCAGCCAGGCCGAACGTGAAGAGAATCTGGGCGAGCTTGCTCTGACCGTACGCGCGGGAGCCGGTGTATCCCCGCTCCAGCATGACATCGTCGAAGTCGATCTCGGTCTGCGCCACGGACGACACGTTCACGATGCGGGACGGAGCGGACCGGCGGAGGAGCGGCAGTAGCGCGTGGGTGAGCTGGAAGCCCGACAGATAGTTCACGTGGAAGGAGAGCTCGTACCCGTCCTGGCTCGTGCGACGCGTGTCGTCGCCCGTGAGCCAGATGCCTGCGTTGTTCGCCAGCACGTCCAGTCGGTCGAAGTCCCGGAGGATCGCTTCCCCGAAGCGCCGTACCTCATCCACGGAGGCGAGATCGGCCGCATAGAAGGTTGCCGAGCCCGGACCTGATTCGATTTCCGTGACCACGTTGCGGCCCCGCTCGACGTCGCGCCCGTGCACGATGACGTGCCACCCGCGCGCCCCGAGCGCCGTGGCGACGGCCCGTCCGAGGCCGCCGGTGGACCCCGTGATCAGGGCGACGTCGCGGTCTTCGAGGGCGTCGGATGACGGGGGCGGGGAATCGGGCATGATCGCCTGGGCCTGGGTGGAGGTGGTGGTGAGCCCCATCGAGAGGCCGGCGGCCAACGCGGCCCCCAGGAAACTCTGTCGGTTCATCGAATTCCGCCCAGATGAGGATCAGCGGTGTCCCGCCGGGGCGGGAAGATCTTATAATTCCTACCCAACATACTACTGGATTCCCGGCCAGCCGGGTCCCGGGCGCGGGCGCGGGATCCGCTATGGCGTTCGCTAAGGCAAGGATGGAGATGAACGTGACGAGACTATGGACCGCGGCCGTTTCCGCGATCGCGGTGGCCGCTTGCTCGACGGCGTCGGCGCCTGCGCCCACCACGAGCGCCGCGACCGGGCCGAGCATCGAGGTGGATCGGCTCGAGACCATGCTCCACGCGTTCGCGCACGACTCGATGATGGGTCGTGAGGCCGGGACCGAGGGACATCTCCGCGCCACCCGCTACCTCGCGGATCGGGCCCGCGCCTTCGGCCTGGAGCCGGCCGGTGAGGACGGAACGTACCTGCAGGAGGTCCCGATGGTGGAACGTCGGATGACCTCCAGCGCGCAGGGGCCGTCCGGCGCGATCGAGGTCGGACCCGATTTCGCGCCGTTGGTGTTCGAAGACCTGAACAGCCCGTCGTCCCTGGAGCTGACAGGCATCCCTGTCGTGTATGGAGGCGACATGGGTTCGCCGGGAGAGATCTCCGCGGCCGAGGCCACGGGCAAGATCGTCGTGCTCGGAGCGGCGCAGGGGCCTCAGGGGCGGGCGTTCGGCCTCGTCGGACAGACGCTGCAGAAGTTGTCCGGCGCCGAGGCCATCCTGATGGCGTCGCTCGATTACGCCAGCTCGGACATCATGGAGTTCCTCATCGAGCCGCAGGTGATGCTCGACGAAGGGGACGGAGCCGAGGGCTCTGAGGGGGAAGGGCCGTTCCTCGCGTTCGTGTCGGAGTCGCTCTTGGAGCGGCTTTTTGGGGTCGGTGTCGACGCGCTCCAGGCAGGGGCCGAGGGGCCGGCGCTCAGCGGCGCGATCGGACCCACGCAGAGCCCGGTGGCCGCACCCACGTACAACGTCGTCGCGAGGGTGCCCGGCAGCGACCCTGCGCTCAGCGACGAGCATGTCGTCCTTTCCGCGCATAGCGATCACACGGGATTCACCTTGCCGCCCGTGAGCCACGACTCGTTGAGAGCGTACCTCGAAATCGTGCGACCCGGCGGCGCCGACGATCCGGAGCGTGATCCGACGCCCGCCGAGGCCGCGCGGATCGAGCAGATCCTGGCCTCCCTCGCGGGGCCGGCGCGGCTCGACTCCATCAACAATGGAGCCGACGACGACGGCAGCGGGAGCGTGGCGCTGCTCGAGATCGGACGGGTGCTGGCCGCTTTGCCGGAGGGCCCCCGGAGATCGGTGCTGCTCGTCTGGCATACCGCCGAGGAGGGCGGCTTGATCGGGTCGCGGCACTACACGGACAACCCGACCGTGCCCATCGAGCAGATGGTCGCCACCGTCAATGTGGACATGATCGGCCGCGGCACTCCCGGCGATCAGGAGCTCGGGGGACCCGGATACCTGCAGCTCATCGGGAGCCGAAGGCTCTCGACCCAGCTCGGAGACCTCGTCGAGGCGGTGAACGAGCAGCAGGGCCACGGCATGGAGTTCGACTACAGCTTCGACGCCGACGGGCATCCCTCGAACTTCTATTGCCGCAGTGACCACTACATGTACGCCCGGTACGGCGTTCCCGTGGTGTTCATGACCACCGGTGGGCACCGCGACTACCACATGCGCACCGACGAGGCGCAGTACATCGATTACTCGAAGCTCGCGCAGGTGGCGGGTTTCGTGCGGGGGGTCGTCGAGCGGGTCGCGAACCTCGACCAGCGTCCCGTCGTGGACGGTCCGATTCCGGACCCGAACGAGCCGTGCCAGCAATAGGGACCGTCGGGCGCACCGGGTTGCGCATGAGTCGACCGCTTCGCGAGAATCCATCATGGAAGTGATCATCTATCCCAATCAGGCCCGCCCGGGTGTCGGCCAGCGGCCGAAGAGCGAAAGCCAGCGCCCACTCCTGCCGCAACACAGCCGGCATTGCCCCGCCCTCGAGGCGGGCAGCGCACTCGGCTATCTGGTGTACCCGGCGCTCGATAAGCACGAAGCGTTCTTCGTCGAGTACATGGGTGACGGCGTCTACCAGTTCAAGTACTTCCTGGCCGACGCGGCGGGGAAGTGGGAGCCGCTCTTCGGTGTGCGCTGGCAGCTCCCCATCGGGAGCATCGGCAAGATGAGCACGGAGGTCGCATTCGCCGTGCCCAATCCTCCGATCGACGAGGAAGGGGCCAAGCGCATCGTCCGCGCGTTCATCGTTCCGGAGGATCTGGGCACGCCGCCCGGCGCTATCACGTTCCGTGGCGCCTACAACTTCCGTACGCCCGAGGGATGGGACACGGTCTATACGTCCGTGCTGAACCACATCGACCGGCCGGTCGCGCCGGCGCTCTCCGTGCGGGTCGAGACGGACTGGTATCCGCAGCACACCGAGTTCCGGTACGTCCTCGAGCCGGGGCAGGGAATGCCCGGTGCGCACGGTCTCCCGATCGGTCAGGTGATGTTCGTGCCACGTGAGGACGCCACGCTGCGCGACGCGACGGACGAGGAAGTGGAGCAGATCAACGCGTCACGGGACGAGTTCAACCTGAAGAAGGCCGGGCAGAAGGTGACGACCCGGTACGGGCTCGAATACAGCCCGTACTACTCGAAGGAGAGTCGCGCGCGCCGCGGCGCCGGTGCCTCCCATGTGGATGCCGGGGAGGATACCACCGACGAGGATGCCTCCGAAGACGGGGACGACGCCTCTGGCTGAAGCTCGGGCGCCGAGGGGCCGAAGTCGCGTGTGCGTCGTGCGCCGGCCGGCCGGTTGACGCTCCGGAGCGTTCCGCGCTAGCTTGCCCTCCACATTCAAGAACGTTGCGGACGGAGCATTTCGGAAGCCGGTGAGAATCCGGCACGGCCCCGCCACTGTAATGGGCTCGGCAGCGACACCGCCGAAAAAGGCCCCCTCGAAAAGCCACTGGGGTTAGAACACCCTGGGAAGGCGAGGGAACGCCGCCCTGAGTCAGGAGACCTGCACGCCCGCGTTCCTCAGCACACTTCGAGGGGAAGCGTGCGGGCATTTTCGTATCTAGTGGGAGCCTTCGTGCTCCTCGCCAGTCCGGTGGACTCGTGGGCCCAATGGCCGGGCGAGGTCCGAGGTCACGTCGTGGACGTGCTCTCGGGGCGTCCCGTGCCGTCGGCCGATGTGACCATCCCCGGCGCGACCGCGCTGGCCACTACCGACGCCGCCGGTTCGTTCCGTCTGCGGGGTCTGGAGCCTGGCCGCTACGATCTCACGGTCCGGGCGCCGGGATACGCCTCCCTCGTCAGGGACGTGGCGGTCACGAACGGCGGAGTCACCACCGTCCGCCTCGAGTTGCAGCCCCGGGCCATGGAAGTCGAGGGCGTGTCGGCCAGTGTCGAAGGCGGCCCGGCGGGCGCGAGGTCCCTTCGCGGCGAGGCACTGAGCGCCTTGACGGCTCGGACTGCAGGGGACCTCGCCGGTACGCTGCCGGGGGTGCGCATCGAGTCGCGCGGACGCGGCGGCGCCGAAGTGCCGTCCATACGTGCGAGCGGGGGTGACGCCGTGCTCGTCCTCGTCGACGGCGTGCCGATCAACGATCCGGTGACCGGAGAAGCCGATCTCTCCACGGTCCGCGCGGGAGACGTGACCGCCGTCCACGTGCTTCCGGGTGGGCAATCCGCCCAGTACGGTGGTCGCGCCGAGGGCGGCGTCATTCTCGTCGAGACCACGGGGGAGCGCGACGTGGACCGGAGCGTGGGCGCCATGCTCGGCGCTCTCGGCGAGAAATCGGTGGACGCCCGACTCGAGCTCGATCTCCCGATGGGAAGGCTCGAGATCGGTGCGGGTGCCCGGCGGCTCGACGGACGGTTCGCTTTCGAGATCCCGGAATCGGCCGGGGGCGGTCGTGCCACGCGTGAGAACGCTCATGCGGACGGAGAGGACGTCGCGATCCGATGGTCAGGCGAGACGGACCGCACCCGCTATCATCTGGGCGCCTCCGCGGAGCATCTCGCGCGAGGGCTTCCGGGGCGTGCGTTCGCGCCCTCCCGTCACGGTGAGCAGGAGCTCCAGAGAGCCCGGGTGTTCGGATCTCTCGACGTGTCGAGCGGGTCGGGACGGGAGCTCGCCAGTCATGGATACGTGGTCGAACAGAGGATGGAGCACCGCGATTCGGCTCCGCCGCTCGGCGATCCATTCGACGATCGTACGACGATGCGGGGGGGCGGCGCGGAGGTCCGGGGGAGCCTCAGTGCCCGCCCGGGGACGAGGCTCGGCTTGGGGTTGGGTGCCACGCACCTGGCGGTCGAGAGCACGCAGCTCGCGTCGCATGCGGGCGAGGTCGGGCGGACCGACGCAGGGGTCTGGTTTTCGGGCTCTCACGTGGGGCCCGCCGCCACCGCCTTGTCGGCGGCGGTTCGTCTCGACCGGTCGGGTCTTCCGAGTCGCTGGTATGTGAGCCACGACGTGGTGTTGGCCTGGACGGGCCCTCGGACGGGTGTCCGCCTCGGGCACAGGAGCTCCTTCAGCCCTCCGACCCTGGGGGATCAGTTCTTCCGCGAAGGCGTGGGCGTCGAGCCGAACCCGAACCTCGAGGCCGAGCGTGTCCCCTCGGAGTGGGTGGCCGCGGTCACGTACGAAGATGGTGTCGCCGGGGCCGTCGTGTGGCTCGAGGCGGAGGCCTACGTCGGCGACATCGAGGGGATGATCGTCTGGCTCCCCGATTTCCGTTTCGTCTGGAGTCCGCGCAATCAGGATGTCCGCCGTCGCGGCATCGATCTGAGCGCGCGCGCGCGGCACGCCGGCTCCGGCATCGACGTGCGCGGCCACGTGGCATGGAATCGCGCCACTTACGTGCGCCCCGGCATGGCGGGCACGCAGGTGGTCTACCGGCCGAAGCTCGTCGCCGGCGTGATCGCCGCCTGGTCGTCCGGGCCGTGGCGGGCCTCCATGACGGCCGATTTCGTCGGATCCCGCTACCCGGTGCCCAACCACGTGAACGAGCTGCCGTCGTTCTGGACCACGGACGTGGCGCTCGCCCGAGCATGGCCGACCGCCCTCGGTGAGCTCGGGATCTCGCTCGAGATCGACCGGATCTTCGATCACGAAGACTCCCTGATCTTCGCGTTCCCCGACCCGGGCCGGACAGCACGCGTAGGCGTGCGGCTCGCCCGATGAACCTTCGAGAAATCTCCTTCACCATGATCCATTTGGAATCCGCTCATGATCTCTCGCTTACGCCATTCCGTCCTTCCTGCCCTACTAGAGGCCGCCCTTCTCGTTTCTCTTCCCGCCTGCGGTGATGATCCTGTAGGACCAGATGTTTCGCCCCGGGAAGTGGGCGCCGTGGTCACCAGCACCGACGTTGCGCTGACCGTGTTCGACGTCGACGACCCCACCACGTCCGAGACGGTCGGTCTGGGCGCGGACGGCAGCCCGATATCGCTCGCGGTGCGGGGGCGCTTCGCCGCCGTTCCGCTGGGGATCGTGCCTGCGGTTGCGATCGTCGATGTGCGCGACGCCGCGCTTCTCCGGACCGTCGGACTCCCGGACGGGTCGGGCGCGACCGGGGCCGCGTTCGTGAACGACTCCATCGTGCTCGTGGCGAATCCGAGCCTCGGCTCGGTCACGCCGGTCAACGTGCTGGCGGGTACGGCCGGCAGCGAGATCGAGGTCGGGCGATACCCGCAGGCCGTCGTGGTCGATGGGGGGCGCGCCTACGTTCTGAATGCCGAGCTGGAGAACTTCGCCCCGGACGGTCCGTCGACCATCACCGTGCTCGACGCCTCGAGCCTGGCTGTGCTGGACACCATCGAGCTGAGCGGTGAGAACGCCGCCCAGGCCGCATTCGGGCCTGATGGTCTCATGTACGTGATCAATTCCGGAAGCTGGGGAGCGTCGAACGGCTCGCTCTCGGTGGTCGATCCTGCGGCCGGCGCCGAAGTCGACTTCGTGGAAGGCTTCGGAGACTTTCCCGGCTCCATCGCGGTGGGTGAGGACGGCCTGGTGTACGTGGGTGCGTTCGGGGTCGGCATGCTCGTTTGGAGCTCTTCGACCGAGAGCTTCACCCGCGGCCTGGGCGATGCCGTCACGCCCGGCGGAGTCGCGAGCACGTCCGGCATCGGCGTGGATTCCGACGGCCGCGTCTACGCTCTGACGCCCGACTGCCAGAATCCGTCGGTCGCGCATCGGCTGGACGCGAGCCATGACTCCGAGCTCGCGATCCCCGTCGGGATCTGCCCGTTCGGAATCGCGTTCACGGAGGTAGAGGCAGGCCAGTGAAGCCACGCGCGAGCCTCCTGCTCCTCCTCGCCTGGCTGATCGCTGGGTGCACCGTGGATTCGTCCACGGCAGACACCCGGGCCGACGAGGACCGTGTCATCGGCACGGTCGTGGATGGGCGGGGCGCTCGCCTGTCCACGTCCGTGCCCCGTGTACGAGTCGTGTCCCTCATGCCTTCCATGACCGAGATCGTGGTCGCGTTCGGTGGGGCCTCACAACTCGCCGGACGCACGCGTTTCGACGAGGACCCGGCGATCTCTGACGTGCCCTCGGTCGGGGGGACGGTGAACCCGGACGTCGAGGCGATCCTCGAGGCGCGTCCGGACCTCGTCATCACCTGGGCGGATACGGACGCGCGTGCCCTGACGGAGCGGTTCGAGTCCTTCGGTCTGCCCGTCTACGCCGCACGCGCGCGCTCCATCGACGATTTCGAGCGCCACGCACGCGCCCTCGGCGCGCTACTCGGCCGGTCGGCGGCTGCCGAAGCGTTGGTGGAGCAGGTCGGGCAGCAGCTCGAAGCGGTTCGGGTGGACGCACCGGAAGCCGAGCGTCCGAGCGTTCTGTTCGTGGTCTGGCCTCGGCCGTTGATCACGACCGGAGCGGGTACGTTCGTGGACGAGTTGATCCGGCAGGTCGGCGGCCGCAGTGCCTTCGACGACCTGAATGACCCATGGCCCACCGTGTCGTTCGAGGCGGTGCTCGAGCGTGCGCCCGACCTGGTCGTCGTGACGAGCGAGCACGCCGAAGGGCTCGTGCCGCATTGGATCGAGCAGGATCCGACGTGGCGCACCCTGGACGCGGTTCGGCTCGGTCGGGTGCACCTCGTCGACGCCGACATATTCAACCGCCCTGGGCCACGGATGGTGGACGCCGCGGTCGAGCTCGCGGAGTACGTGCGGGGGGCGCGGGCACCCGAATGAGTAACCTACCGGACGCGATCGCACGCTGGATCGGTGGTCTCTGGGCCGCGGTCGGCTTCCTGACGGTGATCTCGGTTCCGGAGCAAAGGGCCGAGCACGGACTTGGTGGGGCCACGCTGTTCTTTCCCGTGGTCGGTGTCGCGCTCGGCATCTGCGCCGCGCTCATCGCGCAGGTCCCGCTGAGTCCGTCACTCGCGGCGCTGCTCGCTGTCGCCTTCATGTGGGCGATCACGGGAGGCCTTCACTGGGACGGGTGGGCGGACGTCCTCGACGCGGCGGTCACGCCCGCCATGGACCCTGAGCGTCGCCTCGGGATCCTCTCAGACCCGAGGGTCGGTGCGCACGCGGCCGTGGGCGTCGCCTTGCTCGCTCTCGCCTGTACATCCGCCTTGATGCGCGCGCCCTTCTGGGGGGTGGTCCTGGGCTCCGCCATGGGGCGATGGGTCATGGTAGCAACACTGCGGTGGGCACCGGCTCTGCGTTCGGACGGTGCCGCGGCCACGCTGCGGGACGGTGCCCGTCCGGCAGGGGGCGCCACGATCCTCCTCGCTCTGGTCCTGGGCTTGGCCACAAGGGGGAACATGGCTCTTCCGGGGATCCTGATCGTTCTCGGGACGGGCGCCGCCACCGCGACGCTCTTCGCTCTGTTTCTGGTGCGCAGGCTGGGCGGCATGAACGGTGATGCGCACGGCGCCGTCGGGCTGCTCACCGAAGTCGTGGTATGGGCGGCCGCCGCCGAGCTGCAGAGCGTAAGCATATGAGAGGCCTCGGCGTCTTCGGAGCCTGGGCGGCGGATATGACGCTCGGCGAGCCACGTGTCGGCCATCCTGTCCGGGGGATGGGGAGCGTGCTGCTCGCGGGTCGGCGCTGGAACGCCGAGGCCCCCGCCTCGCCCGCAGCGCGAAAGCTGGCCGGCACCGCGCTCGTGCTCGGCGGAGCCTGCGCGTGCTGGTGGGCGGGACGAGTCCTGGCCGGACGGTCCGGCACCTGCTCGGCGGGAAGATCGCGTGCGAACGAGGCATCCGTTCCCGGGAAGCTGGCAGGTGCGCTGTCGAACCTCCGGGTGGGGCTCGCGCTCTCCTGGGTCGTCTCGCTCCGGGAACTGCTGAGCGCGGGCCGGCGCGTCCGCGCGGCGCTCGAACGGGGCGACCTGGGCCGTGCCCGCGCCTCGCTCGCGCGCCACCTCGTGAGTCGGGAGACCGCGGACCTCGACTCCGAAGAGGTCGCCGGCGCCGCCATCCAGTCCCTCGCGGAGAACCTGAACGATGCGTTCGTCGCGCCGCTTTTCTGGGCGCTCGTGGCCGGTCCGGGGGCCGGGTACGCCTATCGGTGGGTGAACACGGCGGACGCGGTGCTCGGATATCGCACCGCCGAGCTCGAGGACTTCGGGTGGGCCGCGGCACGGTCGGACGACGTGCTCGGGTGGATTCCCGCCCGCCTCACGGCTGCCGCGATCGTGCTCGTGGCGCCCCTGGTCGGCGGCTCGCGGGCCGGCGCGGTCGAAGCGGTGCGGTCCAGCGCGCACGTGACGCCGTCTCCGAACGGAGGCTGGCCGATGTCGGCGGTGGCGGGCGCGCTCGACGTGCGTCTGGAGAAAAAGGGTGTTTACGTGCTGCATGCCGGGGGAGCGCCTCCGTCGGCCACGAGCCTCGCGGCCGCCGAACGCCTGGTCGAGCTCGCGGGTGTCGCCATCGTCGCGCTCGCGGTCGGACCCGGATCGGCGATCGGGAGGCAGCGGTGAGCGCCTGGATCGATCAGGTCGACGAGCGACATATCCGCGTCGTGCACGGTGGACCTGAGGCCGGTGGGCCGGATTCCGCGGTCGTGGACTTCTCGGTGAACGTGAACCCGTTCGCACCGGCGCCCGGAGTGTTGGAGGCATGGAAGCGAGCCGACCCGGCCGGCTACCCCGACCCGGCATCCCTCGACGCGCGTGGCGCTGCCGCGCGCCTCTGGGCGGTGCCTGTGGCGTCCGTGCGCTTCAGCGCGGGGGCCACCGACCTCCTCCACCGGGCGGCGCTGGCTTGGCTCGCGCCTGGTCAGGTGGGCGTGATCCCCGAGCCGTGCTTCGCCGAGTACGCGCGCGCCGTAACGTTGGCCAGAGGCCGAGCCGTCACGGTGCCGCCATCGGATGCCGAGGGCACGCTCGACCTGGACGGGACGCTGGCGGCGTGCCGAGCGCACAGTGCGGGGATGTTGTACCTCGGACGCCCCAATACGCCCACCGGAAGCTCTATTCCGCGCGACAGCCTTGTCGAGCTGCGGGCGGCGCTCCCGGCCGGTTGCCTCCTCGTCCTGGACGAGTCGTTCGCGTCGTTCGATGCCGGGTCGGTAGGCGCCGGCCCGGTGCTCGGGGTCGCCGACGGGGTCTTGAGCATCCGCTCGGTCACGAAGGATTGTGGGCTCGCGGGCTTGCGGGCGGGGTTCGCGATCGGTCCCGAGGCGATCGTGCGCGCGCTCGACCGGGTTGCGCTGCCGTGGGCTGCGTCCGCGCCCGCCCAGATCGCCGCTCGGGTTTCGCTCGAGCCTGAGTCGGTTGCCTATCTCGACAGCACGCTCCAACTCCTGCGCCACGAGTTGGATGGCCTCCTGGACACGCTCCACGCCTGCGGACTCGAACCGTATCCCTCACGCGCCAACTTCGCCTGCGTCCGGGTTCCTGATGCGGGGGCGCTGGCGAGGGGGCTGGAACGGAAAGGACTCCGCGTGCGTCGGTGTGCGTCGTTCGGGCTCTCCGGCCACGTGCGCATCGGAATCCGAAGACCCGAGGATAATCGAAGGTTGATCCATGCTTTGAGGGAAAGCTTATGCGCCTGATCCTGGTCCGTCACGGCGAGACTCCGTGGAATGAGGCGGGTCGCTATCAGGGGTGGGAAGACACGCCCCTCTCCCCGCGTGGCACCATCACGGCGAAGGGCATCGGCGTTCGACTCCGGGCATGCGGCATCAACCGCTTTCACCTGTGGTCCAGCGATCTCGCACGGGCGGCGGCCACGGCACGGATCGCATTCGGCCGCGTCCCGAGGATCGACCGTCGCCTCAGGGAGCTCGATTTCGGCGAGTTCGCGGGAAGAACCTATCAGGAGAACCTCGACCACTTCGGTCCGCGCTTCTCTGATTGGGTCGAGCATCGTGGCCACCCACCCCCGCCCGGCGGTGAGCTCCTGGCGGACTTCTTCGCCCGGACGGGAGCGTGGCTGACCGAGATCCGGACGATGGTCCCTGCGGGTGAGACCGTCGTAGCGGTCACCCACGGCGGAGTTGTGCGAGCCCTCGTCCGGCCGTTCGTCGACGAGGAGCTATGGCCGGGCAATGGTGAGCTCACCGTGCTCCAATGGAACGTGGGGCGGGAAAGTCCCGCCGTCGAACGATGGACCCGACACGAGGGCAGGATATGAGAGA